>CENY01154021.1_pt1 | contig 13489 bp, 12 predicted proteins | sample 356181 | NCBI WGS metagenome assembly CENY01 (sample SAMEA2619840, study PRJEB7988) | marine metagenome | isolation source: saline water (ENVO:00002010), including
TCAACTTGTCACTGTCTATTTTATTCAACCTAGGATTCTCAAGATATCTCACATTTGATTCAAGATGAGACAAAGTCGCAGTTCCCGTTAACACAGTTGATATTGATTTTGGCTCAGCTGCGAATTTATAACCAGCATCTATTACTGAACTTACTTCGTCATTTAACAACCACCCAAGAGGATTTGCTGAAGGTAATGAATCCACCTCAATTTGATTTTCAGTTTTCCATTTCTCTATTAGTTCTTCCAGTAACTTTTCGTCTGGAAGCTTCACTCTAACCGCAGCCATATTCATTATGCCTACAGAATGTTTTTGGGCCAAAGGCAGTATATGTTTTGCTGCATACTGGTTAAGTATTCCGTATTTAACCATCAGTACTTCCCATAAAGTTGGATGTTTTTCTAAGGCTTCCAATGCTCCTTGCTGAGCTGGGTCTACTGAAAACCTTGTGCTTAGTCCAATACTACGTATTTTGCCGGATGTTTTTGCGTCTATGAGGGAGCCAGCGAGATTATCTACAATCAAATCATATTCTTCCGGAAGCACACCATGTAGCATCATTACGTCAATGTGATCTATGTTTAATTTTGTCAGACTGCTATCTATCGCTTCAGTTAGAGTGTCTGGATCTGTGATAGTTCGTCCTGATTTGTCACGGGCTGGCCATTTCGTACAGATGTGGTAGGTATCTCTAGATATACCGGTTAAGCATCTACCTAGTAATTCCTCAGAATTGTTATAATTGGATGAAGAATCGATTAAGTTAATTCCTAGGTCGAATGCTTTCTCTATCAACTGTTTTTGTTTATTGATAGTGTGACCCTGTGTTTGCCCAAATTGCCTGGCTCCTCCTGTTCCTAGACTAAGTAATGAAGCTTTAATACCCGTTTTACCTAAGTTTCTATATTCCATATATTATTTTCCTACCATGATGGGGCATATGTTCCAAAATTTGATGGGGTTAGGTTCCATTTACCGGGTGTTTCGGATAATACAGCTGCCGGCTTGGTGTATTCCACGGTACCGAATAAAGATTCAACTCTTTCAATGTATAGATTTCTATTTTTTAAGTTCTTGTCATAGGAGTTTATATGATTTTGTTGACCGAGCGAAGTTAAGTAGTGCCCAGTTTGGGCAAGAGAAACATCTACTAACCAGCTGCCTCCTTCCTTCATTTGTTTTTGAAGCGCTGAGATTGCAGCGAAAGCCCCAATATAACCACTACCATGATCTAAGGCTTGACAAGGTAAGTGCTTCATTCCATTGATTCCAGCTGCTTTTCCTCCTTCGTACCCTATTCCGCTTACGGTTTGGACAATGCTATCGAAACCTCTTCTGGATTTCCATGGGCCATCATTTCCAAATGCTGACAAATTGACGTATATGATGCCGGGTTTGATTGACGCTAATTTTTCCGGTGAAAAACCTTTAGAAATAAGAGCTCCTGGCCTATATCCCTGTATAAATATATTGGCGCTTTTAACCAAAGTTGTTAGTGTGTTTCGACCGGCGAGAGACCTCAGGTCTATATTGACTGGTCTTTTACCTCGCGACATATCGATAACTAAACTTTCGATTAAGTCCAAATGCGGCCCATTCACCCAAATAACATCAGATCCATGTTCAGCAAAGGTCCTTCCAATTAGTGGGCCAGCTATAACTTTCGTTAAGTCGATCGTTTTGATTCCTTCGAGTGGTCTTTTAGGATTTTGTGACAATTTAATTGGGTCCGCTTCACCAATTTTTGTTATCGTGAATAATGGTTTGGCTGATACAGCTTGTCCCTGGGGGTGTTCATACCATTCTTCTACAGTTCTCATTTTGCCTGCGGGTAAGCCAATGCTAGTGAGGTTGTTTTCTGCTTCTATTGCACTCATTGTGAGAAGTTTATTGGCTACTGATTTACGTAGTCCATCACATCTAAGGTTCTGGAGTATAGCTTTTCTATGTTCAGGGTAGTTAGCATGTAACTGTATCCATCCTCCATCTCCACATTTGTAAAATCCGTGTATATTGGACTCTGCAGTTAATTTACTTGGTTGCGATCTGTTTTTTCCATTGACACGGAGGTAATTCTCACTTCTAAATGATGCGGAGGCTGCGTCTATGTCAACGGAGACAGTTTGACTACGACCGGTTCTGAATTTCCAAATTTCAGTGGATGCCAGAGCGGCGGCTGCAATTGTTGATTGAGCTAACACTCCCGTTTTGTATATAGAAGGTAAAGATGGTTCTACACCTCTAAATTCGACGTTCCCGAGAGATGATGGAGAATTATGCGCTAGATTCCATAAGTAGCTGAGTACTTCCTTCGATTGAGGTTCATTCATCAGGATCACTTTTGATAAATATGTTTTTTTTGTACCATCTCAATTCTTCTATACTTTCTCTCACGTCATCCAGAGCCAAGTGTGAAGATGTTTTGGGTGGCATTTTTAATCTGGGATACCAACGTGTTACTAGTTCTTTTATTGTTGAAACATCTATTATTCTGTAATGAAGAAATTTGTCTAGGTTTGGCATTTCTCTGTTTATGAATTTTCGGTCAGTTGAAATAGAGTTACCACAAATCGGGGATTCCCCTGGTATCACCCACTTATTTAGGAACTCTAAGGTTGCCTTTTCTGCAGACAATAAATCGAATGTTGAGTCTTTGACACGATCTAACAAACCTGACTTGGTGTGTTGTTCCAGAGACCATTCGTTTATGTTTTCTAGTTCATAGTTTGATCTTTTTATGGCTATTACAGGACCTTCAGCGAGTTCGGTTAGATTTTTATCAGTTACCAACGTGGCTATTTCTAGTATGACGTGGTCATTTTCGAGTCCGGTCATTTCCAGATCGATCCATACTAGATTACCCATATTCTTATTGTTCATACTGGCTTCCCTTCAACTTATGCCTTTAAGGTGATATCTTAATGCTATGGAATCTAAATGTGGACCCTTTCGAAATAACCTTATTAATCCTTTCGCTTACTGGGTAGTTCCGGGGAAGGTTGCTGCAGGAGAATATCCTGGAGAGCAATTTTTGTGGAATCCGAAAGTGTTCCTAGCTACTTTAATTCATTCCTTTAGAGCATTATGGAGTTCACGATTTAAATTTTGGAATTCTTCAGATACCAAAATTGATTCCTTACTATCAAATGGTATTAACGTATTTGTCGATTTGACTGAGGAAGGTGAACGACCTAGTTATTTAGCCAAGTTACACAAGAATCGAAGGCGGAGATCAATCAGTACAAAATACTTTCGATTTCCTATCCGGGACCGATCAGTTCCAGATCCAAAATTTATTGATGAGATAATTCGGATTATCCGATTAGAAATATGCCAAGGAAATGTTGTTTATATTCATTGTTTTAGAGGTCTAGGAAGGACAGGGATTCTCGTAGGTTGCTATTTAAAGGAAATCAAAAACTTTGAATTAGATAATGACATGAATATTGTTGATTACTTAAAAATGTTTAGGAGTGGAGTGGCAGGGGATTTCCGGAATTCTCCTGAAACTGAAGAACAGGTTCAATTTATGATCGATTGGAAACCTAATTTATGAATTAGAAATAGAAAGCCCATCAATCATTTTTACGTTAGGTATTTTTTTCAGTTCCGATGGAGGCAAAATGATTTTGCTTGATCTACTGCCTCCGCCAATGATGATACGTGGGACATTCATTACCTTTGAATCTATAAATATCTCTACAGTTTTTGGTAGCCCTATCACTGACACTCCGCCGATCATCATGTTTGTTAGTTGTTTAGTTTCTTCCGATTTGGCAAATGATAGTCTTGAAACTTTCATTAATGATTTGACTTTGTTGTTGACATCTAACCTATCGATTGCTAATACGAGGCACGCGCAGTATTTTTTTTCTCCCCTTTTTGAGGCGATAATTATTGTGTTGGCCGATTCACTCATTTGGAAGCCGTATTTTTCACAGAATTGTTCAGTATCGGCGAAACACGGATCTATATCTATCCATTCATGCTGAATGTTAAAATCATCTATTTGATCGGCTATATGTGTTTCTATATTCACGATTCATGCCTCCTGAAAATTCAAAGTTCATTGTTTGGTTAATTAACGTATATATGAATAAACGTCTTTATTGTATTCTTAACTTGCTTATAGTCATTTTAAGATTGTAAATAGGCTCCTAGTGATTTCAAATAATTATTACCGTTTAATTTTAGGAAATAACATTTTATCCAAAATGTCATTGGTATGGTTTTTTGAAATGTGCTCATTGGGAGCCTTGCTCATTTTCCAAATACTGTGCGGCCGATTACTTTCTCCTTCCGATTATGGGCTATTTGCATCACTTTATGGATTCATCACTTTGATAAGTGCTTTATCACATGGTTTTAGAGTTTCAATGGCCCGTGTAACCGTAAGGAGTATTATTTCTTCTAATCAGGTTGTAAAGATGAATTTACTTGGGATAATGGGGCCAGTTATTGCTGCATATCTAGTTATGTTAGCGATTTTTGTAATTCCGAATGGATTAGGTCGTATTTTGAATTTCGGATCTCTATTTTCAATAGTGCTAATGACAGCCAATTTGCCGATCTTAATTCTTATTTCTTTCTTGATTGGGAGTATACAAGGTAGAAAAATGTTTTTTACCTATTGCTGCCTCATTTCAGTACAGGCAATATCTCGTATTCTGATTTCTAGTGTCCATCCGATTTTAAACGATGGTATCGCGGCTTTGATGTTAGCCGTTTTAATATCTAATATTGTTACAGTCTTAATAGCTTTCTACTTCTGTAAAAATGATGTTTCTTTATCAACAGGGTTTCATTTTCCTCATATTCTATCGCAGGGTGGCAGTGCATTTTTATCGCACATTATTGTGAGCTTACATTCTAGTATAGACGTATTGTTAGTGCGGATTTTTTTGGGTGAATTAATTTCAGGTAACTTTGTAATTATTACTATACTAGGTCGAATTATTTTATACGTGTCTTTGTCTTTTGGGTTTGTTTTGTTTCCGATATTTACCCAAGCATTTCATCAAAAAAAAGATTTTAGAGAAATTTTTTTTATCTTCCTGCCAATTACATTAATTGTTACAGTCACGATGGGTATTTTAGTGAATTTAGGTTCCGGAATTGTCACGACTTTATTTTGGGGGAATGCTTACTCTGTTTCAGGGGCATCGTTAATTTATTACAGTGGAGCAATGATAATTTTAGCTGTGAATTATCAATTTATCCAGGTGTTGATTGCTAAAGGTGGCAATACTTGGTTAATAGTGTTTGTCTTAATAATTTATCTAGTTGGATTTATGATGTTGCCTGTATATGGGGACACAATTGTAGCTTTTGGTATAGGTATTTTGGCCACAAACGTTTTAGCATTTCTGTTATTGGTCGCATACTTTAGTACATATATGTTTGCACCACAGGAATAAAGAGTAAAATCTATGACTATGTTGTTTACTCCCTTTTAAAAACAATTCATGAGATTAATATGGTTTTCAAGATTCATAAATTTAGGCGGACATCTATCAGAGTCCTACAGCCGAAGTTTCGCAATTTGGTTCATCATAAATTAACAATAAGTTTATTAGTCATAAACTTTTTTGTATTTTGGCAGGTTGTGACATACCTTGATGATCGTGTCATCGAACCATTAAATTCTAATATGAAACGAATTGAGATGGAGTACGAATATTTCAGTAATAATAAAAATGTGGAATCCGGAATAGGTTCATTATCACATTCAATTAACCATGTTCGAAAAATGTTTCACACATCGGAAACGGTGAATATCGTTGCCCCTTTGTGGCTCGGTCTGTACAGTGGTTATTTCCTGATTCACCAAGAGCTACGTACTGTAACAGCCAAAATTAATATTATTGCTCGTCATATGCATTATTCAGAAAAGTGGCTAGCTACGATGGCTACTATCTCTGCGAGATTTTCGGGCCCATCTTCGACGTTTAAAGATATGGATTTACATCAAGTGACCAAGCAGTTGAGAGATGAGCTGTATGTATTGTCGAGTTCCACGCAGGATTTGAAATCATCATTAATAGATTACAAAGGAAATGACTTAGATGGAGTTTTTTGGAGTGTCTCACCACTTTCAGAAATGTGGATGAATTATCATAAAGAGGCTTTACTTTACCTAGATGCTGTAAGTTCTGTAACAACTGCAGCTCACAACTTGGCGGTTTCAGCGGACGTTGCGCTAGAACTTCAAGCTGATTTATCCACCTTAGAGCCAGGAACATCTATCGTGGATCAAATGGATATTGTATTGATGAACCTATCTAAAACGATTGATGAGTTGATTGTACTTGATGACACATTAGTTGAAATAAGAAAGCCTGGTATTACGCGTTTAAGTATTCAGCCAGAATTGGATTTACTTAAAGATGCAAATAACGCACTTAAGGTGTCAATTTCACATGCGTTGAATCTCGTTACTATTGCACGTTCAACCTTTGCTCAGGAATCAGTTGTAGAATCTCCTACTTATAATAGCAATGTATTGTGGACTAGTTTAAATGAGAATTTAGCTGTGAGTAGTTCAGTTTTGTTGACAGAATTGGATGAGTTGGGAAGACGTTATTTTGAGCTGCATAAACATACTGAGGTGATGGGTTACTATGGATTAGACTCGACTTATGCAAATGGGATCAAAGTTATCGAAGAAATCATTGATGGGTTGAATTATTTCTATAGATTATCTTCTGATATACCAAAAATTATGGGGTCTTCTGAAGAAAAATCTTATTTGTTACTGGCTCACTCATCAGACGAACTCAGGCCAACTGGAGGATTTATTTCCGGTGTTTGGTTGATGAAGGTAAAGGAATTTAAAGTAGTTGGTCTCGAATATTACGATGTTATTCAATTAGACGACGGTCCCCATATCCAATATTACCCTGAACCTCCGTATTTGTTGAGGCAATACATGGGTGCGGCTAACTGGTTCATCCGTGACGTGAGTTGGCTTTCTGATTTTGAGCTTGTTGCAAGGACGGCTCAGGATATGTTTCGAATTTCCACTGGTATCGTAGTTGACGGTGTTATCGGTGTGAATCAGTGGGCTTTGGTTGATATAGTTCAAGGAATAGGGGAAGTAAAATTGGAAGGTCGAGAAGAAGACATTCGGTATATGGATCTCATAACAAAATTGGAAAGCGGGACTGATGATGCAGGCAGAGAATATTCGGATCTCATTTTACGTTCAGTTTTGAAAGATATTGTTTCTCAAGAGTCTCTAATGGGTTTATGGAATATGGCACAGGTGTTGAAGAAAACCCTTGCAACAAAAGATATTCAAATTTATTTAGTAGATTCTAATCAGCAGCAACTTATTCAAGATTTTGGGTGGGATGGCGGTATGAAGTCTCAGGCTCGAGATTTTATTTATGTTGTGGATTCTAATGTTGGATGGAGTAAATCAGATAGGAATATAGAAAGGGAAATCAATTATTTTGTTGATTTATCAGATTTATCTAAAGCGGATTCGAAATTAGAATTGGTGTATAAAAACCATAGTGGATATAGTGCAGCTAAATGTGAGCCGCAATGGGTGGACAGAGGTGATATATACAGCGAACTTAAAAACGCATGCCATTGGAATCTAATGCGCATATATATTCCAAAAGGTGCTGTCGTAAAATCGCATACACTGTTACCACTACCACGACAAAGTATACGTGCTGAGAGAATGGGTTCGGAACCGTATGCCGATACTTTCGAATTGAGGAATTATAATGGCTCGCTTTGGGAAATGTCCGGACTTATTGTTACTGATGTTTCAGCTGAAGATCGTTTTAATGTCAGCTATAAAACCCCTTTAAATCTAGCTGTTAATGAGCAAGGATGTTATGAATATTCTCTTACCGTGAAGAAGCAGCCTGGAGTAAGATATAAAAAACTTAAAATAAATATATCCCTGCCTGAAAATGTCATAGTCATTGATAGTATAGGAGTAATAAAACTGGATGACTCACATTTATTTCTAGATAGTAATTTGGATTCTGATAAATATATTCGTGTTTCTTATGCTTCTAACAACACTGCTAGGTGTGTTGAATAAATGTGCTTAAAGAGAAACATTTATGGTAGGTTAACTGTTTTAAGTTTAAGTATGCTGATATTACTATGTTCTTGTAATGAAGTTGTTGAAATCCCTGAGCTTACCTCTGATGATAGTTCGGTTAGGCTCTTTTCAGACTCTAGTTTAGAGGACAAAAATGTAAAAATACAGGAAAGAATAAGGGTGCAGGAAAACTCAATTAAAGAGCCGGCTTTGGATATATCTGATTTTCCTAAGGATGCCTTGGTGGTTGATGTTATTAGCGGTAATAAAGTTACCGTTGAAATAACGGGAACAAAACAACGGCATATTGTTTCATATTTGGGAGTTAATATTCCTGATGGCATGATAGATAAAGAGAGGTCAGCTTTTGATCTTAATAAATATTTAACACTTGGTAAAATTGTTACGGTATCGGATGTCGACTTGTATATAGATGGAAATGACCAAATACATGCTTATGTGTTTTGTGATGGCGAATTCATCAATCAGGTCCTTATTGCGAATGGGTTCGCTTTATTTGGGGATGAGGAACTAAGCGAGTCAAGACAATCGGATTTATTGAATGCTCAAGAAGAAGCAAGAGCAAGAGGAATGGGGTTATGGGAAGGGTTTCAAAATGCTCGGCAAAGTGGGTGTGGAACACTGCCGTGCTTTAAGTAATTGTTGGGAAATTATGAAGGGATTCACAATAATTCAGGTTAGATAATTGAAAATCGATTCAGATAATACTAATTTCCAATTGGGCTTCCGTAAGATCAAAGTGGCGATTTTGATGAGTACTTATAATGGCCAAGGATATATAAAAGAGCAGTTGGAATCAATAAATAGTCAGTCGTTTAAGAATTTTACTTTATTTATATCTGATGACGGATCGAGAGATCAAACGTGCTTGATTGTTAAAGAATTTGTATCTATGCACCCCAATATGGAGATAGTATTGATGGATGGACCTAGGGCTGGGTTTGCTGCAAATTTCATGATGATGTTGGATAGTTCTGGTTCAGGTTATGATTTTTATGCTTTTAGCGATCAAGACGATATATGGGACCCTGATAAATTGGATATTGCAATCAGGCAACTCAATTGTTCTGGAGATCCTTTTTTAAATCCGTGCCTTTATGGATCAAGAACTGAGATTGTTGATGTCGAAGGGAATAGTTTGGGGTACTCTCCATTATTTAAGAGAGACCCAAAATTTTCCAACGCTTTGGTTCAGAATATTTGCGGTGGCAATACCATGTTGATAACTAATAGCTTGAGAAAATATATGTTGAAAGTAAGTGATCATAGCTTGATTGTTAGTCATGATTGGTTTTCATATCTTGCTGTGACTGCTATAGGCGGTACGGTGATTTATGATGAGCAACCCAAAATAAAGTATCGACAGCATGGCTCTAATTGGGTTGGCTCCAATTTAGGTTGGAAGGCTCGGCTGAGGAGACTTTATGACGTGTTTGTAAAAGGCACATTCAAAGAATGGCATACGAAAAATATTGAATGCCTAGGGTACTTAAAACCGTATATGCCTCATCAGAATAAAACAATACTGGCGAAATTTGTCGCTTTACGTAAGGAATCTTATTTTAAGGCTGTGTTAGCAATGAAAAGTTCTGGGGTGTATCGTCAAACCGTTTCTGAGACAATTACTCTATATGCAGCTGTTTTCTGGGGGAGGGTTTAATTTTTTGAGGCTTTTGCTATGGCAATTCTAATTACAGGCGGATCTGGGTTTATAGGTTCAAACTTTATTAAACATATCGACCAATTGGATGATTCTCAAGTTTTGATAAACCTAGATAAGTTAACATATGCAAGCAGGGTGAAAAATTTGCAAGACGTATCTCGTGGTGAAAAATATATATTTGTTCATGGAGATATAACTGATAAACAGATAGTAAGTGAGACACTGTCTTTTTATAAACCTTGGGCAGTAGTGCATTTTGCCGCAGAATCTCATGTAGATAATTCTATCGGAGACCCAAGTACTTTCATTAATACAAACGTATTTGGGACGTACAATTTGCTGGAATGTGTAAGAGAGTTTTTGCTAGATCAAAATGCATGCGAAAAAGAAAGATTTAGATTTATCCATGTCTCGACAGATGAAGTGTATGGTCAACTTGAACAAAGCGAACTTAAGAAGAAAGAAACGGATTTGTATGCACCTAGAAACCCATACAGCGCTAGCAAAGCTGCTGCTGATCATTTGGTTAATTCATATTTTTCTACGTATGATTTGAATTCTATTATAATCCGATCTTGTAATAATTATGGACCATTTCAACATCCTGAAAAATTGATACCTAAGGTTATAATGAAGGCCCTAAATAATGAGCCGATACCCATCTACGGTGACGGGAAACAGAAAAGAGAGTGGATTTATGTAGGAGACCATTGCGACGCAATATACAACGTTCTATATAATGGATCCCCTGGAGAAACGTATAACGTTAGCTCCAATGTAGAGATTGAGAATATTCAGCTGGTGAATATTCTGTGTAAGATGTTAGATTCCAAAGTCCCAGTTTGTAACTATACGTATAAAAATTTAATTACATTCGTGGAAGATCGGCCTGGTCACGATAGAAGATATGCAATGAATTGTGAGAAAATCGGCTCAGAGTTAGGCTGGTCTTCAAAGTCTGATTTTGAAGAGATGTTGTCTCATACAATAGGCTGGTATTTAATGAACTCAGAGAAGACGGAATCTCGAATTGAGTTGAAATAAATGGGTCCGATATCATTGTCCAAGACGAATAACACTGTGTCTTGTGAAGACAAATACTGTGGGCTGGTACTGGCAGCTGGCATGTCGAGTAGGATGTACCCTACTGGGAGAGTGATCAGTAAACAACTCATGACTGTTTATGATAAGCCTTTGGTTTACTATCCTATTGCAGTTCTTATGGAAGCTGGGATTAGAGACATTTTTATAATTGTTGCAACAGAGGCATTAAATTTATTCGTTAAATTGCTTGGTGATGGATCTCAATGGGGAGTTAGGTTTAATTTCATAGTTCAACCGGAACCCCAAGGAATAGCACAGGCTTTCCATTTGTGTAAGGAAAAAATTCAAGGGAAGTCGGTTTTTTTGATTTTGGGAGATAATGTCATTTTTGGCACGAACTTTCAGTGGGTTGTGAAAAATGCGCTCAACCACAATAGTAACGCAACAATATTTTCATACCCAGTTGAGGACCCAAGTAGATATGGCGTCGTTGAACTGGGAACAGAGGGGGAGCCAATCAGTTTGGTTGAAAAACCACAACACACAAATTCTCATCTTGCCGTACCGGGCTTGTATTTGTACGACGATCAAGTAGTAGATTTGGCTTCAAAATTAACTCCATCGCATAGAGGAGAATATGAAATAACGGATGTTAATAAAGAATATATGGCTAAGGGAGCACTCTCAGTAGTTCAACTCGATAAAAGTGTTTCATGGTTTGATGCAGGTACATATGATTCCATTTTAGAGGCATCATTGGCGATTAGGACGCAGCAAAATCATAAAACCTTTGTAGGTTATCCGGAGTATATTGCATTTATTAATGGATATATTAATTATTCACAATTTAATACATTGATTCGACAGTTTCCAAAATGTTTTTACAGGTCGAATTTGGAGTATCTACAACAGAAATGGGTTAAAGAGAAAATGCAATGAACATATCTTTTACCAAAATCGACGGCCCAGTAATAATAGAGCCAGATTTATATAAGGACCAGAGAGGCTATTTCATGGAGGCGTTTAACTTAAGACGTTTTCAAGACATAGTGAATCTGGAGGTGGATTTTGTGCAGGATAACCAATCCTGTTCCAGAAAGGGAGTAATCAGAGGATTGCATTACCAGATAGAGAATCCGCAGGGTAAATTAGTAAGAGTGTTGAACGGTAGTGTATTCGATGTATTCGTGGATATTAGGGAATCTTCACAGACATTTGGTCAATGGGGTAGTGTTATGTTGAGTTCAGATAATAAGAAGCAAGTTTGGATTCCTGTCGGATTTGCCCATGGGTTTATGGCTCTGTCTGAGAGCGTCGAAGTTTTATATAAAACTACTGGTTATTATGATCCGAAATATGAAAGATGTATAAGGTGGGACGATACATACCTATCTATTAACTGGCCTGAAAATGGCGACGCAATATTATCGGATAAAGACATCGTGGGTGTTCAATTTAAAGAAGCTGATTTTTTTGAATAATAATTTTGACAAGATGAAGATAATCGTTATCGGATCTGCAGGTCAATTAGGATACCAACTTTGTCGAAGGATATCATCGATTAGTCAATTATATCCTTTTGATAAGAAATCTCTTGATTTGTGTGATCATTCTCTTATTCGCAGAACGATCAGAAGTATCGCCCCTGATTTGATAATTAATGCTGGCGCGTATACTTCTGTTGACGGTGCGGAAAGTAATAGGATGCGTGCATTTCAGGTTAATGGTGATGCTCCTGGGATTTTAGCGGAGGAAGCAGGTCTTTGCGGAGCGGGACTGATCCACTTTTCTACGGATTACGTTTTCAGTGGGAATATAAGTAGACCTTACTTGGAGGATGACCCCCCTAACCCAGTGAACGTTTATGGGGAGTCAAAATTAATGGGTGAACGTAATATAGTGGCTACAGGGTGTAATTATGTTGTCTTGAGAACTGCTTGGGTTTACTCGGATAGTGGTAATAATTTTATGGGCAAAATCTTGAGCGCGGGTACATCCCAAACTGGATTATTGAATGTCGTAGATGATCAGATAGGTACTCCAACAGGTGTGGGATTTTTGGCAGACAAAACTTTAGATATCATGTTAAAAGTTTACAGCGAGACCTCTGGTTTCTACATGCCAAAACGGGTGTTCCACTTGACCCCTACAGGATTCACCTCGAGATACAATTTTGCTGTGCGCATATTTCAGAGAGCTATTGAAGAACGAATCGAATTGAAGATTGCGTTAGAAGATTTGCAACCAAGTGTAACAACTGTTTCGCCGAATTTAGCAATTAGACCACCGTATAGCGTTATGAATACCGATAGTGTTCAGAAATATCTTGCTCAAGAATTTGAAGATTGGCATAAGGAAGTGGACATAACAGTAAAACAGATAGCTCGAAAGTTTGAGCCTTTGTGACCCAGAGGGGTGTTTATATTTGATCTTCATATATTATGGATATAAGAAATTATAACGTTTAAAATTGTGTTTGGCTGGGATGGTTATAGCCCGTATTGGTGATTTCCAGAGTGAAAAGGCTAAGATACGGATTCTATATTGATTCGGTAAAATATTATCTAACACTAAATAGGGTCACATATTTTCCTCTGTATCAATTTAGAGTTCCTATGAATTCTCGCACTTGAGGAAGCGGAATGAAGAAAACTATTTACTTGCATATTGGTTTGCCCAAGACGGGTACTACTTT
>CENY01164470.1_pt1 | contig 13442 bp, 7 predicted proteins | sample 356181 | NCBI WGS metagenome assembly CENY01 (sample SAMEA2619840, study PRJEB7988) | marine metagenome | isolation source: saline water (ENVO:00002010), including
CGACAGTGATTGATCACGCAACCAGCCCACGATGCACTGAGGGTAGTGACTGCATAAGCTCCCAGCCACAGAGCTTGATTCTGTGGAGGTCTCTCACACAATGGCTGGGTGGCATGGGAGTAATCATGCTAGGTCTACTGATTCTTTCTCAAGCTCTGGGTGGCGGGATGTCATTGGCAAGAGCCGAGCTAACAGGCCCTTCTCTGTCTAGGTTGGGACCATCCCTGCAATGGACTGCTAGAAGGTTATGGACAATATACATAGTTCTGACTCTGATTGAGATGATACTTCTAAGATTCGTAGGTGAGATGGGACTATTTGATTCAGTCAACTATGCACTGACCACGCTTTCCTCAGGAGGATTCGGAACCTCAGACAGTGGGATCATGGCTTTCGACTCTGCTAGGATAGAAGTAATCTTGATGGTATTCATGGTTCTTACCTGCATCAACTTTAGCTTACTGCACCTTATTCTCGCAGGTAGGTCGAAAGAGGCATTCAAGGACGGAGAGGTTAGGAGCTACCTATTCATACTCACCATAGCTTGGTTGGCGATGGCGTTCAACATATTCCAGTCAGGGTCAGAAGACCTAGGCTTTCTGGAGACTGTGAGACACTCAATGTTCCAAGCGATATCCATATCCAGTACTGGATACTCATCAGCCGATTTCGCCACATGGCCACTATTCAGCCAATTCGTACTCCTGCTACTGATGATAATCGGGGCCACAGCCGGGTCCACTGGTGGTGGTCTGAAGGTGCTAAGGATTAGGATCGCATTCGAGCTTTCAAAGAGGGAAATTCTGAAAATCATACAGCCCAAGAAAGTAGTCGCCATCAGATTCAACGACGAAGTAATAGACGAGAAGAGAATCTGGACGGTACTTGGAATGCTGAGCTCCTGGACAGTACTCGTCACCGCATCAATACTAGCCTTTTCACTGCTAGAGCCCTCATTGAATATGACAGACGTCCTCTCTGTGTCCCTATCACTACTCGGAAACACAGGTCCGGCACTTGGGGCATTTGGCCCCACTGCCACATGGGCTTCCCTTGGGGAGCCCTCGTTGATTATCGCTTCTCTTTTGATGTGGCTCGGACGTCTAGAGCTTCTGACGGTTCTGGTATTGTTGCATCCAAAGACATGGAGAAGCGACGTCTAGAACGAGTCAAGTGTGAATTGCTTCCCTTTAGTCTCTGGCTCATCCGTGGGAGGTGCAGTAACGTTATCCTCAATCACCAGCTCAGGTATCTCATTTTCATCCTCTAACTCCTCAAATTTCTTGATCACGTCTTTGCCTTGCCTACTGCTCTTGGCGATACCGTGCAGGGACAAGTGCTCTTCCACGCCCAGCCCCATCTTTATTGCCAGACTGAAATCTAGAGGATTTCCTCCCAGAGCCTCATCATGGACAGCTAGAATCAGGGGCCACAGCTCCTCCCTGAAGGATGAGCGACTAGTGGACACACTCTCCGACATAGCGGAAACCACGTTAACTGTCCTCCATGATTCACCTCCCCTGCGAAGGAAGTCCGGGTATCCAAGGTAGGGGTCAGTAGTCACTGGCTTCTGAGACACGGCGGCTTGGGAAGTGAGGGCGGAACCCCAATACCAAGACCTGAATGCTCTATTCGTAAATTTCGTGGCCAGTGACTTATCTGCCAGTTCCATGGCCTCGCTAATTGTCGAGAGGCCCCTAGTATCGAACACGGACAAATTATTCCATGAGAACCACGCTAGCATTTGATCTGGGTCCTTGTCACTGTTTCTGAGAATCTCAGAAGCCTCGGCCCCACTTCTGCTGGCATAGATTTCCTTCATCGCTCTGAAAACGTCAATCTGGGAATCCCTGATCGCGACAGAGCTCAGCCCCCTTACCTCATCCACGGTAATGAATCCTTCAGCTAAAGTCGACGCAGCTTGAATATCTCTGACCAAAGCACGTAGGTCCCCTGGATTTCCGGAGATTATCTCCTCGAGTGCCCCAGGATCAATTTTGACCCCTTCTCCATCTAGTATCCTGTATGCAATCTTTCTCATGTCATTGGGATTGACCCTCTTGAACTGAACCATGTCAGCTACCCTTAGTATCCTATCCCTGTTCATCCTCCAGGACCTTCCACCTCCCCAGAGCCTCATTGGATCATTACAGGTCATTATGACTGGTTGCTTGGAAATCTCGAGAAGATTCATCAGCTCCGCCTTACCACCAGAATCCCCCGATATCGAAGACGCGTCATCGTCGGGAGACAGGGATTTGCCAATCCTCTCCTCTGAAATCTTCGAGAATCCCCCTGCTAGGTGATCGACCTCATCTAGTAGGATTATGGTTTTCCCATCTGGAACCGAACCACCAGAGAACAGATCCAAGGAAATATGCTGAGATCCTCTAGTCGCGGCCCTTCTTATTGATGCAGCGTTCCTCTCCTCTGAAGCGTTCAGCTCTATAATCGCCCACCCTCTTTCAGAGGCGACAGCCTTAGCGATTGTTGTCTTTCCTACGCCAGGTGGACCTGAAAGTAGGATCCCCCTCTTTTTCGGTAATCCATTCCCCGTCCAGCTTTCCAACCACTGCCTTATCGACCTTATTTGCGGGCTATTGCCTTCCATCTCCCTAATCGTGCTCGGACGGTATTTCTCTGTCCAGTCCTCTCCGGCACCAGTCTCGGACACAACATACCGTAGAGCCGGGACCCCATGAAGATTGGGAGTCAGAACAATGATTCAATCGTTGAATTAGAGATGTGCCTGTGCAAATCATCCGAGGAAACCCTGACCTGTAACTGATCGTCCCTCCGCCTGATGGTCACGGTTCCATCTTGCAGGGTGGTATGGTCAATCGTGACTGCCCATGGAATACCAATCTCATCGGCTCTTGCGTATCTTTTACCTATAGAACCCGAACTGTCCATATCAATCTGTACTCCTCTTAGTGAAACGAGCTTGTCGAACAGCTCCTTTGCAAATTCGCCCATTCCTTCCTTATCGAAGAGTGGCATTATGGACAAGTCGTAGGGTGAGATGGATCCATCTAGCCTAAGGGTAACATATCCCTCCTCATCTTTACCGTCTTCGACGTATGAATGATCTAGAAGGTGCCAAATTATCCGGTCTATTCCGAAAGCGGGCTCGATCACGTGAGGGGTGAACCATTCTCCATGGACATTCCTGTCTTCCTTAGTGATCGTTGCCATGTCGCTCGTTATCTCCACTTCTGAGCCATCTCTTAACGAGAGAATGAATGGGAATGATGAAGGAATTTCATCTAATTCGGACAATGCAGAAGATACTTCCCCTGCCCTTTGTCTGAATACCGGCCCAATCACCGACCCAACCGGTGAAAGCGCCTCCCCTGTTATCTTCTTGGGGGTTTCGAATTGCCGCCAAGCCCTGAGTAGGTTTGTCCCGGAATGGGCCTCATGAGACTCCAAGTCATGACAGGTCCTGTTAGCGATGCCTACACATTCTATCCACCCATACTCCCCGAATATTTCACAGTCCCAGCAGTCCGAGGCATAGTGAGCCATTTCTGATCCAGCATGCTGTCTGAACCTAATCTTCTTTGCATCAATCCCAATACCAGTCAAGAACTCATAGGTCCTTAGCATGAACCACGCAACAGTACAGTGCCTGATTATTCCACGCCCATAGGCATCACTGAATTTCATATGGACTTCTCCAGAGAAGCCCCCCTCAGGGTCTGGTATCATGCACACTTCATCGGTATTTCTCTCCAAATCACCTGCTGGAGGTTCTAGTGGATCAATGAAATACTCTAGCTCTGCCATGTTGAATTCTCGGAGCCTGATCATTCCTTGCCGAGGACTAATCTCATTCCTGTATCCCCTGCCCGTCTGAATGGCCCCAAAGGGGAGCTTCTGCTTGAAATGCCGGTAAAGAGAAGGGAAGAGCATGAACATTCCCTGTGCAGTCTCCGGCCTCATGTAGGCCTCTCTACCATTGCTCATGGCCCCTATGGTAGTAGGGAACATGAGATTCATAGGACGTGCATCCGCCCAGTCAAACTCGTTACAATTTGGACATTGTACATTGTTCGATAGAATTATGGAGTCCAGATCAGAACCATTCAGAGTATCTGGATTTGGATGCAGACCCTCAATTAAGTGGTCACTTCGAAAAACAGACTGGCACGAATTACACTCTGACATGTGATCATTGAACTCGCCCACGTGTCCGCTGGCCACTAAGACAGAACGAGGGGTAATCGTAGGGGAATCAATCTCCACTATGTCTCCGCCAGAGGTCCAATGATTAATCCAAGAATCAATCACCTTTCTCTTTATCCTAGCCCCGACAGGGCCATAATCTATCAGTCCAGCAACCCCTCCATAGACCTCAAACGAAGGTAGAACTATCCCACGCCTGCGCATCATCGAAGTGAGTCGGTCCAACCTCCTAGATTCGGCCATTGCCCTCCCGACCCCACTACTTGTCTTTCAAGCCATCCTCGTGAAATGAGACTTATCCCCCCGACTTTCGGGTTAAGCGACTTTCCGAACCCATCAAAACGTGGTCTGCAGAGAAGCATTGATGTACTCATAGGAAGCCCAAGGGACTGATAGGTGCCGAGAAAAATGCCTGAAATCGAGTATGTAGAAGATAGGATGGAGTCCGAAGAGCTACTGGAAAGGCTCTGTCCTCCTGTAAGGAACTGGTTCAAAGACAAGTTTCCAGACTTTACAGAGCCCCAGAAGGTCGCTATACCGAGAATCCTCAATGGGGAGCATCTACTACTGTGCTCTCCCACAGGTTCTGGAAAGACTCTGACAGCGTTCCTCACTATTATTGACGACTTGGTAAGGAGATCATTGGACGGCTCTCTCCCAGATGCCGTACAATGCGTCTACATTTCCCCGATCAAGGCACTAGCCAATGACATAGAGAAGAATCTCATGGGCCCTCTAGGAGAGATAAAGGAGAGGTATCTCCCAAGCAGGGCTAAGGAGATCAAGGTAGGTCTCAGAACTGGTGATACCCCTCAAAGCGAAAGAGAAAAGATGCTAAGAAAGCCGCCCCATATCCTAATCACAACCCCTGAATCACTAGGGTTGGGCTTGGCGTCAAAGAGATTCAGGCCAATCCTAGACCAGATGAAATGGTTCATTATAGATGAAATGCACTCTCTCGTACCAACCAAAAGAGGTACACATCTGTCACTCAGTATGGCACTGATGGACTCAGTCGTTTCCTCAGACGTACAGAGAATCGGCATTAGCGCTACGATGGAGCCTTTGGATGCGGTTGCAGAATTCCTAGTTGCTAGTGATTCACGGGAATCCGATGTAGATCCCCAGAAGGTAGCCATCGCGAAGATATCAGGTGACAGGGAGCTGGATTTGGACATCATTCTGCCAACTCCGAGATTTAGCTCAATTCCCGTCAAGGAAATTCTTGATCACAATGTTGACAGAATAAAGGAATTAGCTGAAGCCCATACTACAACATTGGTCTTTGTCAACACGAGGAATATGACTGAAACAGTAGTTCAGAGATTGAAAATTGCAGGGATGGAAGGCGTCGAGGGCCACCATGGGTCAATGGACAAGGCAATCAGACTTGACGTTGAAAGCAAATTAAAAAACGGCCTACTTAGATGCGTGGTTTCCTCTTCAAGCTTGGAAATGGGAATAGATATTGGTTCAGTGGATCTGGTGATACAAGTCGGATCTCCAGGATCAATCGCTACAGCATTACAGAGAATAGGAAGGGCTGGACACCAAGTCGGAGGATTGCCCAGAGCCAGGTTCCTCCCAACGTCTCCTCATGATCTGGTGGAGCTCGTAGCACTTCAGATGGCCATTCTCGAAGGTGAAATGGACTTACTTAAATTCCCCGAGAATTCTCTTGATGTACTTGCACAATTCCTAATCGGCCTCACAATCATCAAAGAGTGGGATATAGATGATGCATACGAGTTAGTTTCATCATCATGGCCTTACAGGTCCCTCCCTTATGATGATTATATCGAAGTCCTAGACATGCTCGATGAAGAGAGGAGAGTTTGGCTGGATTGGGAAGATAACAGATTCGGCAAGCGAGGTTTTGCCCAGATGATATACTACACCAACATCGGCACCATTGCTCCCGACAACAGCTACCTAGTGTTCACCGGGGATGGGACACTTGTGGGACAGCTATCGTCCTCCTTCGTCTCTAGCCTGAGGAATGGCGATGTTTTCCTACTAGGCGGTTCAACTTACAGGGTTGCTAGCGTAAGGGGAACGAGAGTCAACGTAACCCCTGCTACCGGCTACAGGCCAACGATTCCATCGTGGACGGGTGAGGCCAACAGCCGAACCCATGAGCTCAGCCAAGCAGTCTTGAGATTACTAGGACAAGTGTCCGTAGGGGCCCGAATGGGAACGGACTACGAGCCTATTCTAACTGAGGCCCTCCAGCTAAACAAGCCAGTAGCCATGGCCTTGAAGCAGTTCTTGGACGAACACACTGCGACGACGTTCCAGGTCCCCTCCAATGACAGAATACTAATCGAACAGGTAGACTCTCCACTGCCAACCTATGTGGTTACGACCTGCAGAGGTAGGGCTTTCAATCTGGCTCTTGGGTACCTCTTTGCAGGAATTGCGTCCAAAGAGAACATAATTATCCATGAGCTTTCTTTTGATGAAAATGGGTTTTTAGCAAAGCTCAGTCATGAGGTTGAGATTTCTAAAATTCCTGAAGTATTCAGAAATGATACTAGTGAAGATATTCTCCAAAGATACATGATGGATTCCCAACTTTTCTCCAAGAGATTCAGGGAAGTTTCGTCTAGGAGCATGTTGAACCCTAGAAGAATAGGGGCCGAGGAAGTAAGTCCAAAGCAATTCCAACAGAAAGCGGAGGCCATAATGACAAAGCATAGGCAAATGGAAGGGTCAGTAATCATCCGTGAAGCAATGAGTGAGATTCTGACCGGTGACTTGGACATGGAGCAACTTGGGAAATTCATCTCTAGGATGGATAGTGAGGACGTTAGGATAGTCCATAGACATGTGAAAATGCCATCCCCATTGGGGATGACATTATTCATGTCAGCATTCGAGGATTTGCTAAGCCTCAGAACTAGAGCATATCTGATCAAAGACGTCGATCCAGAGATTCTCAGGCGCTTGCTAGGGGCCAGGTCTCTCGCAACAGACCTGGATAAGGATACAATCTCGGACTACTATCAATCCAAAGTAGCTGTACCGAAGAATGCAATCGACCTATTGAGATTGATGGATATGGGAGGCGGTTTGGAACGTGGCCTAACCAATCCCCTTTACAACTCAAAGCTAAGTGGGATAGAAATATCCACTATCAGAGGGTGGGTTCACGAGCTCGCAGAGAGGGGACTAATAACCAAGGTTCGCAATACCAATCACGAACAGATCGATGACAAATGGTTCTCAATGAGGATGGCCGGAGTCCACGGTACACTGGGTTGTCTCGCTGTTGCAGGAGCATCTGAGATGGAGGATCTGAGAGCGCTTTATACCGGGGGGCTGACTTATGAGATTGCTGAAGAATTTAGCGGGGCCACTCCCTCTAAGTGGGTTTCCTCAACTTTGTCTGACCCACTGGACTGCCTCAGGCTAAAGCTCCTCGATATGCTAGGATCAGAAGGTCCCCAGACACTTGATTCACTGAGTGAGAGACTACCTTTCCCTCTAGGTCAGGTAGAAGCCGTACTACAAGAACTTGAAATGCGAAATCTTGTCTCTATAGGGTTCTTTACACAGACTGAGGAGGGTGAATACATACTCCGGGTAGACGAGTACAGAATAACTGGGGGTAGCGTTGAAGTTGTTGATTACAGAACTCTGCAGACATTACTTCTACAGAAATCATTCACAAAGTTCTCTGAGCCTTCTGAGGCGATAAGGTCCTTAGCACTGATTCAGAGAAGGGATGAGCTCATACACAGGGTGGAGAATTTTAGATTCAGGGATTGGAAAGATTTCAAGCACGACAAGGATGTATACAATGGCAGACTTCTGCACAATAGGGTAGGCTATACCACCCTAGATCAGATTCCAATGCTTCTGGGGCTACGTTCAGATCCGTGGATTGGCTCTCTAGAGGAGGAGCTTCTTGAAAAAATTCCCGAGGAGGGGATTACAAGGGCAGAGATTCTCGCTGAATACCCAAGAGGAAAGGAGAACCAGCATATCCAGAAGAGTGTCAAGAGAGCCCTTTCAAACCTAGAAAGGCAACTCATTGTAGCTAAGCAGTACCTCGATGTTCCGAACAGAAAGAGATCTATAGCCCTCTTCAGGAGAATTCACGGAATAGTGAAGCCAATGGATTTCCCCGAGGCCCTAACCGCATTGATTTCGAAAATCGGACCCGTGAGGCTTCATACACTGAGGTTCTTTGTAAGTAGGCCAGTAGAAGAGTTGGCTGAAGTGTTGAGAGACTTGGAGAACGATGGGAAGATCTGCAGAGTTGTAGCACTGCAACCCGATCCAACGGATTACTATTCTTCCCATGAAGACGCTGAGAGACTACTCTCCCCGATGGCCGAGGACAGGAACATGCGTATTCTTGCACAATCGGATCCTTTCTGTAGTCGTTTCATACAAGAAGTTAGAATGATTCTGAAGCAGGGATGGTATCATCCTGTTTTCAAAGGTGTTGACCCTATAGGGAGAATACTGATGTTCGTAGTCAATGACTACCTGGAAATCAAGGATGTCAATATTCCGCATTCCTACCTTGACGAGTTCAAAGACACCTTCAACGATCTTCTGGAAAATTACAGAGATAGGCTGGTCGATGTATCCGTAATGCACTCATTCAATGGAGTCCCAGTTCACGATTGTGATGAAAATATACAGTCAATCCTTTCCGACCTCGGATTCGTCTCGATGGGAGACGGCGAGAGATACATCAGGGGAGGAGTAGTAGAACCTAGGCCAAGGAAGAGCATCAACAGGCTTCTCTTTCACACTCATAACATCCATCAAGTCAGTAGATGGGAGAATGAGACATACGCACTCAAGGAAATCGACGAGCTAAGAGACGACTTCGCCCTCAGGGGCCGTTGTGAGATGTTCAGGGTCGACCTTCAGTCAATGGCCGCTACAGAGCAACTTCACCAGGGAACCAACCTCAGAGGTCATCAGGTTTGGGCCAGACTCCCTCATTTCCAGAGATTGCTTGCCATTAGAAACGCACCTCCCGAGGATGACGATTTCGGAATATTGGAATTCTTCAGAAATCATAACGACCCATCCGTATTTATGGAGCGATTGGCAATGAGAAGGGCGGAGTTCAGGAAACTAATTTCTCCTTTGGTCAGAAGCGGGCACCTGGTTCAGGATTACAGAGGCGGATTCAAGACAGTAGAGCCAATGAGAAGCGATGATTTGTGGAGCATAAAAAGGCAGTATCTAAGGGAACTCGTTGAGGACTATCCCGTGATTTCAATGAAACAGTTCGAAAGGCTTGCTGGAACCCCATTCTCCCCAGAAGAAATTAGCGATGTTCTCCATGAGTTTGAGGAAGACGGCACCCTGATCAAAGGATTCCTAGTGGACGACCAACACGATATCAGTTGGGGCAGGAAGGAGATTTTGGAGTCCGAGGGGATTCCTAAGACCCGCGATCTAGTGATCCCCCCTTCTGATCCATTGATTCACTACTTTGGAGGTTTGCTAAGGGAGAGATTTGGTTTTGGCTCCGCCTATCTGGTATTCCACAAGGAAGAGCCGATTGCCGCCTTCAAGGCGAATACTAGGAACGCAACTATTGATGTCACAGACTTTGTTGGGGATTCCGAATTAGAGAAAGAAGCTCTGAGGGTGATGAAGGAGTTCGCATGGGAGCACCAGATGCCACTTACTGGGGATCTTTATGAGAAACTAAGATCGCGCTGACTTAGTCTCACTCTTCGAAAACAATTTGGTCAAAGGCTTTGTAATCCTGATTATGTGCCTATGTAACTCTGGAAGAAGATCGAATAATGCGGTGGCCATTAGGAACATCGCAAATAGGCTTGCCAGCTTTGCCGCATAGCTATGGGTGAAGTCGAACATATCGATCTCAGAACCAGAATAAAGCCTCCAGTTGGGATACGTATCACTTAGCCACACTATTCCCGCATTTCTGAATACGTTAAGGACATGAATCGTTGGGATCGCAATCAATAAGCCCCTGGCTCGCCTCTTCCAAGAGACTGAACTCAATGCTACTATCGCACCGACGAAAATTATCATCGATTGGAGGGCAGAGCAAGCTAGTATGAAGCTAACACTAACTGGTGTCCCATCTGAATGGTTGAATGGGATGAAGAAGCCACTTTCTCCAAGAGGTTCGGTAAGGAAATATCTACTTCCTTCCCATTGTGAAACCGTGATTGCTCCTTCCGGGAGGTCAACCATCATCTCCCCAACCTCAAACGAACCAAGGCCAGCAAACTCTAGCAACCACTCTGTGCTCCGAGCCGTCATTTCAACGAATTCCATATTGAGGATTGGTATGCTGTAAACGATGTAATAGGGTATTACCGACCAAGCCACAGCGCCTCTTAGCCAAATCATAGACTCGTCTTTCATTTCCCAGTTCCTTATTTCCCAAATCCCCAGGACTATACCCGCTGGAAGGGCACCAGCTGTCATGATGACAAGTAACGGATCCCTAATTTCAACAAAGTGAGCGGACTGCATGTAGAAAAATAGTCCTAGCAGTGACCACCCAATTGCCGCGGAATATGAGGCAAGAGCCGACTCTCCACGATGGAAAGAGAACGCCAATAACAAAGCGCCGAACCAGCAGAATGAGAGCCAGAGCGAGAATTCAGGCACTCCGATAGCATCAGCGAAAGAGGATGTCAAAGCCTCGATTGGGTCCTCCATGGCACTAACGAGCCATCAACCCGTAAATATGATGCCCTCAACGGATAGCCGGGCGAATACATGACTTCCGACTTTTTGGACTTCGCAAATGGCTACCTATTCGACCTTAAGAGAACTATCGATGAGCTACCTATGGGCGATTTGCATACCCTGTATTCCAAGGTCCTGTCGGTCGCTTCCAGCGACTCAACTGTGCACTTCATCGGGAATGGGGGAAGTGCCGCAACTCCATCACACAGCGCAGGGGATTGGTCCAAAGAGCTAGGACTCAAAACTATATCACATTCCGATAACATTTCTTCCTTCTCCGCATGGGCCAATGATGAAGGCTATTCACAAGTTTTTGTCGGACAGCTATCCACATTTGCATCTGAGGGTGATTTAGTCATTGCATACTCTGGTTCTGGAAACTCGGACAACATTATCAACGGCATCAAATATGCAAAGAGCATCGGATGCGATACAGTAGGAATTACCGGTGATTACAAGGGAATGGGAGGGGGGAAACTTGCAAAAATTGTCGATTTGGCTATAGTCGTGCCCAGTACCTCGATGGAAAGGATTGAGGACGTCCAGCTGATAATCAACCATATCATCAAAGAAGCTGTAAAATCGGAAAAAGAGCTGTGATATTATGTTCCCGCCAATGAGGGATAGGGAGAGCCTGCATTCTCCCTTGCATCTAGAACCACTGCCCTCCGAGGAGCCTTGGGGAGGCAAGATTGCATATCTGGATAGAGACGGTGTGATAATCAGGGGGTTCGAGAGTTATGTCAATGATACCTCTGAAGTGTTCGTTCTGGAAAATGCCGCCAATTCTATAGGAGAACTAAGGAGGAATGGATTCAGGATCTGTATTGTTACTAACCAGTCCCCCATTGGCAGAGGGCTTTGGTCTAGAGAAAACCTAGCACTGATTCACGACAAGATGAGGGAAGAGCTACTTCGTTCGGACCCAGACGCCATCCTTGACCTGACTCTTCATAGCCCATACGCCCCATGGCATAATTCATGGGCCAGAAAACCGAATCCCGGTATGCTTGAAGCAGGCAGACAGATTATCGATGCCGCACACGCTGGCAAGTCCTTGAAAGAGGCAGATATCAAATTTGGAGATAATTGGAAAGATCGCCCCTCGGAGTCAGATTCAGTGATGGTAGGAGATAGAAACGTGGATATTATGGCAGCATCTGCTCACGGTGTCAGATCATTCAGATGTAATCCGGATATTGGTATCAGTGAGGTAATCTCCGAAATCTTGGAGAATTGACCATGAAAAAAAGTAACTTGACAGTTAGGATTGGCTTGGATGATACCGACCATCCAGATTTTGGATGTACGACATACTCATTCGAGGAACTCATGGGTCGCTTGAATGAAATAAAGGAACTCAAGATAATTGAAAGGAGGCTAGTTCGTTTATGGCCGTATGCGTCAAGGAGGACCAGGGGGAATGGCGCTCTTTCCGCAGTAGTAGAAATTCCCTTAGATTCCAAGAGCAATTTACTTGCTTGTTGTAAATCATGGTTTGATGATTTATTGTCAGAAATTGCTAGCTATCCTGATGCCGAGAATAATCCTTCTCCAGCTCTCCTTGTTTCTTTTGATGCGACTCCCTCTGATTGGTATTGGGAAGCTGTCAGGGGAGAGGTAAGTCTAGATGATAGAATCAAAGAAGTAACCGACTCGAAAATATTCGTTCTCTCCCACGAAGATCAGTGGGGGGTCATTGGCGCTAGCGCAGCAATTTCTTGGATGCCACCAGGGAATCATTCATGGGAGCTAATCGGATGGAGAGCAGATGAAAAAATCGGTACTGAGCGGACAATCTCGAAGAAATCAATAGATGAAATGTCTAGGCTTTTCCCTGATACATTCATGAACAGAGATCCCACGTCTGATAAGGGCATTATTTCCCCTCGAACTCCCTGCCCTGTCCTTTACGGAATACGGGGAGCAAACAAGTCTGCAGTGGAGTCAGCCAACTCGTGGATTCAAGGTGTAGAAGGAAACGAGAGATGCTTCAAGTGGTCATCTCACATCACGAATCAATTATCCGATGACCACTTAGAGGGCACTTCCAGTGGGACGGTCATTTCTAAGCCAGAGGTAATGAAAGGAGCTCATGCAACCGTCAAGGTAATTTCTGACCAAGAGGGTTTGAACCTAGTGGCTTTTAATGAAGGTGGCAACGTCAATAAATTGCTGAGGCAGCTGATGCCGGGAGACAGGATTTCATGGATGGGACTTAGATCACCAGACGGTTCTATACACCTTGAGAGGCTCAAATTGGACTCTGCTAGCCCTAGGAATCTTTCTCGGCCCGAGTGTTGCGGGATCTCCATGCGGAGTAAAGGAAGGGGACAGGATCTTTACTGCGATAAATGCAGAAGGAAAGCGGAGAAATCTTGGATTTTTGATCAGTGGTCTCCAGTTGGTCTGGACCTTGTGGAGGGGTGGTCACAACCCACTCCATCAAACAGAAGGCATCTTTCAATGCCTCTTGAACATGGAATTCCGATGTAGGTTTTTATCTCAAATACGCCTCAGGTAATCATGGAGACAGAACAGGTATTACA
>CENY01031717.1_pt1 | contig 13439 bp, 19 predicted proteins | sample 356181 | NCBI WGS metagenome assembly CENY01 (sample SAMEA2619840, study PRJEB7988) | marine metagenome | isolation source: saline water (ENVO:00002010), including
GTGAGTTGGCGAAGTTGTTTGAGCGGCTGTCGTCACCGACGCGGCGAGGCGACTACGAAATAACGATCCTCCGCGAGGGCAAAAAGTGGCAGCTTCGGATCGTCAAAATGGAGGAATAGTTTCGGTATGTACCGAAGTACCGATACCGATACCGAGTGTAACGCATTGATATATAACAATGTTCTTTCGGTACTACCGAACGTACCGAAAGGCCGTACCGAAGGCGTTAACTTATTGGTATCGTTAGATAAAAGTGCCCTTTCGGTATTCGGTATGGCCCTCCTCCCTACGGGAGGGCTACGTTCGTACCGAAGCCCCCCTCGGGTGGGGCTTTTGGTACACAGCTTTTTGGAGGAGATGACGTGACAGCTAGAAACCGCAGACGCGGATATGAACTTGAGAAAGAGACTGTCGATTTTTGGAAAGATCAGGGCATAGCCTGCGAGCGTGTGTTTGCCAGCGGTGCCTACAAGCGACTGGGCAAAGACTTTGAGGGCGATTTAAAATTAGACGGCACGTACGTGGTCGAATGCAAACGGCGCAAGACTGGATCGGGGTTTAAATTTTTATACAGCGCGTTGGAGCAGGACGACGCAGACCTTCTGGTTTTGCGAGCCGACAGAGAGCGCAGGCTCTACGTCATGGAGGAGGACACGGTCCTCCACTTGCTGAAACGCGCCCGATCAGAGTAAGGTGAATGCCATGCGATACTACGTTTATACACTGATTGATCCGCGTGACCTCAAGCCGTTCTATGTCGGCAAGGGCAATGCCAACCGGCGCTTCCAGCATATGAAGAAGCTGCCTGCCGATCTTGAAAAGGCAGGGGAGAAGGCACGCATCATTCGTGACATCAAAGACGCTGGCTTGAAACCTCAGTCTATTATCAATGGCTGGTACGACGAGGAGCGCGATGCCCTCGATGCGGAGCAGGCTTTGATTGAAAGCATTGGGCTTGAGAACTTGGCTAACCAAAATTTAGGGGGAGGAGGTGATCGGTCATCTAAGCGCAACCGTAACCTGACGGCGAAGCAGGAAGGTTTCGCTCGTGCCATTGTTTCTGGCTCCAACCAATCTGATGCGTACAGAGCCTGTTACAACGTAATAAATATGACGGACAAGCAAGTCCACGAAGAAGCGTCTAAGTTGCGCTCTCACCCAATGGTCTCCCAAAGAATAGATGATTTAAACAAGCCAGCGGTGCAGAAAGTGAGAGAAAATAAGGCGATAGACTTGGCCTATCTTCTCTCGCGGCTGGAAGATGCTCTCGACTTAGCGGAGCAAACCGATCAGCCGGGAGCGATGACTTCGGCGCTCAAAGAGATGTCGGTCCTGACGGAGCTACGTCCCGTCGAGAAGCGTGAGCAGACGAACATCAATGTCACCGATCTGTCGGAGCGTATCCAGCAAGGCCGCGCCCGTCTAGTCGCGATCAAGGGAGGCCGCGATGACGACGGCGCAGCATAGCTGGGGTCCGCCCCTACCGGGGGCTGGCCCGCAGCGTATCTGCGTCTGCTGCGGAGCGCGAGAGACTGCGTCTAGTCGCGACCCGCAGCACCCGGACTACGTTTGCGTCGGACCGACGGAGCTATCCGACTACAACGCGGTGTATGCCCGCAGCGAGTATGAGCCGCTGTGATGGCTCGCCTGTCCGACCTCGATCCGGTGACGCTGCTGTCCGAGTGGTCGGTGTTGCCGCCGTCCCACTACCTGTGGGACTGCGACAACACCGAGGTCACGGTGTGGGAGCATTTCATAATGCTCACGCACCCTGACCATTTGCCCGCCGTCCTGCCGCATGATGAGGAGCCGCCCCGATGGTACACAATGGCAAACAGCCCCGCCGTAGACATGGACGTCGTCCATTGATGCGGCGCGTGCGTCTCGGCATCGTCCTGCTGCCCGCTATGCTGATGCTTGGCGGCTGCGTCGTGACCGCCGTCACGACAGCCGCCAGCATCATAACCAATACGGTGCAGTCGGTGCAGATCGATCGATTGGAGGAGAAGATTGAGCGCGGACCTAAGCATTGATCTAGAGCTAGCCGACCTGATGGCCGAGTGCTACGCCGACCCGCTGCGGCATGTGCTGGTCAGCTACCCGTGGGGGTCAGGCTCGCTCGCCGGGTTCGATGGACCCGACACATGGCAGCGGGACTTCCTGACCGAACTGGGCGACGATGTGACGAAGCGAGGCTTCGACGGATCGTCGCCCGTCGCACCCATCAATTACTCAACCGCGTCGGGTCACGGTATCGGCAAGTCGGCACTGACCGCATGGCTGATCCGTTGGATCATGGACACCCGGCCCTACTCGAAAGGCATCTGCACCGCCAATACGTCAGAGCAGCTACGGACCAAGACGTGGTCCGAGCTAGCGAAGTGGCACCACCTCGGTATCACGAAGCACTGGTACACTCTGAACGCTGGCGCGGGGTCGATGAATATGTATCACAATGCCCACCGTGAGACTTGGCGGATCGACGCGCAGACTGCGAAGGTCGAGAATAGCGAGGCGTTCGCTGGCCTGCACGCAGCCAACGCAACACCGTTTTACATCTTTGATGAAGCGTCTGGTATCCCTGACAAGATATTCGAGGTCCGCGAGGGAGGGCAGACCGACGGAGAGCCGATGACGTTCGACTTCGGCAACCCGACACGAAACACGGGGCGGTTCTACGAGAACATGCAGGGCCGTTACCGACATAGGTACACCCGCCGCTACATCGATAGCCGCACCGTATCGATAACGAACAAGGGCCTGTTCGATCAGTGGATCGAGGACTACGGCATCGAGTCCGACTTCGTGAAGGTCAGGGTGCTGGGACAGTTTCCCGACGCTGGCGAGCTACAGTTCATACCGACGTCCGCCGTGCGGGACTGCGTCGGGCTGGAGGTTGTGGTGCAACCACACGATCCGCTGGTCATGGGTGTGGACGTGGCACGCTTCGGTGACGACCAGTCCGTCATCTACTACAGACAGGGCCGGGACGCCGAGAGCCAAGGTATGCACACCTACCGAGGCGTGGACACCATGACCCTAGCCGCCGAGGTTGCAAGGCACGCGGCGGAGAAACGACCCGACGCGATCTTCATAGACGGCGGCGGTGTGGGCGGCGGTGTGGTGGATCGGTGCAGGCAGCTAGCCCTCAACGTCATCGAGGTCAACTTCGGGTCGAAGGCAACGCAGAGCATGTACGCCAACATGCGGGCGCAGTGCTGGGGCAATATGAGGACGGCGATACAGGACGGCATACGGCTGCCCGACAACGACGACCTAGTGACAGACCTGACCGGGCTGGAGTACGGATTCAATACGCGCAACCAGATACAGCTTGAGAAGAAAGAGGACGCCAAGAAGCGCGGCATTGCGTCACCCGACTTGGCGGATGCCCTAGCGTTGACGTACGCGATGCCCGTTGCACCGACTAGGGTATCCTACCGAGGCGACGTAGAGCAGACACAGACCGACTACAATCCATACGACTAGACGCAAAGCGCCAGATTGTGGTATAGGCGAAGGCTATGGATGCCCTGATAATCTTTAACGCGGAGAACTTCCACCCGCTACACCGCATCATGCACAAAGATAGGCGGCATGTGTGGTGTGCGATACGCGATAGAGAGCGGGGGCATTGGGTAGGCTATGACTGGGGGCAAGGCTCGCCTCGCATAACGTGCTTGGCAAAGGACGACTACGATCTAGCCGGGTTTTATCTCAGGCACGGCTACGAAGTAATAGAGACGCACGTTAAGCGGGTCCCACCACGCGGACCATTCATGCTCAATAACTGCGTTGGGCATGTGAAGTTGTTGCTAGGTATTCGGTCGTGGGCACTGACGCCGCACCAACTGTACCGGCACTTGAAGAGAGAGAAGAAGCGCATGGGTATTTTTGACCGACTGCTAGGCTACTTTGTTATACCGGGTCTGGGTGGCGGCGCTCCCAGCCCGCCCCCACCACCTCCGCCGCCTGAGCCGCCTAAGCCAGTTGCGCGTAAGACGGACGAGTCGGTGCAGCAAGCCCGACGCGACGAGCAGCGCAGGGCACGCATTGCTGCGGGTCAGGGTGGGACCATCAAGACGCCGCTGGGCGGGGTGGGCGAAGCCACAACAACCAAAACGCTGTTGGGGCAGTAGCATGGCCCTACTAGCGACACCGGAGAACTTACACTCCCTCGCTACCATCAAAGGTAAGCGCGGGCCTATCATCCGAAGGTATAAGAAACTGGAGAGTTACCGCTCGTCGTGGCGCTCTCACTGGATGGAGATCAGTGACTATCTGGTGCCGCGACGTGGGCGCTTTTTAATCGAAGACAGCCAGAACACGCGGGGACGCAAACGCAACTCTAAGATTATTGATAGCTCGCCAACAATGGCGCTACGGACGATGGCGGCGGGGCTGATGTCTGGCATGACCAGCCCTGCGCGACCGTGGCACCGTCGTAAGGTTTCTAACGACGAGATGATGGAACGGGACGACGTGAAATTGTGGTGTTCTGAGGTTGAGCGGATCGAGCGAGCGATCTTGAACGCCTCGAATTTCTACAATGTCATGCACACCGTCTACACCGAGTTGGGTGCCTTCGGCACTGCGCCGCTCTACAGGGAGCGCAGTTTCGACACGGTTATACGCTTTCGCCCATACACCGTAGGCGAGTATGTCATTGCTGAAAATCATCTTGGCGAGGTCGATACATTAGGCCGATATTTTACTATGACCGTAAGCCAAGTTGTAGAGAAATTTGGCCTACAGCCCGACGGGACGATTGATTGGAGCGGCATAAGCGCCACAACCCACAAGCTATGGGATAGTCAGAACTACGACGAGCTTGTCCCAATTATACACATGATTGAACCGCGCCGTAACGAAGAGCGCGACATGTCTAAAAAAGACCAGCTTAACATGCCGTACCGATCTGCCTACATGGAGTACGGCGGAGATGGCGACAAACTACTGTTTGAAGGGGGGCACGCAAAACTGCCTGCCTACATCCCACGCTGGGATGTTCTGCAAGGTGACGTTTATGGCCGGTCTCCCGGCATGGACGCCCTCGGAGATATTAAGCAGTTACAGCACGAACAGAAGCGTAAGGCGCAGGCCATAGATAAAATGGTCAACCCGCCGATGGTCGCGTCGATTAATTTGCGCGGCAAGCCGACGTCAACGCTGCCGGGTAGCAATACCTACGTAGACCCAACGCAGGGCAATCAAGGTTTCCAGCCCGCGTATCAGATACAGCCACGCATACAAGAACTGGCGCTGGATATCCGCGAAGTGCAGGACCGCATCCAGCGAGGCTTCTACGCGGACCTGTTTGCCATGATGATCCAGTCGGACAGAAGACAGATGACGGCTACAGAGGTTGTAGAGAGGCACGAAGAAAAGCTAACCTTGCTCTCGCCTGTGCTACAGAGATGTAACGTAGAGTTGTTGACCCCACTTCTGGACGACGTCTTTGAGTTCGCAACGGAGGCTGGTCTCCTCCCAGAGCCTCCCGATGCGCTCGACGGGATGGATTTGGAGGTTGAATACGTTTCTCTCTTAGCACAGGCACAACAAGCCGTCGCTGCTACGACGATAGAGCGGACGATGGCCTTTGCCGGTAACCTTGTCGCTGTTAACCCGGAAGTCATGGACAACGTGGACATGGACTTCGCCGTGCGTGAATACGCCGACATCATGGGTGCCTCGCCTGAGCTAATGCGTGGGCAGGACGCAGTACAGCAACAGCGTCAAGAACGTATGCAGCAGATGCAGCAACAGCAGGCGCTGGAGCAAGGAACTCAATTGGCTCAGGGAGCCAAGGTTCTTAGTCAGGCCGACACCCAGAACCCTAACGCCTTAACTGAACTATTAGCAGCGGGGGCCGACGCGCCTCCGGGGGAGACCATGTAAATGGCTAAACGTCCCGGTCTTTACGCGAACATACACGCAAAGCGCAAACGGATAAAAGCAGGGTCTGGCGAGAAAATGCGAAAGCCCGGTTCTAAAGGAGCGCCAACAGCGAAGGCGTTCCGTAAGAGTGCCCGAACGGCCAAGAAGAAAAAGTAATGGCTGCGGCTAAGAAGAAAAAGAAAGGGGTATCCTTACGTAAAGAGCATAAGAGCAAAAAGGGCGGGCTCACAGCAAAGGGACGTAAATATTACAACCGTAAAACGGGCAGTAAATTGAAGGCACCGCAGCCAAAAGGTGGCGCACGAAAGCGAAGTTTCTGCGCTCGTATGAGTGGAGTGAAGGGACCGATGAAGGACAAGAAAGGAAAGCCAACACGTAAGGCACTCGCCCTGCGTCGTTGGAAATGTTGATGGCTATTCACGTTGTAAAGGACACCACTGACCCCGGTCAGATACAGAAGGCAGTAGATCAGGAAGAGGACAGGAAGCATGACATTGAACATATCCTATCTTCGGAGCGCGGTCGTAGATGGTTTTACGAAATTGCGTACGTCCGTTGCCACAGCACTGCGTCTAGCCATGTCCCAAATTGTTCAGACAGTACAGCGTTTAATGAGGGCGCTAGATCAGTCGGTGAGAGCCTTATTGAAGAGGCTCGCTCTAGCTGTCCTAACTTGCTTATCCAAATGCTGCAAGAAAATTATTTCGATTTGTGACAGGCGGAGCGACTGACGTGAACGAAAACACCGTCACTGATTCGCGATTTGTGTACCTGACGTGCCCTAAATGCGGGTGCGACAAACCTAAAGTATGGGTCCACGGCCACTATCAGTGCGCCAACTGTAAATGCGTAGCCGACGGCGATTGTTGCCAAGGTGAAACCAGTGGAGGAGAAACATATGGTTGAAGAAGAGCAAGTAGTTGAAGAGGCAGAGGCGACGGAGGAAGAAGCTCCAGCGCCCGAAGAGAATGTAGAAGCCGCGCCCGAGGAGAGCGAGGCTTCCGACGGAACCAAAACCCTGCTGTCGGACGACGAGGGTGACGGGACGGACGGTGTGCCCGAAGAGTACGAGTTTACACCGCCCGAGGACTTCGATCTCAGCGAGGAAGCCCAAAGCAAGGTAGAGACCTTTAAAGACGCCGCGAGGGAAATGAAACTGTCCCAAGATCAGTTTCAAGCTCTTGTGGAGTACGAAGCTCGTGCTACCGCACAGGCGCAAGTCGATCAGGCGAACGCCTATATAAGCCGCGTAAATTCGTGGGCCGATGACGTCAGAGCAGACTCCGAGTTAGGGGGTGAGAACCTCCAGTCTAATCTTGCCGTTATCAAGAAGGTCACGGACGAATTTGGCGACTCCAGCCTCAAGTCTTTGATTGACGCACCGGGGCCGGAAAACGTCGATGGTCTGGGACTTGGTAACAATCTCGCGTTTTTACGTTTCGTGTATCGAGTGGGTAAGAGCATTACAGACGCGCCCTTGATTGAAGGTGATGGTCACAAAACCAACAGCGAGGACACTCTGCAACGCATGTACCCGTCGATGTTTAGTGAGCAACCACCAAGCTAGAGAAGGAGTAAACTTTCATGGCTACGCTTGGCACAGAGAACCCGACCCTCGCTGATTTGGCGAAGGTCACCGATCCCGACGGCAGCATTGCTGACGTGATTGAAATTCTAAATCAGACGAACGAAATCTTGGAAGACATGACTTGGCTTGAGGGCAACCTCACGACGGGTCACCGTACTTCCATGCGGTCTGGTTTACCATCACCAACCTTCCGTAAAATGTACGGATTTGTGCAACCGACCAAAAGTCGGGCCGTACAAGTTACGGACAACTGCGGCATGATGGAAGACTATTCACAGGTCGATAAGGCGCTTGTGGATATGGCTGGCAACCCGGCTGCCTTCCGTCTCCAAGAAGACCGTCCTCACATTGAGGGCATGAACCAAACCCTAGCCACGAAACTGTTCTATGGCGACGAGTCAACTGCCCCGGAAGAGTTCACTGGCTTTGCCCCTCGCTTCAACAGCCTGTCCGCAGAGAATGGTGACAACATCATTAACGGCGGCGGCAGCGGAAGCGACAACGGCAGCATTTGGTTGGTTTGCTGGTCGCCTAACACTTGCCACGGCATCATCCCTAAAGGTTCAAAAGCTGGCGTTCAGCAACGCGACCTTGGTGAAGTTACTGTGCAGGATGCGGCGGGCTCCAGTTCCGGCCTTATGCAGGCGTATCGGACGCACTATCGCTGGGATGTCGGGCTCTCTGTCCGCGACTGGCGTTACGTCGTCCGTATTGCCAACATCGACCGTTCCGACTTGGCAGCCGATATTTCGGGAAGCTCTGCCGATCTGAACGACCTGATGCACCAAGCTGTAACCGAAATTCCGAATACTTCTATCGGACGGTGCGTTTGGTACATGGACAAGTCGATGTTGTCGATGTTGCGTCGTCAGACATCTGACGGTGTCAAGAACTCAACCCTGTCTATGGATATGGTTGGGGGCACGATGCAGACCTCGTGGGGTGGCTACCCAATCCGCCGAGTTGACGCGCTGAAAACTAACGAAGCGACGATCAGCTAGTTTGGTTCAACAGTCCAGATCGAAGGAGTAACGCATATGATTATGGACGAACTTTTGGAGTTTGCCGACGCAACTGCGTTGGATACTTCCGGTACGGACACCGATCTTATTGGTGACGTTATCGACTTGGGTTCTGCCCCCACCAATCCGGTAGAACTTGGTAACGGTCAGCCGGTTTACTTGGTCATTCAAGTGGACACTGCCGTAACTTCCGGTGGCGCTGCTACGGTCGAGTTTAAACTCGTCTCTGACTCGGCAGCGGCTATTGCTACAGACGGTTCTGCTAGCGTGCATTACGCATCTGGCGCAATCGGCAAAGCCTCGCTTGTTGCGGGTTTTGAGCTTGTTGTTCCGGTTCCGATTGGTGCGGACGTTCCTTACGAACGCTACCTTGGTATCCAGACAACGACAGGCACAGCCGCGTTGACTGCCGGTAAGATTAACGCATTCCTGACCCTCGATCCGAAGGGTTGGAAGTCTTACCCGGACGCCACTAACTAAGGGTTATTTAAGGGGCGGGCGCGTTGCCCGCCCCACTCTTGGAGGAGAGTTTAATGGCAAAGACGAAGACAGTAGAGTTTCGAGAGAATTATTATTCTGGGGTAGAAGGCTACCGTATGTTTGAAAAAGGCGAGACATACGAACTGCCCGCAGACTTTAAAATCCCAACTCTAGGGGTTGTAGTTCACGAAAGTGAAGACAAGCCTGCGCCTACTAAAAGGGCAAAGGAGTAACCTATGGCTAGTCAGGTTCAAATAGCAAAACTTGCGCTTCAGCACATTGGAGACAGGTACGATATCTCGGACCTGACGGAAGAGTCTACCGAGGCGGAGCAGATAAATTTGGTGTTTGATGACACCCGAGACGAGATGCTCCGCCGCTACCCTTGGCGTTTTGCTAAGAAATATATAAGTCCGTCAACTTTGTCGGGTATAACCGTACCGGGGCTCTGGGACTTTGCGTATCAGTACCCATCCGACGCGGTCAAAATACGCGGCATAACTAACCCGCTTGGCATTGACGTGGAGCCAATCGACTTTGAGGTGGCGCTTTTACAAGACGACACCAAAGTTCTTTTGACAGATCAAGATGACGCCGAGTTTTTTTATACTTCTCGCGTTACAGACACCACACGCTTTGACCCAGAGTTTACTATGGCCTTCAGCTTTTTGTTGGCGGCTAGGGTGGCTATGTCACTGACAGGTAGCCTCGATATTAAGAACGCCTTAGACCAAGAGGTTCTTAGAATTGTAAGCCACGCTGCGGACACCGATAGCAGCGAAGGCAGGAATAGAGACGCCCCGGAGGCGTCGTGGATTGACGCGAGGGCTTAATGACTAAACTGATACAGCCGTCGTTTGCAGGAGGGGAGATATCGGACGCGGTAGGCGCACGCGTTGATATAAGCAAATATAAGACCAGCCTGTCCACTTGCACAAATATGTTTGTCAGGACATCTGGTGGCGTTAGCAACCGAGCCGGAACTAAGTTTGTCTGCGAAGTAAAAAACAGTTCTTTATCGACTAGAATAATTCCGTTCGAGTTTAACACCGATGAGACGTATTGCCTAGAAATAGGCAATCAATACATCAGGGTCATAGTAGACGGTGGTCTGGTTGTAGACACTAGCCAAATCAAAACCATTACGGCGGTTACAAAAGCAAACCCCGGAGTAGTCACGTCTAACGGGCACGGCCTGTCTAATGGAACGGAGGTGTTCGTTTCGTCTGTCGGAGGTATGGAGGAATTGAATGGTCGCCAACTTTTGGTGGCTAACTCCACGACTAATACCTTTACGTTGCAGGATAAGGCAGGGACAGACATTAACACCACTAACTTTACGACTTACACCTCTGGAGGCACGGCTTCTGTTATTTTTGAGGTAGCAACTCCTTACACAACTGCCGAAGTTTTCGAGTTAGATTATTTTCAGTCGGCGGACGTGATGACTTTGGTGCATCCGTCTCACGAACCTAGAGAGCTTACCCGCACAGCGAATGACGCGTGGACGCTAGAGAAAATAGTTTTTCAGCCTAAGCAAGCGTTTCCAACTAATGTGTCAGTATCTCCTAACACAACCGGCTCTGAAAACGCGTCGTACGTTGTCACAGCAGTAAACCGAGATAACGCCGAGGAGAGCCTTCGCGGAACTGGGTCGTCTTTTTCCATATCTGCTATCACTAAAGCAAACCCATGCGTCGTAACTGCTACGGGGCACGGCGTGAGCAACGGTGACGAGATACATATATCAGACGTTGGAGGTATGACGGAGTTAAACGGCGATAGGTTTAAAGCTCGCGCTATTACAACTAACACAATAACGCTTACTGATACGGCAGGTAATGATATCAACTCCACTAATTTTACGACGTACACGTCAGGCGGAAACGTACTTATTGCGTATGACGAGATATCTAATGGAAACGCCACAGCAGACAATACGATAACGTGGAACGCTGCCAGCGGCGCTGAGAGCTATACAATATACAAAGAGAAAAACGGTATATACGGCTTTATCGGTAAAACGGAGGAAACTACGTTTACCGACGACAATATAGACCCAGACTTAAACGACACGCCTCCGAAAACACGTAACCCTTTTAAGTCTACAAATAACTTTCCTAGCACGGGAGGCTTTTTCCAGCAGCGCCGTCTATTTGGTAACACCAACGAAAATAGGCAGCGGTTGTTTTTTAGCCAGACAGCTAACTTTACAAACCACGCAGTTTCTAGCCCGACAAAAGATGACGACGCAATTACGGCAACTATAGCCGCTTTACAGGTAAATGAGGTACGCCATTTTGTACCCCTGTCTGATCTTCTTGTATTAACTTCTGGAGGTGAGTGGCAAGTTACGGGTGTGGACGACCGGATAACTCCCTCAACAATACAGGTCAAACCCCAGTCATACTATGGCTCTACCACGCTGAAACCTATTGTGGCTGGCGACATTGCAATATTTATGTGCCACGGCCAGCACGTACGCGACTTGGGATATAAATTTGAGACGGACGCATACGCCGGTAACGATATATCTATTCTAGCTCGTCACCTGTTTGACTTTAACACAGTAGTAGACTGGGACTTTGCCTCTGCGCCGTTTTCATCTTTGTGGTGCGTACGAGATGACGGCTGGTGTGTGCAGCAGACCTACTTGCGCGAGCAAGAGATTTTTGGCTGGAGCAAACACTCTACTAAGGGAGACTTTAAGTCTGTTGCTTCTGTCCGAGAAGACGACGACGATGCTGTGTATTTTATCGTTGAGCGCAAGGTTGGCGGCAGAACGGTAAAGTACGTAGAGCGCATGGCCGAGCGAGAGTTTACGGATGTACAAGACTGGTTCTTTGTTGATAGTGGCGTGAGTTTAGACAGCCCTAAAACCATTACAGGTGCTACAGCCGCCAACCCTGTAGTCATAACGTCGCCAAGCCACGGGTTTAGCAATGGCGACACTGTCGATATAGCGGGCCTGTATGAATACGACGCAACGTCAACCCGAGGCTACAAACTGTCCGACGATTTTAACGGAACAGGGTTTACCGTAGCCAACGTGACCACAAACACGTTCGAGCTTCAAAACGAAGGCGCAAACTATAACGGCAGTAGCTTTAGCGCGTATTACTCTGAGGGCACTGTACGCAAGGCGCAAACCACCGTTCCATTTCTTTGGCACCTTGAGGGTGAGACAGTTGTCGCTTTGGCAAACGGTTACGTTGTTAAGGATTTAACCGTCACTAACGGCGTCGTGACACTTCCAACAGCAGCTAGCCGCGTACACGTTGGTTTTCCCTTCACAGCCGAAATAGAGACGTTGCGACTAGACGCAGGCTCTGCGAGCGCCGAGACAGTGCAGAGTAAGGCTAAGAAGGTATCACGCCTCACAGTCAGGTGTGAGCAAACCCTAGGCTTCTCAGTGGGTGTTAGCCGTGATAGGCTCCGCGAAGCAAAATTTGGTTTGCCTGCTAAATTTGGTCAGCCGCCGGAAATGCTGACAGGAGACAAGGACGTCACGCTGCCGCCAGACTGGAATAAAGACGGAAAGTATATAGTGCGTTTAGAAGACCCTGTACCTCTAACAGTTCTGGCGCTGATACCCGACGTGACAGTGGGGGGTAACTGATGATTAGAGATTTAACGACGGCAGACATTCCTAAAATATTAGAATTGGGGCACCGCATGAACGCGGAGAGCCCCTACAACGCGTACCCTCTTAACATGGCTCGCACCGCTCACATTCTGCAAGAAATACTCGGTCAGGACGGGGTTTTTGCTCAAGGGTCGTTTAGGGACGACTTAAAGGCAATGCTAATAGGTGAGATTAACCAGCACCTATTTATGGATGTTATGGTGGCTCAGGATTTAGTTGTGTACAGCGTTCCGAGCGCCCGTGGCGGTGTACAGGTTAAGCAGCTAGCAGACAACTTTCGCGTTTGGGCAAAAGACAACGGTGCGGATATTGTAAAGATAGACGTGGACGCCGGTATAAATAACGACCGGGCCATCCCGTTTTTCAACAAGATTGGTTTTGAAGTGTCGGGTGCCTGCCTGACGAGGTTTGTGTGATGGGCCTTACAGCGACCCAAATGTTTGTTATCTCTATGGCCGCTACGGCGGGCTCTACGCTTATGCAAGTGCAGGCCCAGCGGCAGCAGGCTAGGGCTGCGGCGGCGCAGGCAAACTTTCAAGCTGCCGTTGCACGAAACAACTCTATTATTGCAAGACAGAACGCGGATGCAATTCGAGATAGAGGCAAGGCAGAGGAAGAAGATCACCGCAGGCGCATAGCGCAGACAAAAGGCGCTGCGAGGGCGTCACAGGCCGCTCTAGGGTTTTTGGTGGACGATCCGGGCTCCACAAACGCCGATCTGCTAGCAGACCTAGCGGAGGCGGGAGAGTTGGACATTCTACGCATACGCGACAGGACGGAGGCGGAGGCTCACCGCGCTATCGTA
>CENY01172037.1_pt1 | contig 13422 bp, 9 predicted proteins | sample 356181 | NCBI WGS metagenome assembly CENY01 (sample SAMEA2619840, study PRJEB7988) | marine metagenome | isolation source: saline water (ENVO:00002010), including
ACAGGGACTTTAACCATTCACAGTTCACTGAATTAATTATTTCCTCTTCAAAAAGTGATTTCACTTCAATTCATCATTTAAAACATCTTCTTCCAGATACCGAGTATTTTTATAGGGGAGTAATAAAAAAAAGACCTCCTATCTACAGTTTAATCGGTCGTTTTCGCACACCTTCTAAAGAGGATACGCCCTTTAAATTCACGGTCAGTGGAGACACATGTGCAAAATATCAGCCATTTGATTTATTTAATAAAATGAAAAATAAAAATCCAAATTTTTTTATATACTTAGGCGACACGATCTGTGCAGACTCTCCTTTAAAGGAATTTCATCCCGCTCTTTGGCATTATCGTTATAAATACAAGGAAAATCGTGATGATGAATCTCTTCAAAAATTTTTAAGAAATGTTCCCGTTTATGCTATTTGGGATGACCATGAAGTTGAAAATAATTTCAATAGTTCTTGGGGGCCCAAAATCAAAATTGCAAGACAAGCTTTTCGAGAATATTGGCCTGTAAAATCAGAAGAAAAAACAATACTTTACTATTCTTTCTCTTGGTCTAAACTAGCTGATTTTATCATTTTAGACACTAGACAATTTCGAAGTAAAAAAACAGACCGCAATGGATACACTCCAGATGCAACTATGCTTGGAACAAAGCAAAAAAATTGGTTGAAAAAAAAATTATCTAAATCAAAAGCTCCTTTTAAATTTATAATTTCCTCCGTTGCATTCAATACTCACAGAAAGAAAGACAAATGGTCTGACTTCATCACGGAAAGAAATGAGATTCTAAACTATATTAAGAAAAATAAAATTAATGGAATTATAATTCTCAGCGCCGATCTTCATAAAGCAATTGCATTCCCAAAAAAAGAAAATAAAATTAGAGAATTTACTGTTGGTCCTATTGCAGCAAAGAAAAATTGCAGCAAAAAAAAATATTACGAATCTAAAGGATATTTTTTTATGTGTGATAGCTACAATTACTTGCTGATTGATATCTCAAAAGAAGCAGGGAACCCTTCTGTAGAAGTCAAATACTACGATGAGAAAAATAACTTGAGATTTAGAGAAAAATATACTGCAGACGAATAAAATGATTCTAAGTGATAATGAACAAACTATTGAAAATTTGAATTTACAAGAGCAACCCCAGTCAAAGTAATGACCGCTCCAATAGGAACACGCCATGAAATATTTTCAATTTTCCTAAGAAAAATAAACGAGAAAAAAACGGTTATCAAAGGAGAAGTCTGGACTAAAGAAGAAATTCTATATACATTTCCTTTCTGCAAAGCAGAAACATAGAGAAGAACACCTACTGCAGCAAAGAATCCCATCAAAAAAAATGGTTTCCAGGCTGCTTTTATTCCAGGAATTAAAGATTTTCTCTTGAAAATAGAAGTAAAAGTAACAACAAGAACAAACGCAGAAAATGTGCCTATAAACGTAGCAGCAATAGGTTCTTTAAATAAACTCATTGCATGCCTCCAGGTAACGGAACCAATTCCTGATATCAAAGCAGCAGAAATAGGCCAAATAATATCTTTCCTTTTCCACTGTCCTTCTGTAGGAGAGAGAGAAATTAATATCACCCCAAAAACTACAAAAACTACACCAAGTAGATGATACCAAGTAGGTTCTTCCCCGAGAAAAAGAATCGCTAGGAAAGACGCAAATAAAGGTGAAGACCCTTTGATAGGGGCAGCTCTAGAAACTCCTATTTTTAAAATAGAAGTCAAAAGCAGAAGAGAAAAAAGTCCAGGCAAACAAATACCTGCTATCATTACCCATAGATAATCAACACTTAAGGGAGGAAATTTCACTCCCGTCAAAATAATCGCAACAAAAAGAATTACTGAAGCAACTCCCCTGGTCATAGTTGTTCCTACAAATGCGTTTGTCTTGTGTATACCAAAACGACCCGCAAAATCTGCCATAGAAAAAATAAACGCTGATAAAATTGCGTAATAAAAAGCTAAATCAAAAACCAAAACATTCTCCATCTTTATATCGATCTATAAGTTAACAAAGCAGACAGACTTGAAGTCTATCATTTAAAATAATACCATGCCTTATATATACAAACATTTTTTTATAGTTCTAGAACTGGAGAAGTGGAATGAAGTTTTCAATTTTTTATGTTCACGAAACAACTGATGGAAAGTCTGAAAAACAGGCTTTTGATGAATTGATGGAACAATGTAAACTTGCTGATGAACTAGGATTTCATGGTGTCTGGTTTGCTGAACATCATTTTTCAAAAGCAGGAGTAATGCCAGATCCACTCCTCTGGTGTGCAGCAGTAGCACAAAAAACAAAAAATATTCGTTTAGGTACAGGCATCTCAATAATGTCTTTTCATAATCCTATACGACTCGCAGAACAGGCTGCGATGGTTGACGTTTTGAGTGATGGAAGAGTCGATCTAGGAATAGGACGTGGTTCTCAACCTAAAGAATTTAAATCTTTTAATGCAAAACCATCGGAGAGTAGAAGAAGATTGCAGGAGGGAGTCGAGATTGTTGGGAGATTGTTAGAAGGAGAGAAATTAACCTACGATGGTGAATTTTTTAAGTGCAATGAAACGGAGATTTTTCCTCATCCTGTGCAAAAGCCTCGACCACCAATTTGGATTGCTGGAACTAGTCCTGAAACTTATGTTTGGGCAGGAGAAAACGGATTCAAAGTTATGGCTTCCGCTGGTTTTAAAGGACCAGAAGTTTTTAGAGAAAAAATGGCTCTTTTCGTTGATGCTGTTGAAAGAACTGGTGGAGATACGTCTAATATTGATTACGCACTTCTACACCGATGCATTGTTTGTGAAGATTTGGACAAAGACAAATATATCCAAAATTTTGAAGAAAGCATGTCAAAGTATTTACGATACAGAGCAGACGTGAATAAAGTTGAATTCCCAGATGATGAATCGCAGCACCTTCAGAGAAATTGGAGTTATACATTCTCAGTAAGCGATCTTCTCGATGGAGGCGGAGTAGTTGGAAATATCGAAGATAATATTCTTGAGATTAAACGATTACAAGAAGAATTCGGTCTGACAGATATTTTAATGGGCATGTACGGTATAGGTGCAACACACGAACAGAAAATGGAAATTCTAGAAAAATTCGCAAATGAAGTTATGACAGAAGTCTCAACTACATAAAAGAATAGCCTCTTTACTTACTCTCTAGTAAAGAGGCTATATATAAAAAGAAAACAAATTCTTTTTTTAGATAGAATCTAATGCCTGAGATAAATCTTCTTTGATATCATCAATATGTTCAATTCCTATTGAAAGTCTTACGTACCCCTGAGTAACTCCAGTAGCAATTTGCTCATCTTCAGATAACTGAGAGTGTGTCGTACTTGCGGGATGTATTGCAAGGCTTCTTGAATCGCCAATATTCGCAACATGATAAAACATGTTTAGAGAATTAATAAACTTTTGACCAGCTTCAAGTCCACCTTCTAATTCAAAACCTACCAACCCTCCATATGAACCATTTAGATAGGTATCTGCTCTTTTCTTAAACTCACCATCCATAAGTCCCGGATAAATAACTCCGGAAACTTTGTCATGTTCTTTTAAGAAGTTGGCCACTTCAAGTGCATTACTACAATGTCTCTCTATTCTTAGTGGCAAAGTTTCAAGTCCTTGAAGAAACAAGAATGCATTGAAAGGACTTGTAGCTTGTCCTGAATCTCTCAATAGGGTAACTCTAGCCTTAATAATATACGCTACAGGACCAAGAGGTTCAGTAGCTTCTGTCCAAACAGCACCATGGTAACTTGGATCAGGTTGATTTAAATAAGGTTGCCTTTCTGGATGGGCTTTCCAGTCAAAATTACCACTATCAATTACAATACCTCCTATAGAATTTCCATGACCTCCTATATACTTTGTACAGGATGAAGCAATAATCGCAGCACCATGTTCAAAAGGCTTACATATACCATGAGCAGCCGTATTATCCATAATCAAAGGAATACCAAACTCCCTTCCAATATCGGCTACTTCCTTAATTGGAAAAACCCTTAATTTTGGATTTGGCAAAGTTTCAGCATAAAAAGCTCTTGTTTTGTCATCGATTGCATTCCTGAAATTTTCTGGGTGTTCAGGATCAACAAAACGAACCTCAATGCCCATCTGTTCAAGTTGATTCGCAAAAAGGTTCCATGTTCCGCCATATAGATCCGTAGAACTAACTATATTGTCGCCTGATTGAGCTATATTTTGGACTGCTATCATAGAAGCAGACTGTCCGGATGAAACAGCAAGAGCTGCTACCCCACCTTCAAGAGCAGCCAAACGTTTTTCAAGAACATCATTTGTTGGATTCATTATACGTGTATAAATATTACCAAGCTCTTTTAGTGCAAATAAATTTGATGCGTGTTCAGTATTATCAAATTGAAAAGAAGTAGTTTGGTAAATAGGAACAGCAACAGCATTGGTAGTCGGATCACTTCTATGTCCAGCGTGTAAAACAATTGTTTCATTATTTTTTGATTCAAAAGTCATTTTTATATTCTCCTATAATGAGAATCAAAATAATAAAGGACGCAACACGCCCTAGTCGTATAAAAGATTCAAGTTAAAATAATAAGGAGGATGTAACATAACAAATAACGTTAGTCAAACAAAGAATTAATGAACAACAAAGGAAAAGATTTTCTTAGAATAGTTATTTAGACATCAACCATTCTATCCAACCCATTGCAGGAATTTCTTCTGGAACAATTAAAGAGGTAGAAGCAATAAGATTGCCATTCATCATTACATTCAAAACGCCAATTTTCTGCCCTCTCTTTAAAGGTGCTTTTAAAGATTTAGGCAAAACGAACTGAGTCTTAAATTCCTTCAATCTAATTCTTTTAATAACAAGAGAAATTGGCTCTGAAGTGACTGCTCTTATTTTATCCTTTCTCCCCCATGAGACTGGAATTGCTTCACCAACTGATTGATGTTTCACAAACAAACTATGCTTTTTATAAACTCTAAAACCTCCAAGTAAGAGTTTCTTTGTCTCTCTGTCTCTTGCCTTTTTGTTAGAAGCTCCAAAAACTACAGAAATTAATCTCATCGACCCTCTTCTAGCAGTCGCACATAGATTGTAGCCGGACTTCGTATAATATCCAGTTTTTAAACCATCTAACCCTTTGAATGTTTTTAATAATTTCCGATTTGTATTGTAAAGAACAAATTTCCCATCCCTGAACGAATCTATTTGCCTCTTAGAAAAATTAAGAACTTCTGAAAACTTAACTAATTCCCGAGCCAAAATAGCCGTATCAAAAGCAGTTGTATAATCCTCTTCTCTTAAAGAATTTTTTGGAGGAAGACCATGAACACTTGAGAATTTCGTATTATGCATTCCCAGCGATTTTGCTCTTTCGTTCATCAACTTGACCATTTCTTTTTCATCACCTGCTATGTGTTCAGCTATTGCATGAGCAGAATCATTTGCAGAAGAGATAGCAACTGTTTTTATCAGTTCTCTCAGTGTAAAAACTTCTCCTTCTTTGAGATATACTTGACTGCCACCTATCCTACTTGCATCAAGACTTATATGTACTTTTTCATCAAATGAAAAAGTACCTTTTCTTTCTGCTTCGTAAGCCAAAAGAAGTAACATCATTTTCACAATAGACGCAGGGATCATCTTCTCGTTAGATTTAAACTCATTGAGAACTTTGCCAGTTTCCGCCTCGACTAAGATAGCGGCTTTATATTTTTTTAGATTATCGATTTTAGTTTCTGAAAAAGCAAAATTGGTGAATTCAGAAATAAAAACGAAAGATAAAATTAGAATATTAAAAACTCGAAAAAACTTTTTTTTAAAAATTTTCAAACCTCAAAACCTAAATTTTAATTTTTTCAGGAAAAAAATTCTTCATGTATATAAGAGAATTCTTGAAAATCTTAACTCTTGATTCTGAAATAATTATGAATAAAATTAAAAGATAAAAATTAATTTCCGTTTATCTCTTTTTTAAAGACCCTCCATACCCTTCAGAAACCAGAGCATCTATCATTTTTCTTGCATTAACTTTTTTTTCATTGAATTCGACAATTGCTTCTTTAAGTTGAAAAGATACACGTGCCTTTTTCACTCCATCGAGTTCTTCCAGAACTCTTTTAACCCTTACAGGTCACGATGAAGGTCAGGTCATACCAGTAATATTTAAAATGATTTCAGCTGCAAAAAGAGAAACACTCATTGCCAAAGTAACAAAAATAAAAGTGAGATAAAACGAAATTCTCTTCATCATCTATTAGGCTATCCTTTCAAATTAGAATGTAAAACTTATAACTAAGTGGTTTCCAATCCGAATTACATCAAACTTCTTAAGTTATCAATCCCACGTTTCGCAGCTGTTTCGAAATCAGGATCCATTTTTATTTGCAAAGACAAATAACCCTTGTAATCAATTACCTGCAAAGCACTTATTAAATCACGCCAAGGAATATGACCAGCACCAGGATACATTCTATTACTATCTGCAATATGTAGAATCCCAAGATGATCTTTACAATCGAAAATACTTGCAGCAAACGAAGTATCTTCAACATTCATGTGGAAAGTATCCAGCATAATCCCAATACCAGGACTATTTATTTCTTGAATAAATTGTATTCCATCTTGTGTAGTAAAACCAAAATTAACACTAAACCTATGTTGAGGCTCAAATAAAACTCTAGTCCCTTTACTTGCAGCATAATCTGAGGATTCTTTAAAAGCATCATGCATCCACTTTAATGATTCTTCACGCTCTTCACCATCACTTAGCATGCCTCTAAATGACCCTATAATTACTTCTACACCATAAAAAGAAGCAGCATCTAAACATCCTTTTAGTCGTTTCATCGCTACTTTTCGTATATTTTTATCAGGATGACAAAGCCATACTTTATCTTGGAAACCAATTCCTGCAGTATGAACAGCGGCTACTTCCATCCCACGACTCTCTGCTTGTTTTTGAATTAAATTTAAATCCAGTTCATCTGGTTTGCGCATTGAAACCTCTACGCCATCGTATCCCAGTTTGGCTAGCACATCTAAATTTTCTTCAAAATTACCTTGTATAGCTGGAAGTCGCGGGGTATTAACTTCACTACTTGCTACCTGAAAGCTGATTTTCATTTTAAAATCTCTCCTATTTACAAAAATTTACTGAGGAAACATAAATAAGATATAATTCATAACTGTAATACATAAAATAATACGAGTTCAAGGTGCGATTATGTCAAACAATTTTGAAATTGAACAACAAATCGAACAAAAACTTTCTATCACACCAAAAATGATACAAAGAATTAGTATTCTATCATCTACAAGCACAGAAATTGGAGAAATGATTACAAATGAGCTAGAAAATAATCCTGCTCTAGAAGAAAACAGTACCGAAAACGAAGAATTTAAAACTGAAAATTATGAAATTGAATACAAAGAAAATTATCGGGAAAAAATTATTGCAAAAAAAATTAATTTTTATGAATTCCTTGAAAATCAAATTGGGGAATTGAAGGTATCCAGTGAACAAAAAACAATACTTATAGAACTAATTTATAATCTTAATCAGAATGGCTATTTCCCAACAGATTTTAATTTAAAAGAAATAGCAAAAGAAAAAAAAATATCTGTTGAATATTTAGTAGATGCAATAAAAATTTTACAAAATCTAGAACCCTCTGGGATCGCTGCAAGAAATATAACCGAATGTTTAAATATTCAAATAGAACGCTTGCAAAATGATCTTTATCCTAAGAAAACCATTCTCCTTGCAAAAAAACTCATAAAGAACAACTTGGAAAAATTAAAAAGAAGATCATTAAAGTCTATGTCTAAAGAATTTCGGGTATCAATAGAAGAAATTGAAAAATCTATTGAACTAATTAAGAAACTGAAAATAAATCCTGCTGAGGACTTTGTAGAATATAAAGAGGAATTGAAAATTCCAGATATTTTGATTTCTATCAAAAATGAAAAAATGAATGTTAAATTAAATGAAGAAAAATTTAAGTCCGATGGGATAAAACCTCTAATTTGCAATCAAGAATATGTTGAAATATCGAAAGACCTAGGAAAATTAAACCTTAAAGACCAAAAACATATTAAAGAAAAATTAGGACAAGCTAAGGATTTCATTGAAAGCGTTAAAAATTGGAAAGATACTCTTTTAAGAGTAGGAACTGTAATCGCAAAAAATCAAAACAATTTTTTTGAAAATGGTATCCAAGAGATAAAACCCTTGAAATTGGAAGATATTTCACATGAAACAGGGCTACATATTTCTACAATTAGCAGAACAATCAATGGAAAATTTTTAGAAACACCTTCAAAAGAAGTACTCTCTCTTAGATTTTTTTTCCATAATTCGATCCCAAATCTAAGTGGAGAAGAAATTTCAACACGTTATATACAAAATATAATTCGTGAATTGATTAATAAAGAAGATAAGACAAAACCTCTTAGTGATCAGAAAATATCTTTACTTCTTCTAGAAATGGGCATTCCTATTTCTAGAAGGACTGTATCTAAATATAGAGAAAATTTAAAAATACTGTCTTCAATAAAAAGAAATGAAAAAAATTATTAAATTTCTTAAAAATAAAATATAATCTTTAATTAATAACTAAAAAATTCGGTTCTTGGCTTAGAGTTTTTCGCAAAAAAAAGGGGGAGGTGTTCGATGATCATAGAACGAGACTTACAAATTAAAATGGACGATGGATTAGTACTGCGTTGTGACGTTTATAGACCAGATACTAAGAAAAAGGTTCCTATCGTAATGGCAGGTGGTCCATACGGTAAAGGAGTCAAATACCAAGAACATTATAAACCACTATGGGATTCACTAGTTAAAATGCACCCGAATATCTTAGATGGATCAAAACACCGTTGGTTGACCTGGGAAACCGTAGATCCTGAGATTTGGGTTCCCTGGGGATATGCATGCGTGAGATTTGACTCAAGAGGAGCAGGCCGTTCTCCTGGTTATCTTGATATTTTCTCTCCTAGAGAAACAAAAGATTACGCAAATGCAATAGAATGGGCTGGGCGTCAGAGATGGTCAAACGGGAAAGTAGGCCTCAATGGCGTCAGTTATTATGCAATTAATCAATGGCAAGTTGCCGCACTACAACCTAAACATTTGACTGCAATGATTCCATGGGAAGGAGCTGCAGATCACTACAGAGATTGGGCACGTCACGGAGGGATCTTATCCAATAAATTTATGGAGATTTGGTACCCAAGACAAGTAGAAGCGGTTCAACATGGAAACCCAAAGGGTCCAAGAGATCATTGGATGAAAACAAGAGCAACTGGCCCAGCAAACCTATCTGAAGAAAAATTAAAAGAAAACCGAGCAGATACACTTGAGAATTTTCTCGTACGTGAGATGAATGATGACTGGTACGAATCACGTTCACCAGATTGGTCTAAAGTAACAGTTCCATTCCTAAGCGCTGCAAGTTGGGCTGGTTTTGGTCTTCATCCTCGTGGTAATTTTGAAGCTTTCACACAAGCGGCATCAAAAGAAAAATGGCTGGAATGTCATCCAGGACGACACGAAGAATGGTTTTATCTAGAGTATGGCATGCAATTACAAAAACGTTTTTTTGACTATTACCTGATGGGCAAAAAGAATGGCTGGAAAAAAGAACCGAAAGTATGGATAAATCTTCGGAAACCATTTACGCAAGAAGTTACCTTACGTAAAGAAAGTAGCTGGCCATTGAAAAGCACAAAGTGGACAAAATTATTTTTAAACGTTGGAGGAAAAGGAAAACTTGAATGGACTGCTCCTAAATCAAATCGATCAAAAACATTTCGCGCGAAAACACGTGGAATAACCATTTTATCTCCACCTTTAAAAGAAGAAACAGAAATAACTGGACCATTAGCTGCTAAGCTATATATTTCTTCATCTACTAAAGATGCAGATCTCTTTGTTACTATGCAAGCTTTCTCACCTAAAGGAAAAGAAGTTTACTTTCAAGGAACAGTCGATCCTAAAACACCTCTTGCTCAGGGTTGTCTTCGTGCATCACACCGTAAACTCGATCAAAAAAATTCTACCCCTTGGCGTCCTTATCATACGCATGATGATAAACAACCGTTGAGCCCAGAGAAAATTTACGAACTAGATATAGAAATTTGGCCTCAATGTATCGTTTTGCCGAAGGGATTTCGTATTGCTTTAAATATTTCAGGACAAGACTTTGATCGACCAGGTCGTGCTGTAGGAGATTATGTTCTATCTCGTGGATGTGGACCATTTCTTCATGACCATCCTATCGACCGTTCTAATGAGGTTTTCAATGGGAGGACAACTCTTTATTCTGGCCCGAAACAATCCGGTTATTTGTTACTTCCAATTATTCCAAATAAAAAAAGTAAAGTGAAAAAAAAGTGAGCTTAACGTGAAAATGACGACTTTCAACTAAATGTCAGTCGTCATTTTTTGGAGGATTCTAAAATTATTACAAGCGTTCAGAATACACATTTACTGGATATGTCACCACGTTTTCTTAACGGCGTGTTGGAAATACCCGTCTACCATATGCGAGGAGGCACTACGACGGGTGTCGTTCTTTTAGCAGATCATTTACCAAGCGATCTCAAACTACAGGAAGAAATTCTAAAACGTATTATGGGCGTCCCAATAAAAGGAAATTTGGATTTTAACACTCAAATCTCTGGGCTTGGGCGTGGAATTCCACAAAGTTGTAAGGTTTTTATTGTAAAATCGTCAGAACGAGACGACGCAGATATCGACAGCACGCTCGCTCAACTTGCGCCAACAAAAGCAGTAATTGATTGGAGTGTTAACTGTGGAAACATGTCGGCAGCACTGCCAATCTTTGCAGAAGAAATGGGTTTGATATCGCTGAAAACAGGCCGATCAAAAATCCGTATTCATAATACTAATACTGGTGTAGTTGCACATGCGTTGATTGACATGCCGAAAACAGGTGAACCTATGGATGCCTCAACTGAAATACCTGGTGTGTTGGGTACATGGCCTGGAGTACAATTAGCTCTATTAAATCCAGTCGGATCCAAGACAAGCCAATTGCTCCCCACAGGAAATGTGGTCGACATATTTGACGGCATTGAAGCCTCCTGTTTAGACCTCGCAGTCCCTATGGTCATTATCCGTGCTACTGATCTCAGTAAAACGGCAGCAGAGTCACCCGAAGACTTGGATGCAGATCCAGTTTTCAAGACAAAGTTGCAACGGATTTGGATAGAAGCAGGTATAAAAATGGGTCTCACAGGGACTGATGGGAAGTACTTAACCCCTGAACAATTAGCTGTCAGCGAAACTATTCCAAAAGCCTGTATAATCTCGCCGCCTTCAGAAAAGGAAAAAACTCTCGGTGCCAATATTAGAGTGCGTTACTTCACACCTCAAGGTGCTCATAAGTCACTAGCGGTTACCGGCGGTGCTTGCCTTGCAGCCGGCTGTTTAGTACCAGGCACTGTAGCCCAAGAAATTGCTGAAAACATCTCGGTACTCGGTCAAGACTTAGCGGAACATGAGGTTAAAATGGCAAATCCGGCAGGTATTCTAAAAGCAACCATCGAAGGCAAGCAGGACGAAAATGATAATATATCGATGCCTAGTGCCGCATACGAACGATCTACACAAATATTACTGCGGGGACATACGCCCATTTACAATGCTTCAGATGCACTTAAATCTTTCTATATAAAGCGCTTTCAATAGGACCGACAACAAGTATATTAGCCGCTGACTTTTATGAAATTCTTAATTAAATTAAATACCAAAAAATAGTTTTGGAAATTTTTTTAAATTGGTGGGCAGCGTGGGAATCGAACCCACAACCTACGGATTAAGAGTCCGTTGCTCTGCCTGGTTGAGCTAGCTGCCCAGATTCTTGGATATAAAAAGTTGGATTTACACTGTTTTTAAACTAATGGATTCTTTCATAGCGCTGAACTCATCTTCAAAAAAGAATTTTTGTTCACCAAAGGCAGGAGTTAAATCATTTAACCACTTCGCATTTTCATCATACTTAGCGAAGAAAGGTTTTTGGACCCAATCAGGATTTCTTCCCTGAATGAATCTCAACACAAAAACTTTTTCCCCATTAATATTAGAAACACCTTGAACTTCGATCTTTCCTGGTTCACTACTCATACTTGGCCCACGAACAGTTCTTCCTAATCCAGAAACCTGCATCAATGCTTTTCTATATATCTCGTAAGCTTTTACAAGAGGAATTTCAAAATAACATCGAGCACCAGTATCTCTTTCAACAAACATGTAATAAGGAATAATTCCAAGCTTTACCTGAGTAGTCCAAGTTTGTGCCCAAATATCTTCATGATCGTTTATATGAGCTAGAACAGGTCCTTGACTTCGAATAATTGTTCCAGTCTCCTGAACTCGATTTATCGCTTTTCGGGCGATTTCTGTTTGCATTTCATGCCAGTGATTGTAGTGAGCCATAAGGGCGACATGTTTTCCTGATTTTACTAAACGTTCTAAAAGACGAATCAAATCATCAGAATCCTTGTCACTAACAAAACGTTGCGGCCAGAAAGTCAAAGACTTTGTTCCTATTCTAATAGTTTGAACATGTTCTAAACGAGGATCCTCAGCCAACGGTTGAAGATATTCTTCAAGATTCTTGGTTTTCATAACCATCGGATCACCACCAGTGATTAACAAATCGGTAACACCGGTATTCTGAGACAAATATTCATGTAGATTTTTAGCTTCATGAGAAGCAAACTTTAACTCTTTGTCACCAACAAACTGTGCCCATCGGAAACAAAATGTGCAATAGGAATGGCACGTTTGACCTTGACTTGGAAAAAATAAAACCGTTTCCTTATACTTATGTTGCATTCCCTGCAAAATTTCTCCATCAAGGGCTGGAACATTTAGTTCCATTTGACCTGCAGGGTGAGGGTTCAAATCGCCACGAACTTTTTTAATGGCCTCATTTAGAACGGGAGCAGGTGATTCCTTGGATATCAGCGTTGCAATCTCATCAAAATGTTCGGACGATAGCATTCCAATTTGAGGAAAAGTCAGCTGAAAAATAGGATCATCGGGTACTTTACTCCAATCAATGAGATTGTTAATCACATATTCGTTCACTCTGAAAGGAAGAACTGAAGATACAACCTTCATTGCAAAACGAATATCTCTAGACAAAGATTGAATTTGAGGAATCTTATCTATCTGTCGATTCGTAAAGACTTTGAAAGCCTCCCCTCCATTTTGAGTAGGAACTAAAACGTCAGTTTTGTATGTCTCCGACAATTTCTCTAAACTTTTTTTCGACAAATCATAATCTTTGGAAATAGAAAAATCTTTATAAGAATCTATAGACCTAACCAAAAAAACCTCAAACTAAAAAAAAAAAAAA
>CENY01118751.1_pt1 | contig 13421 bp, 11 predicted proteins | sample 356181 | NCBI WGS metagenome assembly CENY01 (sample SAMEA2619840, study PRJEB7988) | marine metagenome | isolation source: saline water (ENVO:00002010), including
TACGTCAGTCGATGAAAATCGTTTCCTCTGCGGACACGAAGAGTACATCACGAAGCTCAGGGAACTCGGAGAAAACTTCAGCTCTCTTAAGACGGAGGCGGCTATTCTCGAACCCAATCATGACCAGGTCGGCCTCTGAGGAACGGGCTTCTACCAGTCGTTCGAAATTTATGGTCCCGTCCGTAGGAATGACGCGTACGTTCTTCTCACTTATGAGCAAGCGTCCTTCAGAAATCATCCCCTTGATCTCTTCTCGACGCTCCCTCACCTCCTCCTGCGGGTAGGCCGCGAAGATGCTCACCTCTGCTCCCTCCCAGTCCTTGTGACCGAGGAGGATGTATGAGAGGAGGATCATCAGGTTCGCATTCTGCGGGTCATGCCAAGTCAGCCAGATATGGATGCTTTTCCTAGCCCCGAAGAAGTTGTCGCCATGTCGCAGCACGAGTCGATCCATGCCAGGAACACCTGCCATGAGTATGCCATCTACCACTTCCTCTATGACTTCAGGACCATCGTGTCCCCCGAACTCCAGTAGCAATGCATTGTTCGACATGCCAGAGATTCCTGGCATCTGGAGTCCCTGACCAAGCGCTGACGTCATAGAGGGGCTGATGACGGCGTCCATGTAGATAGCCCCCTTCCTTTGGTGCACCACCTCAATCAGCCTTTCACGTACCTCCTGACTTGCTTCATAGTTCTTTTGGTCAAGGCGTCCCTCGATGTAGTGAAAATACGTTCCAAATCCGTAGCGGTCGCAGAGCCATTCAAGGAACTGAAGCGGGGCTGATCGGTCGAAGGTTCGCGACGAAATAGAGATCACACTTGGACGCCAATCGTTCAGGGGCGTCTTCTGTAGCCGGATATGCATATGGCGGGTGAGCTGGGTCATCACCCCCTGAAAGATCTGAGCGAGGTCAGGCTGTCCCTCTCGGCTCCGGCGGATGCCCTCATAGAGTGAGGCCATGACCAGTATCGCGCATACAGCGAAGAAAAGATCCATTTGGAGCATGAGGACCAAGCACATCACGGCCCCCAGCAGGCTTAGGTACCATTTTGACCTGAAGCTCGGTCGATAGGACGGCCGGGCTGCAAAGTGCTCTAAAAACGAAATAGCGCAGAGGGCCCCGTACGTCACCATGAAGAACATAGACACGATCCGAGCAACCATGTCTACGTTACCGAGCATTACGAAGACGATAGCGATCCCGGAGGTAACGAGCGTCGCGTTCCGTGGCTCGTTCGTCTCACCTGCTCCCTCGGCGACGTATGCGTTCAGGTGGGAACGCGGAATGACCGAGTCGCTCCCGAGTGCCTGAAGGGTCCGGGGAGCGACCAAAATGGAGCCGATTGCTGACGAGATTGTAGCGCAGGCTAATCCGATCGGGATAATCGGCCCCCAGGCCGCGATATCGCTCATGATGAGATAGTTCCCCGCCAAGCCTTCCGACGACACCGACGAAGCGAGCTTCAGCACCACTAGGATGTAAACAAGCATACCGGTGAATGTCGCAGTGATAATCCCCGTCGGAATTGATTTCCGGGGCTGGGCTAAATCACCCGAGAGCCCAACTCCTGCGGTCATACCGGTGAACGCAGGGAAAACGATCGCGAAGACCAACATGAACGTGTCCGGGTCGTCGAGTTCGGAGAACATATTAATCGACTCCGGTCGCATCGGCGCTGGCCCGGACCCAGCAAAAAACATCGCGAGCGAAAGGCCTAGCACTCCCGCGACTACCCAAAGCGCCTTGACCCCTAGGTCCGCTCCCTTTCGGAGCACAACCCCGACGAGAATCAGAGTGGCGGGGAGGGAGATGAATCGTGGATCAAAGGAAATTCCAAACAACTCCTCAAAGCTCGAGGTGAAGGGTTGGAATGCCTCCGCGAAGGCGATCATGTAAAACGCGACAGAGATCGCCTGCGACATGTAAAGACTGATCCCGATGGCACCACCGATCGTGATGCCGAACGAGCGAGAAATGATAAAGTACTCACCCCCGCCCTCGACCCGCCGGTTCGTCGAGATCTCTGCGATCGCTAATGCAGTCGGGACGGTGACCATATGCCCGAGCAGGATGATGAGGATCGCACCGACTAAGCCAGTATGCCCCACTGCATATCCGAAGCGCAGGAACATGACTGCACCCAAGATCGTGCTGACACTCGCGAGGAACACCGGCGCGGTGCCCCATCTGTGCCCCCCTTGGGTCTCCTGAATCGTCATGTCAGATCTCCGTCAGTGTGCACCTACCAATAAATGACAGACGGCTACTGAGGCTGTCAAAGCGCCGCTCGGTTAACTAGCACCTCTGTTTATGAGGGTATGTGCCATTCGGGACAAAGACCTGTATGCGCTCTTTAGCCGAGAAACAATCGTAACCCTCTTCACTGCGGCAGTGCCCCCGAGAGGATTCGAACCTCTGGCCTGGCGCTTAGGAGGCGCCCGCTCTATCCAGCTGAGCTACGGGGGCTAATAGCGAGTAAGCTCGCCGAGCTTCTTTTAACGATCAACCGTGGGGATATGCTGCTCCCTGAGCGCTTCGCCGCTTCTTGATGCAACTATGGCCAATTCATAAAGCCTTGACCTTAGAGCAAGAACTCGATTGCCAAAAATCCGACCACAAAGAGCACGCCAAAGCAGATAATCAACCTGTTGAAGTGGAGGTTGATGAATCTCTCAATTGTTGGCCCGAAGCGGTAAACGAGTGCGGCGACCAAAAAGAAGCGAAGCCCGCGGCTCAAGACTGATGCTAGTACGAAGACAGAGAAGTTGATACTGAACACACCGGAAGCCAACGTGAACACTTTATACGGGATCGGCGTTAATCCGGCCAGAAAAATCGCTGCGAACCCATTATTATCATAGAATTGACGAACTTCCTGGAACGCCTCAGGGGTCACTCCCGGCACGTAGGTAAAGAACCAGTCCTGGGTCACGTTCCATGCTCCCGCACCGATAGCGTATCCTACTATCCCACCTAGAACGGATGCGACTGTGCAGATCGCCGCGAATCGTAATGATTTGCGACTTGCACCGAGGCAGAGAGCAAGGAGTAGGGGGTCCGGAGGCACCGGGAAAAACGAGGATTCCGCCGCGGAGATAAGAAAGAGTGCGGGAACGGCGTATGGCGTTTTCGCCCAATGGAGTACCCAATCATAGAGCGCCCGAAGTAAATTCGGTCGGGCGGGGGCGGTCTTTTTACCCGCCTCTCGCTTAGGCTCGGTAGTCGCACGTTGCAAAGACATCTTCCCTTACCCGTGCTCGTCTGCCCAAGCGAATCGACTCAAGAGCGGCACAAATGTCACCTCTCCCCCAACGGGCTCCTGTGTTACCGCAAAACCGGTCTTCTGCACGAGTATAAGCTCCTGCCCTTCTCTCGTTCCAATCGGAATGAGCATCCGTCCTCCATCCGACAGTTGGTCCACTAACGGATCAGGAACCGTCGGTGACGCAGCTGACACGACGATTACGTCGAATGGGGCATACTTTTTCCAGCCGATAGCCCCGTCACCCACCAGGAGTGCTGCATTCTTGACGCCAAAATGATCTAGAGCTTTCCGGGATCGCTGTGATAACTCTCGCACTCGCTCAACGGAATAGACTCGGTCCGCCATCAGGCTAAGTAGCGCCGTCAGGAAACCGCAGCCCGTACCAATCTCAAGCACGACGTCGTCAGGCGTTGGCCGGAGTACCGAGAGATAGAAAGCCTGCAGCGACGGCTGTGATGCGGTCTGTCCGAATCCAATTGGGATGGGTGCGTCTTCATACGCCCGGGGTTGAACTCCCTCGGGTAGGAATTCATGTCTAGGGACCCTGTCAAAAAGCTGAAGGATCTCTAGGTCATCGACACCATGCCCTCTGATCTCTTCTATCAGCTTACGTCTAAACCCGGCATAGCCGGCATCCTTTACAGCGTCAGGTTCCACGCCTGCACTTCCTCAATTAGGCAGTAATTAGTCAGGTCTAGGTGTAACGGCGTGACGGAGATGAATCCGTCATCTATTGCCCTGAAATCAGACTCCTCAGAACCCCGCCAGGTGACCTGGCCACCGCCAATCCAGTGATACTCTTTGCCGGACGGATCCTTGGCGCGGATGATCGAATCTGCATAGCGACGACGACCAAGCGACGTGATTTTTATACCCTGTATCTCTCGTGGATCGATCGCAGGGAAGTTGACATTGAATAGTGCGTCTTCGGGAAACGGCCCCCGAGACAGAATCTCTCCAAGAACCCGTGCCACAAGTTCGTCGCAAGCCTGAAGTTCCTCGGGAAAGTCTCCACACCACGACAAGGCTACGGACGGGATGCCTGCCAAGGTTGCTTCCATCGCCGCAGCTACGGTCCCCGAATAGAGCACGTCTTCACCCATGTTAGACCCGTGATTGACCCCAGAGACGCATAGATCAGGCGGTTCTGAGAGGAGAGAGTTAACCGCTAGGATGACGCAGTCCGTTGGGGTACCATCGACGACCCATGCGCTCTCCTGGGAACTGCGTAACCTTAATGGGTGATGGAGGGTCAAGGAGTTGCTCGTGGCGCTTTGCTCACGGTCCGGGGCAACTGTGACAACATCGCCGAGAGTTGCGGTTGCCCGCTGCAGCACACCTATCCCCACAGAGAGATAGCCATCGTCGTTCGTGCACAGGATATTCAGGGTCGTGAGCCTTCTGATGGCATCGTAAGCACGTCTCGGAGCTCCTCGAGCTCCCTCTTGATACCTGATAGGAATTCACCAGCTACTTTGGTCTTGGCCCCTTCTTTGAGCTCGCCACCCCTCCTCATCTCTATGAGCTTCTGATTCGCTCCGTCTATGGTGTATCTCTTTTCATACAATAGGTGTCTTATGAGGAGTACGACTTCCACATCGCGAGACCGGTAGACTCGATTTCCCGCTCGGTTCTTCCCGGGTTTCAGTACGTCAAACTGGTTCTCCCAATACCTCAGGACGTGGGCCTTCAGGCCTGCCAATTCGCAAACCTCACCAATTGAGTAGTAGACCTTTTTCGCTATAGGCGGCTGATCAGTCATTTGGTTCTCTCATGGATGGCATGCGTCACGACCATGTCTCGGGCTTTGGGTCCCGCATCATCAAAGTATGAAGAGCTTCGGCTGGAGGCTTGCCCTCCTCTATGATGGCACAGACTTGCTCTGTTATCGGGATTTCTACGTCGTATCGACCGGCGAGCTCCCTTAATCCAGATGCGGTCTTCACTCCCTCCGCTACCGCTCGCATATCGGAGAGTATTATGTCAAGATCCTCTCCCTGACCCAACCTATACCCTACTGTTCTATTCCGACTCAAAGACCCCGTGCAAGTCAAGACCAAGTCGCCCATCCCGGCCAACCCGTAGAACGTAGCGGGCCGTGCCCCGAGCGCGACACCAAGTCGAGTCATTTCAGCTAGTCCTCTTGTGATTAACGCCGCAGTCGTATTGTGCGAGTGCCCTAGTCCAGCAGCCATGCCAGCAGCTAGAGCCATGACATTCTTCATAGCTCCAGCAAGCTCGACGCCAACAACGTCATTGTTAGTATATGGCCGGAACCAAGGGGTCTGAAACGCCGCTTGGACCCGATTGGCCACTTCTTTCTCCCTACTGGCTACTACGACAGCAGTAGGTGCGCGCTTTGCGACTTCGTCCGCGAAGCTTGGTCCAGACAGGACACAAAACCGGTCTTGAATATCTCTCCCTAATACCTCGCTAAGCACTTCATCCATTCTGCTAAGCGTTCCCTTTTCAATACCTTTTGAGGCACTCACTAGGATGGCCTCTGGATCTAGGTAGCGTGCCGCACCTGACATAACGCTTCGTACCTTTTGAGACGGACTTACCGACAGCACTAATTCCGCTCCGTCCAACGCCTCGGCCAAATCGGATGTTGCATTCAGTGTCTCTGGGAGAGTCACACCCGCTAGGTAGGGATTGCCCCGACCCTTCCTGATGCTTTCGGTTACCTCGGACTCAAACGACCATAGGCGCACGTTGTGTCCACGGTCATTAAGCACCAACGCGAGAGCGGTGCCCCATGCACCTGCCCCAACAACAGATGTCCTCAGATCGTCACTCATACCTGATCGCCGGGAGAGTTAACATCGATTGAAACATCTTGTGGGGGGCTCTGTCCATCACCGTCCTTCGAGGTCCGACTGAAGCGGTTCTCTTCACCCCGGATTAGACGTCTGACGTTCGTCCGGTGCTTCCAGACAATTAGCGCGGCCAACCCACTCGACAACCAAATAAGCTCCACGCCCCCTTGGTGGGGAGTGAATGCGATGATGAAGGGCATCGCCACCGCGACTAGAACGGATGCGAGTGAGACGTATCCGCTGCCCAGAGTTACGCAGAACCACAGTATGAATCCTATCAGAACAGCTGTGGGAGCCAACGCCAAGAGTGCACCAGCACCGGTGGCCATACCCTTCCCGCCCTTGAATCCGACCCAGAAGCTGAACATGTGCCCACCAATGGCAGCCAGGCCAAACAAAAAGCTCCATGCGAACCCGACCCCAGCTAACGGGGGAAACAGGGCGGCAGGGACCCATCCTTTTCCTATATCCACCAAGAGGACGGGAACCGCCGATTTCCAACCCATAACCCGCAGTGCATTAGTGGCACCAAGGTTTCCTGAGCCGTGTTCGCGGAGATCTAGGTCGTGAGCGGCCAATCCAACCCAATAGCTCGTCGGAGTCGCCCCAACTACGTAAGCAAGTGCCAGAAGTATCCAAGTCAAACTATTCGTCATCCTTACCACTACGGATCCTGATCCGGATCGGGGTGCCTGTGAATGACCACGAGTCTCGGAAGCCGTTATTGAGATAGCGAATGTAGTGTTCCGGTATCGCCTTCGGGAAGTTAGCGAAGAGGGCAAATACCGGGGGACGCACAGACGCTTGCGTTCCGTACTTGACTTTCACCGCACGACCTCGGTGATGAGGCGGCGGTTGTCGGCGTACCAGCTTCTCTAGTACCTCGTTCACTTCATGCGTCTCTATCCGCCTTGAGCGTTCACTATTCACCGACAGGATTGTGTCCAGGCAACGGCGCACCCTTTGGCCCGTCTGTGCCGATGTGAAGATTATTGGAACCCATTGTAAAAAAGGGATCCGCTCACGGACTTTCTTCTTCCATTCAGCTGAGGTCATGGTATCCTTTTCGACAAGATCCCACTTGTTGGCTATCAGTACGAGTCCCCGACCCGCCTCCCAAGCCTTCTCAGCGATCTTAACGTCCTGCGCGTGCAACTCCTCTTCACTCGCGTCGACCAGAAGAACACACACATGCGCTGAGTAAATGACTCGATCAGTCCTCAGGGCGCTGTAGTACTCGATACTGTCCTTCACACGAGTCTTGCGGCGAAGGCCAGCGGTATCGACGAAGACCAAATCCCTACCGTGATATCTGAACTCACTGTCGACCGGATCGCGTGTAGTTCCGGCTACTTCTGAGACCACCGCCCGCTCCTCTCCAATCAAGCGATTCACGAAACTCGACTTACCTACGTTTGGTTTTCCGACTACGGCCACGCGAATAGTGTCCTGCTGCGAAGCGGGGTCACCGGAATTCGGCAAATTTCTTAGAACCAAGTCGAGCAGATCACCGGAACCCTTTCCTGACAGTGCACTTACAGGCGTCGGCGAACCAATTCCCAGAGACCAGAACTCAAGATATCCCTCATCTCTTGGCAGATTGTCGACCTTGTTGACGACCAACAACACTGGCTTGTCAGCCTTCCGGAGGACTTCCGCCAGTCTCTCATCTAGGGGGTGAACACCTGTCTTTCCATCAACTAGGAAGAGGATCACGTCCGCCTGTTCCACAGCAATCATAGCCTGGTCGCGTATAGCCACGTCCATCCCTACATCAGAGCCCTCCACCACTCCACCGGTGTCTACTATTCGAAAGCTCCGGCCCGCCCAGTCCGCATGTGCGAAATTTCGGTCTCGCGTGACTCCAGGTTGATCGTCGACAATAGCGACGCGACTCCCAATCACCCGATTAAAGAACGTGGATTTCCCCACATTTGGGCGACCCACGACCGCTACCACCGGGAGCCCTTCCACCATTATGGAAGCTCTTTGAGCGCGTCGGTTATCTCATATCCACTGAGGACCCGTGCACCGCCCACACGTTGTTTGAAGTCTTCAAGATCCAGATTGTCTATGAACACGTTGTCTGCATTGAGGGCCTCCGCGGGCAGCACAATAAGGTCGGCTGCGCGGGATTCACCCAGTGCGTGGAGGATATCTTCTCCCCCAAGCAAGCCTGCTATGGTGACTGTATCACCAAAGTACCTATTCACCACGTGCACCGGATCAACTTCAGCTCCGGTTTGCTCGGACAACCGTGGTGCTAGCTCATTAAGGAATGGGAGCATCGAGCCACCAGTCACGAGCCGGATGCGGGTTCCCGCGTAGTTTGGCGTGTCGCCGATTCCTCGATCGAATCCGTCCAAGAAACGACGCACGGCGCCCACGCCATTTTCGTACAGAGCCCCCTCGTCATAATAGCTAGCCCCTGGGATTGGGCGGCCGGCAATCAGGTACATCTCATCTGCGGCGTAGCACCAACCAACCTCACGTTCTGCGAGCGCCCACTCGCGAGCCTTATCCACTTGATCAATCACAGCCGCTGCCTCATCCGCACGAAGAAGACGCACCGGGCGATCAATATTAAAGCGAGTCAGGCCAACCGGGACGATCGAGAGAGAAGAGATAGATGGTCCGAGGGACCTTAAGTCGTCGATCGTTCTGTCTAAGTGTACCCCGTCGTTCCATTCCGGGCAGAGAACCACTTGGGTGTGGACTTCAAGCCCACCCTCAACGAGCTGACGAAGCTGATCCATGATGAGGCCGGCTCGGGAATTCACTAGGAGTCGTTCGCGAACCTCGGGTTCCGTCGCATGCACACTAACATAAAGCGGTGAAATCCCCTGATCTATTAATCGACGAAGCCCCTTAGGTCCGAGATTTGTCAGAGTCACATAGCTTCCGTAGGTGAACGAGAGTCGAAAATCATCATCTCGAAGCCAAAGCGTTTGCCGCGCATCAGAGGGATTCCCGTCGATAAAACAGAACACACATTTATTAGCGCATTCTCTGATGGTGTCTGGAGCAGGCACGATGCCCACCTGCTCACCCGGATCCCGTTCTATCTCATATATCGTGACCGCCCCCCCGGGCGATAACGTTTCCAGTTCAAAGCTGGTTTCACTCATCATGAAAGTGAGATCAATGCCATCTCTCACACGTTCACCATTGATACGCACCACTCGTGAGCCGATCTCTAGAGATAGCTCTTCAGCGATACTTCCCGACTCGATTTCAGCTATACGTACCAAGGATAGTAGTCGGGTTAAAAGGGAGGGATGGTAACACAGGAGAGGGCCCACTCGCCTGATACAGAGAGTGTTTCTTGGTGGGAAAAGCTAACTGGAGCATAGTTCTCCTACAATTTCGTTGATTTAGGCCTAGGTCAATTTAAGTCTCTATGCCTCCTTGACCGATCTATCGCTCCCTCGACAGGTTCGTCACGGTCGACTACAAGCACTACACGGCACAGGAGCTTACGCGTGTACGGACCGCTCTGTACAGCTGTTAAGTAACCTTAGAGAATGAAGATTCCAAGATTACTTTTCCTCGGGTGCAACCTCGTGCTGTTAGCCACAGCTTGCGAGCAAAGCGATGTGCTCAAGGACCAGTTCCGTGATTTGACACCCTATGAGGCCTACTACCAGAGCCTATCCGATGCCGGACTCGCTGAATCAGCCCTAGTACGTGACTGGCGAGCTGCAGGAATAACCGCGGTAGAGAATGCAGTGCCAGTGTCTCTTCCTTTTGAAGAGCTAGGCTTCCTGATCAGCAACGCCCCCAATGCCATGGCCTATCGAATCACCCTAGGCCGAGGGCAGCGACTCACTGCCGAGGTCGCTCTCCAGAGTGGCGAAACTTCTCGCGTCTTCGTCGATCTACTCAGAATACCCACTTCGCCTAGTCGCCCCTTGCGACCTGTAATATCGACGGACACGCTCCCTGGAGTGTTTGTACACGAACCGTGGAGAGGTGGTGAGTATATCCTGCGGGTGCAGCCTGAATTGTTACGGGGTGGGGAGTATCGAGTGACCCTTCGCTTAGAGCCTCAGCTTGCATTTCCGTTGGAGGGGCGTGACATGCGAGCTGCCTTAAGCCTGTTTGGTGTCTCTCGTGACGGAGGGAGGAGAGCCCACGAAGGCATAGACCTCTTCGCACGCAGAGGCACCCCAGTTCTGGCAACCTCAGCGGGGACAATCAATCGAGTTTCCGTAACAAATCTTGGCGGAAAGGTTGTCTGGCTTCGAGACCCCGTCCGCAATGCGAACATCTACTTCGCTCACCTCGACAGTCAGGCCGTTCGAAACGGCGACCGAGTGGACGTGGGCGACACGATTGGGTTCGTGGGCAACACAGGGAATGCTCGGACGACTCCGCCGCATCTGCATTTTGGAATCTATCGGCGCGGAGAAGGCGCTGTTGACCCAGCTCCGTTCATTCGCCCAGTACCCAGAGGTCGGCCACCAACCATCTCGGCTGATCTCCATCGACTAGGGTCTACGATGCGTATCCGCCACGATGGAATCCGTTTACGATTGGCGCCAAATACAGGTAGTCCGGTCATCCGAGAGCTAACCGAGCACACACCCGTCCACGTTCTTGCTGCGTCAGGAGATTATTTCCGAGTTCGGCTGCCCGACGACGTTCAAGGATACGTCGCAGCGAGGCTAACAGAGGAAGTCTCAGACCCGCTTGAACGACTTACTGTGTCGGGGATTACTCAGACCGCTTGGATAGCTCCCACAATTAACAGCCATCCTGTTGCGGAATTAGATCGAGGAACTGAAGTCTCGATCCTAGGACGCTTCGACGGGTACTTCTACGCACTCGACCCTGTTGGGAACCCTGTATGGCTGAAGACTGAAGAGTTCCAAGAACAGGATTAGGTCAGGCAGGCTCAGCTTTCATAGCTATAACTGTGTCCCCTGCCTTTATTTCGAGGGCCTGTCCGGGCGACCCCACTATAACGGCCCCGCTGGGCCGTACTACAATGAGTGGCACGGCCTCTTCGCCATGCTCCCTAGTCCAAGCACCGAGCCCGATCTCCCCTGTCCACCGTTCCGATATGAAACGCTGACCAGAAGCATAGCGACGATGGATCTCTTCGTATGTTAGGCCGGAAGAGCCCAGCACCCGCGCTCTTAGTCCGGGAGCGAGCTTGGAGGAATCGCCCTGCGAACCCCTCCCGGGAGAGAGTTGAAAGAGATTCTGGCGCCCAAAAAGATGTAAGTAATGCCTTGCAGAGAGCGCGTTCACTTCATCGTTCGCGGTTAGAGCCAGCAGGTTACCGATGACAGGCAAATCCAGATCCTGTGAAGCTTGATCGCTCAGGACACTTCCGTGGTATACCGGGAGACCGCTTTCACTGGCCAGTCTCACCAGTCTTGGGTTTGTATCGACTACGAGGATCGGAAGACCTGCTTCCTGTAGCGCCCGCGCCAGCCCACGCGCAAAAGAGTGAGCACCAATTATGAGAAACCCATTTGGATTTCGTTCCGCAAGTCCCAGCCTTAAGGCAAGCGGACGTCCTATCAATCCATATATCGCTACAGAGCCTGCAATCACCAGAAACATGATCGGTACGAGTTGCTCCGCCCCCGCGAATCCCTCCTCCTCGAGCCGCAACGCAAATACCGCAGTCACGGCTGCCGCCACCACTCCACGTGGCGCCATCGCGGATACAAACAGGCGATCGGGCCCCTTTAACCGCCCATCCAGCGTGCATAAACTCACGGCTAATGGACGAACCAAAAGGACTAGAATCGCAAGGAACAACGCAAATCTGAGATTGATCAACGCTGCCAGGGCGCTCCATTCAACACCCGCAGCCAAGACCACAAACAGTGCCGAGATGATGAGAATCTGGAGGTTCTCTTTGAACTCCGTAATGTGTGTGATATCAACACGTTCCTGATTAGCCAAAGCCACACCCATTACCGTTACTGCCAACAAGCCCGACTCATGCTGAAAACCGTTAGCTAGTGCATACCCCAGCAGAGCTAGAGCCAGTGCCGAAGCGGAGTGCAGATGATCCGGTATCCAATAGCGCTCGAGGCATATCACCAACAGAAGCGCTGGCAGTAGTCCAAATAGCGAACCGAAGACTATGGTCTTTCCGATGCCTACAAACGCAGATGCGACTGCTCCATCTACCAAGGCTTCGAAAACCAAGACTGCAAGGACAGCTCCGATAGGATCGATAAGGATCCCTTCCCACTTCAAAACTGCACCGCCTGGACCGGTGGGTCGAATCTGCCTCAAGAGGGGAATCACAACCGTCGGGCCTGTGACCGTGAGGATTGAACCAATAAGGATGGCTAGAGGCCAAGAAAGTCCTAGCACGTAGTGAGCGGCTAGTGCTGAGAACGCCCAGGTTATCGTCGCGCCTAGTGTCACGAGCCTTCCAACTACCCGGAGTTGACCTCCCAATTCAGGGAGGTGTAGTGTCAATCCGCCCTCGAAAAGCAGAATAGCGACAGCGATCGCGACCAAAGGGAGTAGCAAATCCCCGAACATGGCCTCCGTAGGGATCAGCCCAACACCGTCCGGGCCCGCTAGCATACCAAAAATCAGCAGAAGCAGGATCGATGGAAGCTTGAGGCGCCATCCAAGCCACTGGGCTGAGCCACCGAGAACCGCTACCGATACGATCCCGACGACAAAGGTATCATTCACACCTAATACCCCCCTTCTTGAGTCGCGTCATATCCACGCCTCAGTTAGTGATCAAAATCTGCCGGACCTATTCTTGCCTAACATCATCAAACAAATGCCCCGGCCATGACAGGAAGGGCCTGGCCGGGGCAAAATAGTTACGCATCACGTAATCAGAAGACTTCCTCACCCTATAGTTAATTCGTACGTATAGCCCCACACCATCTCCGCTGAGTCGAATTGGGCATCGATAAGTTCTGACATGTCAGCAGCCCCAACGTTCACGGACGCCGCGACCGTTCCCAGGGGGACGTCACCATCACCGTAAAAGGTAAACACCACGTTAACGGTGGTCCCTTCCTCCAAAACTTTATTCGTGACCGAACCAGAAACTCTAGCCCCACCCCTTGGGAACCTTTGCATCTGGAACCCATCTAGACTGACCTCAAGTGCTGAAGCCGCGTTCATAGCTTCCTGTGTGCCTTCCACGTCTTCGGCTCGGTTGGCTGCTTGAGCCAGCATTATCCAACTGTTTTGGTTGTATGGATCTAATTCGGCCCACCTCTCAGCGACAGCTGGAATTGCGCTGTACGCTGAGTCCAAATTAAGAGAGCGCGCCCACATCTCGACCGCATCTCTATCTGTTCTGTTGAGTTCAGCCGCTTTGCCAAACGCCGC
>CENY01136539.1_pt1 | contig 13419 bp, 8 predicted proteins | sample 356181 | NCBI WGS metagenome assembly CENY01 (sample SAMEA2619840, study PRJEB7988) | marine metagenome | isolation source: saline water (ENVO:00002010), including
TCAGACAGGATGACATTGCCAAATTTATTTTTTCCCAAAGAAAACAATAAGGAAATTTCTTTCCTATTACCTTGGAAGAATTTTGGAACACCTGATCTCGAAAATTTCTTTACACTTAATATTTCTACCTCAAAATTTTTTGAAATTTTCTCTAATGAGTTATTTCCTGCACTCAATTCCTTCAGATATTTCCCTGATTCTTCTTTAGCTAACTTAGCCCCTTGCTCTAATAAATATTTCTTCTTTACCTTACTCAAGATCGATCTAAATTCAGGTATTGCAGAACTCTTCTTTCCTAACAAAGAAACAAACATGACTCCATTCTTACCTTTCTTCTCAGGCGATATCTTTCTTTTATCAGACAGAGAGAAGGCAAGATCTGCAAGAAGTTCCTTGTCAGGAATAAACATCGGAGGTGCTTTTTTTTCAAAGAAACCACTCTCCCCCTCTACTAAAATACCAACTCCCGGTAGTTTCTTTTTATCCTCAAAAGCATACCTTACTTTTTCCAACATATTTTTTGCATACCCAGGAGCTTTTTGATTTAAAAGATCATTTCTAACGTGAGAACGAACTTCTTCAATATTTTTCAAACGCTCTTTCTTTCTGTCTTTCAAAAACAATAAATGAAATCCAAAAGAGGACTTAATCGGTAGGCTCATTTCACCTTTTTTAATCTTTGCTAATGACTTTCGAATTTCAGGAAGCATATCAACTTCACTGACTATTCCAAGAACTCCTCCTTTTTTTGCAGCTGGACCTTGCGAATACTCTTTTGCCATAGCCGCAAAACTCTCACCTTTTACTATTCGTTTTCTGATTGCAACAAGAGAACTCTTCAACTTTTCTAATTCTTTCTTCTTAATTCCTGGAGGCGTCTTGAGAAAAATCTGACTTAATTCCGCCTTTCCTTTCACTTTATAAAGTTGCTTTGTCTGAGAATACCTAGCCTTTATTTCTGATTCAGTGATCTTAATTTTAGATTTAACCGCATCATATGCAAGATACCACCATCTCACGTTTCTCTTTGCATCTTCTCGAAACTTTTCTTTATTTTTTTCATAAAATTCTTTTATTTTTAATTCCGTTGCAGAAATCTTTTTCTCAAAAAGATCAAAACTAAGATCAATATACTGAATTGAAATTTTGTCATTATCATACCTATAGGACTCTAGTATATCCTCTTCAGTTACAGAGACCCCAAGACCAACATAATTCCTGAGACGCTTCAGAGTAAGTTGATTTCTAATATCTTCTTCAAACATCTTAGGAGTAACACGATTTGAATCTAATAATCTGAAATATAAGCTAGAATCAAATTTCCCTGCTCTATTAAAATGAGGCATCCCTTCTATTATTGCTCGTACTTCATCTTTGGATATTGATATGCCTAATCTTTTTGATTCATTGATCTGCAACAATTCAATAATCATATTACTAAAAATACTATTTCTTAAGCCCATTTTCTTAACTAATTCTTCATTAAAAAGAGGCCCTAACTGTTTTCTCATTGCCTCTAATTTAATCGAATAACGTGCTTCAAAATCTTTAATTGAAATAGAGGAATCATCCACCTGAACAGCAATTCTTGCAGCAGAATTTGGACCATCAGAAAGTGAAAAACCACCCCAAGTGACGAAAGTCAATGCCACAAAACCTAGCAGACATTTTAAAATCAGCGAATTTCCCTTATTTCTTAAATACGTAAGCATCTTATAAATTCATCCTTCAAACTAATTTGATGTTATTGTGTGGTGAAATAAGCTAGCTTAGTGTAGGAAAAGTTGCAAGATAGCAAACTAAATAATGTCTTAAATATAAAAAAATTGATTTCTAAGGTCCTGATTTGCCTTTATTCATTGTACGTACTTGCTTTTTAAAATTGTTCATGTTACAGCATTCATACGTGTTATTAAGTTAAGTGAATTCAAAACTTTAGAGTATTTAATGTAAAGTTAGGTGTAAAATGGTTGTAAACAGTCTTCTTGGTATGTTCTCTACAGATTTAGCTATAGACTTAGGCACTGCAAATACCTTGGTTTATGTTAAAGGTAAAGGTGTAGTCTTAAGAGAACCCTCCGTAGTTACTATACAAAAAGATACAAATAAAGTACTTGCAGTGGGTGGAGATGCTAAATCCATGGTTGGAAGAACACCAGGAAATATTGTTGCAATTAGACCAATGAAAGATGGAGTAATAGCTAATTTCGACGTAACGGAAGCGATGCTTCGATATTTCACACAAAAAGTACATAATCGAAAAAGCCTTGTAAGACCTAGGATGGTAATTTGTGTCCCATCAGGTATTACTCAAGTAGAGAGAAGAGCCGTACGTGATAGTGCAGAGAATGCGGGTGCTAGAGAAGTCTACTTAATAGAAGAACCTATGGCCGCTGCTATAGGAGTTGGTCTTCCAATACAAGAACCTGGAGGAAATATGATAGTAGATATTGGCGGTGGAACTACTGAAGTCGCCGTTATTTCTCTTGCAGGTATTGTATATTCTGAATCAGTAAGAGTTGGTGGAGATGAGATGGACGAAGCGGTTATAGACTTCATCAAAAGAAATTATAACCTCCTCATAGGAGAAAGAACTGCTGAAGAAATTAAGATAGAGCTAGGTTCCGCTGATACAGTTGAGGAAATTGATGATAAAAAGAGAGAAATAAAAGGAAGAGATTTACTGGCAGCAATTCCAAAAACAATAATCATTAAAGGGGAAGAAGTAAGAGAAGCCTTATCAGGACCAGTATCGTCTATTATAGACGCAGTCAAAAATGCTCTCGAAAGTACCCCACCCGAACTTGCTGCAGATATTGTCGATCGTGGCATTTTCATGACCGGAGGAGGAAGTTTACTAAAAGGACTTGATACTCGCTTAAGAAAAGAAACCGGTCTTCCTGTAACAGTAAGCGAGGACCCACTTTCTGCTATAGTTTTAGGTACCGGGAAAGTACTCGAAGAAATTGATCTCCTCGGAAAAATAACAGACTGATTTCCAATTCAAATCAGTAACTTCTATAGAATATCCGCCTAGTTTGTTCCAGAGATTCACATGAATAATTTTCTGTACGAAAAAAAACATATTGTCGTTTTAGTTTTCCTACTTTCTCTTTCTTTTACGCTCATCACTCTAAGTATTAGGTCAAGGGACAAGTTGGCAGAAATAGAGAAAACAATTCTTTTCTTTGTAAGTCCAATTCTCAAAGTTAGCAATATCCCCAAGGAATGGACTAAAGATTTGTGGAAGAATTATTTGGATTTAAAAGACTTCAGGAAAGAAAATGTCAAAATCAAAAAACAATTACATGCATTACAAAACATCCAGAAGAAATTTTGGGAACTAAAATCAGAGATTTCGAGACTGCATACAATATTAAAGGTCAAAGAAGAAAAAGGATTTAAATACCATACCGCAAAAGTTATAGGAAAAGAAAAGAATGTATTTTCAAAAACTGTACTAATCGGCAAAGGAAGAAAACATAACATCAAACAAAATATGATCGTTATTAACTCTCAAGGCCTAGTTGGTCGTATTGATCAATCCCATCTTTATACAAGCCGGGTATTACTTATTACAGATCCAAGAAGCCCAGTTCATGTAAGAGTCCAAAGAACAAGAACACAGGGGGTTTTTTCAATGATAAATGCAACAAAAGGAATTGTTGAATTTGTTTCTAAAGACTCTGATATTTTACCAGGAGACCTCCTTATCACTTCTGGACTTGGCGAAATTTTTCCTAAAGGAATTTATGTCGGCTACGTCGTGAAATCAAAAAATGATTCCTCATTTAAAAAATTAATAGTTGAACCTGCTGTTAATTTCAACAAACTAGAGGAACTAAAAATCATGGAAGAAATCAAGGGGAAATTAAAATGACTATTACATTCACCTTGATGACAATCATCTTGTCAATTGTCTTTCATAATACTGCTGCTGACTTTCTTGCGTTCTTATTTATAGGGAAGCTAGACACTTTTCTCATAGTTGCAATTTTCTTTGCTTTAAGTGACGAGAAATATACAGCTTTAATTACAGGATTCATATTAGGAACACTCAAAGATGTTTTCGCAGGAGGAATACTCGGAATCAATGCACTAACTAAGACCATTTCTGTTTTTGCAATTGGAAGAATTCAAAGCGACTATGCAAAAAAAGATTTCTTGTCCATTTTCATCTTGTGTTCTATTTTCTCAATTTTAGATAAATTAACAACTACCCTCTTTTTCTATTTCGCGATGCCTTCAGATTCAATTACAAGCGTTTTTTTCCTAGAAACAATTTCAAGCACTGTTCAAAATGTATTTTTAGGACCAGTACTTATCTCTTTTCTTTTCAAATGTCAGACAAAATTTGTTCAATCTAGAAAAGAAATCAATTATCCAATAAGGTAAATTATGTTCAGCGAAAATAGAACTGATTTAGGCGATAGAAGAGTTAAAATATGCCAATTTATCTTCATAATAATTATGATTATCTTCTCACTTAGGCTTTTTTATCTCCAAATTATCAAAGGGGATGAACTAAATAAACAATCAGAAAACAATCGAATATCAGAACAAAGAGTAAAAAGTCCAAGGGGTCTAATTCTTGACAACGAAGGGAAAGAACTTGCTGTAAATCGTGGATCGATAAATGTATATATAACGATAGAGAAAACTAAAAACTTGAGATCTACTTTGAATAACCTTTCATCTATCACAAAAATTGATATCAATTTTTTCATAAAAAAACTAAAAAAGAAGAACCAATATAGACCCATACTTTTATTGAGGGATATTAATCAGAAAACCTTAGCGAAGATTGCAGAACATAGGTTAGCACTCCCCGGCGTAACTATAGATTCTGATTTGATCAGAGAATATCCTGACGGTCATTTTTATGCGCATCTCATAGGATATCTTAGAGAAATCAACAAAACCAAACTAAAAAATTACAAGATCGGGGACTATATTGGATTTCAAGGAATAGAGAAATCACATGAAAAATTCTTAAGAGGTGACATAGGCATTGAAAGAATTGAAGTTGATGCACATGGAAGAAAAAAAAGAATAATAACTCCTTTTAAGCAAAAATCAGGCAATAATATTCACTTAACCATTAACCTAAGACTCCAAAAAAAGATTTCAGAACTTTTCAGTAAATACGAAGGAAGTGTTATCGCTTTAGATCCAATGAATGGTGCAGTCTTATCTATCATCTCTCATCCAAATTACGATCCGAATATTTTTAAGGGACGAGTTATTCCGAAGGATTGGAAAATGGTTAATGATAATCCCCTGAAACCTTTATTAAATAGACCTCTAAAAAGTTCGTATCCTCCAGGTTCGATCTTCAAGACTATTATGGCCTTTGCTTTTCTATCACATTCAGATTTTGAGAAAGAAAATGAATTCTTTTGTAACGGAAGAATATATATGGGGAAAAAAAATGAGCCAAAAAAATGTTGGAAAAAAGAAGGGCATGGAAAATTGGGGCTAAAAGACGCCGTCGCTCAAAGTTGCGATGTATACTTTTACAAAGCTGGAAGAAAAATGGGATTTGATCATATTAGAAAATATGCAAACCAGTTTGGAGTGGGGAAAAAAACTGGATTTTCAAAAAAGGAAAGATCTGGACTTTTGCCGTCAGAAAAATGGAAAAAGGAAGAATGGAAAAAGAGAAGAAAGGGTTATACAAGGTGGTACCTTGGGGACACGTATAATCTTTCTATTGGACAGGGATTTCTTGAGACGACTCCAATCCAAGTTGCTAGCTTAACCTCTTCTATTGCAAACGGCGGGAAAATTTATAGGCCCTATGTAGTAGAAAAGATTACTAGCACGGATGGGAAACAAATTTTCCGTCAAAAATCTCTGTTAAGAAAGAGAATCCAGGATAAAAATCAATACTTAGAAAAAGTAAGATTATTTCTAAAAGAGACAGTAAATAGCGAAAAAGGGACTGGCAAAAAAGCTAAATCTAATCTTTTCACTATTTCTGGCAAAACAGGAACAGCCCAAGCGGCTAAATTAGTTAAATCATCAATAAATACCGATTCCGAAGAAAGGAAAAGAGATAATAGAGACCATAGTTGGTTTGTTGCATTTGCTCCTTACAAAAAACCTGAAATTGCACTGGTAATTTTTGCAGAACATACAGATCTGCCGGGTTCTCATTTTGCACCTATGGCAAAAGAAATTATTGAATTTTACATTCAGGGGAAAAAAGGAATCCGAATTGATAAATAGAACACCTCAGACACAAAATACTTCGATCACAACTTCGACAATTTCTCGAATTGATTTGCCACTTGTAGTTACTATGATTTGTCTTTGCATGATTAGCGTTTTTATGATTTACAGTGCAACTTTTCTTGACCAAAATGCTCTTATAAAAGGGTTATGGAAAAAACAGTTGCTATTTTTCCTCATTGGTCTTTTACTTCTGCTAATTGTACTCTCAATAAATTATAGACATTTCGTAAATTTCTCCCCTCTTTTCTACACAATAGTTTTAACACTTTTGCTTGTAGTATATTTTTCTGGAGATACAGTTTACGGTTCAAAACGTTGGCTTTCATTCGGGTCACTTCGAATACAACCTTCCGAAATTGCAAAGATATCAATAATTTTAATTTACGCTTTCTTTCTTGGCACATTTGAAAGATCTCACTTCTTATCTTGGAAAATGATTCTATACCCTACACTTTTCTTAATACCTCTAGTTATTCTTGTCTACAAACAACCCGACTTAGGAACATCAATTGTAATCTTACTTATAGCAACAATTATTTTGCTTTCAATTGGTGTATCAAGAAGATTGTTTTTGACCTTTTTACTTTCAGGAATCGCAAGCATTCCCTTGTCATGGCACTTCCTACTTAAGCCATATCAAAAACAAAGGATCTTAACCTTACTTTTTCCTGAATCTGGAAATCTCGGGACACAATGGCAAAGCAAACAAAGTATGATTGCAATTGGAAGTGGTCAATTTTGGGGAAAAGGAACTCTTGAGGGCACACAAAGTAGCCTTCAATTCCTACCTGAGAAACATTCGGACTTTATTTTTTCAGTAATATGTGAAGAACATGGATTTTTAGGAGCAATTATCGTCCTTTTGCTACTCGCAATTTTGGTACAAAGATGTTTCAGCATATCTAGAAAAGCATCTGATGAACATGGAAAAATCCTTGCTTTAGGTATTGCAATTTTGTTTTCACTGCAAATAGTATTTAATATAGGAATGACTATTGGAATCTTTCCCATAGTCGGAATAACACTTCCTTTAATTAGTTATGGAGGAAGTTCTTTGATAACTTCAATAATAGCAATAGGTTTAGTCATGAATGTAGATTTAAGAAGAAGAACTTTTAAAAGAAAATGAAGCTTAGGAATTTTTTATGGAATCAAAAATTATAGTTAATGCTGAAAAATTTGAGACAAGAGTAGCTATTATGGAAAATGGCGTTCTAGCCGAATTTTTTGTCGAAAGAAAAGCTGAAAAAAGTATTGAAGGAAATATTTATAAAGGCATTATCAAAAAGGTATTGCCTGGAATGCAAGCTGCATTCGTAGATATCGGATTAAATAAAGCTGGATTTTTACATGCTAATGATATCTGCCCTATTATTGAGTTGGAAAATAACAATAAAGAAGAATCAGAAGATTTTGATGAAAATGATTTCCTTGACCTTTATGGGAATGATGACGAATTTGATGGTTACACTACGAGAAAAATGGAACCAAAATTTAAGAAAAAAAGAAAAAAGCAGAGTTCTAAAATTGAACATTTAATTAAAGAAGGACAGGAAATTCTAGTTCAAGTAAGCAGAGAACCTTTTGGCACTAAAGGACCTAGACTGACGAACTATATTTCCCTACCAGGCTATTATGTTGTTTTTATGCCTACAGTTAATCAAGTTGGGATAAGCAGAAGAATAGAAAAAATCTCAGAACGTCAAAGACTAAGAAAACTCATAAAAGAAAATAAGAAGAAGGGTTCTGGTTATATCATACGAACTGCGAGTGAAAATGTTTTAGAAGAAGACTTGCAAGCAAACATACAATTTCTGAACACGTTATGGGATAATATTTTATCTGAAAGCAGAGAAATTTCAGCGCCAGGATTAGTCCACGAAAACCTTTCTATTATTCAACGTACAATCAGAGATTTTTTTAACTCTCAAATCGACAACATGATTATAGATAGTGATTCGGACTATGAAGCATGCAAAGGGTTTCTCTCTAAATACTATCAACACTTATTGTCTAAATTAATTAAATATCAAAATGGAAAACCAATCTTTGATTTTTATGGCATAGAACATCAAGTAGACAGGATGTTGGACCAAAGAGTTTGGTTGAAAAGCGGAGGATTTCTGGTAATAGATCAAACAGAAGCTTTAACAACAATTGATGTCAATACAGGCAGATTTGTAGGAAAACGCAATCCTGAAGAAACTATTATAAAAACTAACCTAGAAGCAGTTCATGAAGTTGTCGCTCAACTCCGCCTTAGGAATATAGGTGGCATCATTATTGTTGATTTTATAGACATGGAAAAAGAGAAGAACAAAAACAAAGTTTTCAATGCTTTCAATGAAGAATTAAAGAAAGATCGTTCTAGAACTAGCATCTTAAAAATAAGCGATATTGGACTAGTTGAGATGACTAGAAAAAGAGTGCGAGACAACATACAAAAGACTCTTTGTGAGGGTTGTCCATATTGTGAAGGTAGAGGTCATGTGAAATCTAAGACTACCATTTGCTACGAAATTCTGAGAGACATAAAAAGAATAAATTACGGGAATTCAGATATTAAAACTATTAAATTGACCACACACCCAGATGTAGCTGGCCGATTACTGGAAGAAGACAAAGAACACCTAGATGATATAGAGAACAAACTTCAATTAGAACTTGTAATTAAGACTGACGATGAGTTACATTTGGAGGCTTATGAAATTGAGGCTTTATAATGTTTTAAACCCAAATTAAAAATGTTGGAAAATATATAAAGAAAAAATGACCGATATTAAAAAAGAAAAGAAAAAACTACTTATTGTCGAATCCCCCACAAAAGTGAGGACACTCGAAAAGTTCTTATCCAAAGAATATAAAGTTCTTGCCTCAAGAGGCCACTTAAGAGACCTTCTAAAAACAGGCGAGAGAAATATGGGTATCGACATTGAAAACGGATTTAAAGCACATTACGGACCAATAGATTCTAAGAAAAAAACTATATCAGAACTTAAAAAAGCTGCTGCAACGGCTGATGAAATTTTTCTGGCAACTGATCCTGATCGTGAAGGAGAAGCAATAGCTTGGCATATCAGTCAATTAATAGAAAAGAAGAAAGAGCAAAGACCTATTTACAGAATCTCATTTAACGAAATAACAAAAAACGCCGTTCTTAATTCATTATCTACTCCAGGAGAAATTGACAAGAAAAAAGTAGACGCACAAGAAACAAGAAGAAAACTTGATAGAATAGTCGGGTTCAAACTATCAGGAGAAATACTCTGGTCATTAGTTGCTTTTGGTCTAAGTGCCGGAAGAGTTCAATCAGTTGCCTTAAAACTCATTTGCGAACGTGAAAAAGAAAGAAACGAATTTCAATCTTTAGAATATTGGGAAATAATTACACTCTTAGAAAAATTAGGCCAATCAATTCCATTCAAAGCAAAACTGCATAAGATTTCAGGAGAACTAGTAGAACAAAAGAAAAAGAATAAATTTTTAATAACCAGCAAAGAAGAATCTAATAAATTCAGAGAAATAATAGAAAATGCCAACCTAAAAATAGAAAAAGTAGAAAAAAAAGAGAGGAGATCTCAACCCTCCCCTCCATTCATTACAAGTACCCTACAAAGAGAAGTCTCTACAAAACTTAGATTCTCTGCAAAACGCACCATGTCTGTTGCACAAAAGCTCTACGAAGGAATAAATCTAGGAAAAGAATTTGGAACTGTAGGTTTAATCACATACATGAGAACAGATTCTGTGAGAATTGCACCTGAAGCAATAGTTTCGGCTAGATCTTTTATTCAAAATGAATTTGGCCGAGAATTTTTGCCTGACAATCCTAATGTCTACAAGACAAAACAATCTGCGCAAGATGCTCACGAATCGATAAGACCTACAAATGTCGATTTAACACCACTAAAACTAGAAACTCTAATGAAAAAAGATGAATTCGCAGTTTATGAACTTATCTGGAAACGTTTTCTTGCTTCGCAAATGACAAAAGCAATCTACGATCAAACTGTTGTAGATATAAAAGCAGACGATTTAACTCTTAGAGCAAGCGGATCAGTTATGAAATTTGCAGGGTTCATGAAATTATACGAAAATGAAAAACGTGACCAAGAAGAAAATATGAAGGAAGAAAAAGATCGATTGCTACCCGAACTTTTAGAGGGCGATAAGATATCAATTTTAAATACAGAAGAAAGTTCAGAACCTATCGAACAAAAACAGCACTTCACCCAACCTCCTGCTAGATATTCTGACGCTTCTTTAGTTAAAAAACTTGAAGATGAGGGTATTGGAAGACCAAGTACCTATGCATCTTTTTTTGATAAATTGGAATCTAGAAAATACGTATCTGTTCCAAAAGGGAAACGTCAATTTGAACCAACCGTTTTAGGAATGGAAGTAAACAAATTGCTCCTTGAAGGATTTCCAAAACTGATAGATGTTAACTTCACGGGGAAGCTTGAAACAGATTTAGATAATATTGAGAGTGGAACACAAGACTGGCTTTCAATTCTCCAAAATTTTTACAAAGATTTTGATAACGATGTTCAAGAAGCAAAAACAAACCTTCCTAACCTTAAAAAAATCTCTAAATCAACAGGAAGAACCTGTCCAGAATGCAATGAAAATGAACTTGTTGAAAAGTTTGGCAGAAATGGTTGGTTTATTGCGTGTTCTTCTTATCCTAAATGTAAACATAGCGAAGACTTAAACGTAACTGAAGATTCTGAAGAAACGAAGCAATTCATTGCTGAATTAGAAGAAAAGGCACCTCCTTGTTCACTTTGTGGTTCTCCAATGAAGTGCAATAAAGGGAGGTTTGGATTTTATCTTTCTTGTTCTGACAATCCTAAAGAACATCCAAAATTGAGCGTTAAAGAAAATGGGGATATTTCTACACCCCCTGTTACTTTAGGAATCTCCTGTGGTTCCAATGGTTGTGAAGGAGAACTAGTCGAGAGAAAAAACAATAGACGAGGAAACCTTTTCTACGGTTGCTCTAAATTCCCAAAATGCAGATATATTTTGCCAACACCACCCATCAAATCATCTTGCCCTAAATGTAGTTTTCCACATTTAACAAAGATAGAAGACAAAGAGGGAAAAGAGATTTTGAGTTGTCCATCGAAAGAGTGTGACTACTCATCTAACGAGACAGAGGACATACCTATAGATACTGCCCAAACTGCTAAAACTTAAGATGTCTAAAAATCCCAAAACAAATCATGAGCAAAGAGTTTTAAATATTATAGGTGCTGGCCTAGCTGGAACAGAAGCTGCGTGGCAGGCATCTAATCTTGGCATAGAAGTCAACCTTTTTGAGATGAGACCAAAGAAATCAACCGCGGCACATCAAACCTCTAATCTTGCGGAATTGGTTTGCTCTAATTCTTTTCGTTCAAATTCAATTAGGAATGCAGTAGGGTTGTTGAAAGAAGAAATGAGAAAACTAGATTCTTTAATTATCAATTGCGCTGAAGAAGCTAAAATACCTGCAGGTACCGCACTTGCAGTAGACAGAGAAAAGTTCAGCAAAAAAGTTACAGAAAGGATAGAAAAGAATTCTAAGATTAATCTAATTAGAGATGAAGTGAAAAGTCTAGAACCTTTTAAGGATAAAATCACAATTATTGCTACTGGGCCCCTAACTAGCGACTCACTTTCTGAAGAAATTAAGAAATTAACAAACGAAAAATATCTTTACTTTTACGATGCAATTTCACCAATCGTATACGGAGACAGTATAGATATGTCTACCGCTTTTTTTGGTTCAAGGTATGGCAAAAACTCTTCTAACGAGGAAGGAGATTATATAAATATAGGATTGAGTAAAGACGAGTACATAAACTTTATTGATGAACTAACTAAAGGAGAAAAGATTCCACTTAGAGATTTTGAAAAAGCTATTTATTTTGAAGGTTGTCTTCCAATCGAAGTAATGGCGTCTAGAGGCTTAGACACTCTTGCCTACGGTGCAATGAAACCTATTGGAATTGAAAATCCGAAAACAAAAGAAAGATTCTATGCAGTAATCCAACTAAGAAAAGAAAACTTAAATGGAGAATTTTATTCTCTCGTCGGATTTCAAACTAGATTAAAGTATCCTGAGCAGAAACGGATTTTTTCTATGCTCCCAGCGTTGTCAAAAGTTAAATTTCTAAGATTTGGAAGTCTTCATCGAAATACCTACATCCACTCACCTAGATTATTAAATACAAGCTTGCAACTTAAGAAAAAAGACAATCTGCTCTTTGCAGGTCAATTGACTGGCGTAGAAGGTTATATTGAATCTTGTGCAATAGGCCTATTAGCTGGCTTATATGCAGCATCCAATTTAAGAAACGAAATACCTTTAATTCCACCTCCAACAACAGCAATAGGTGCGCTAAATCGATATGTCGCTGAAGCTCAAAGTGAAGATTTTCAGCCTATGAATATCAATTTTGGCATTTTCCCATCATTAGAAAATCATATAAGAAGAAAAGAAGACCGAAGAGATGCTATGATTACTAGAGCAATGAATGATCTTGAAAAATGGAGAGAGGACATATTTCTGTGCAAGATATAGATAAACTCATGGAAGATTTTAGAAAAAAATTATCTAAGGAGATGGGATATTCCTCGCATACAATCAGGGCTTATTCGAATGATCTCAATAGTTTCATTAAATTTCTATCGGAATACACAAATAAAAAAAACCCTGATTTTCTGTTAGCCGATAAATTAGCAATAAGAAATTATCTCATTCAATTACATAAACGTAAAATAAGTACTACAACTTCTAATCGTCACATTTCGAGTCTAAGAAGTTTCTATAGATACTTACAAAAGGAAGGTTTAATTAAATCAAACCCTACTGAACATATTGAACTCCCCAAGAAAAAGAAAAAACTACCGTCATTCCTTCCAGTTGATGATGCAGTTCAACTCATGGATATGGTAGATACTACTTCCGAAGAAGGAGCAAGAGATAGTATAATTCTAGAAATTCTTTATGGTACTGGTTTGAGAGTAAGTGAATTAACACAATTAAACTTAGATGATATAGACATAGAGAATAGAATGATTCACGTTAAAGGAAAAGGAAAAAAAGAAAGGATAGTTCCAATAACTCGAAAAGCTAAGGAATCTATAATTAAACACTTAGAATATAAGAATGAAGTAAAACATAGCGTTTCA
>CENY01093671.1_pt1 | contig 13397 bp, 13 predicted proteins | sample 356181 | NCBI WGS metagenome assembly CENY01 (sample SAMEA2619840, study PRJEB7988) | marine metagenome | isolation source: saline water (ENVO:00002010), including
CCAGGAGAGACCAGGAGGAGAGAAATGGCCAAAGTCCTGTACACCAACGCCAATTTGCTCGACGGCACGAATCCCGCCCAACCGGATTCGTCCGTAACCGTTGAAGACGGCCGTATTACGGCGGTCACCGGCCCGGGCGCATCAGTCGGAGGCTCCCACGAGCAGGTAATCGACCTGCAGGGTCGTACGCTAATGCCGGGCATGGTCATGGGCCACTGGCACGGCGCTTATGCAAACTACGGTGCCGACGGCGGATCTCAGGCATTCTCCGGTGTGGAGCAGGCGTTCCTGTCACTCTCCAACGTGCAGCTGGCTCTGGACTGCGGATACACCACCCTGATCAGCGCGGGCACCCACTACAACATCGACGTGGAACTCGCTCAGTCCATCGAGGCCGGTCACGCGACGGGTCCGCGTATCATTTCCTGCAGCCGCAACTACATGCCGGCGCAAGACGCCGCCAGCACCATGGCCAACGAGGAGCTGTGCATGACCAGCGGTCCCGACGCCTTCAGCGAAGGGGCGCGCTACGACCTGGACCGCGGCGTGCAGATCATCAAGATTTTCGCCAGCGGCGGCCACGGCGCGCCGGAAGGCATGCAGATGACCGCGGAGGAAATTCAAGCCGTGGTCGACACCGCACGCGAGTACGGTGCGCGGGTGCGCGCTCACGTATCCGGACGCCAACAGATTCTCGACTGCGTGCATGCGGGCGTGGCAATCATCGACCACGGCGACGAAGCGGACGACGAGTGCATCGAGGCTTACCTGGAGAACGGCACTTTCGTGCTACCCAGTGCCTACGTACTGCTGCGCGCCGCGGAACTCGGTGGCAACACCTTCGGTTTCCGCAACGACATGCAGGATTTCGACCAAAGCTGCGCGCTGCTGCCCCGCCTGGTTGATGCCGGCGTGAAGCTGGTTCCCGGCGACGACTTCGGCGTGTGGCAGATTCCTCACGGCGACTATGCCAAGGAACTCGTCTGCTACGCGGAGCATGCCAACATCGAACCGCTTGAACTCATCCGCTGGTCTACCTGCTACGGTGGGGAAATGACGGGTGTAGGTGGGCTCGGAACCATCGAAACCGGTAACCACGCGGACCTGCTGATCGTCAACGCCGACCCCAGCGCAAACATCGACGCGCTGACTCGTCCCGACAACATCCAGGCGGTCATCAAGGGTGGCGATCTGGTGAGCGGTTCGCTGCCGGAGCCTTTGGCGGCAGCCTCGGCCGGCTAGCCGAGCAGGATCCAGCAAGCGGCCCCCACGAACACGCAGCCGCTTAAACGATCGATTGTGACCGCGTGCGCGCGAAACATCGCGCGCTGGGCGGGGTAGCCGATCGATGCGGCCATCAGGCTGTACCAGGCACCATCGATCACCACGGCAATCAGCGCCATGCCCGCGCGCGACGCGGCAGGGTCCTGCGAATCCACGAATCCGCTGAACAATGCCAGGAAGAACAAAGCGATCTTCGGGTTCATCAGCGCGATGGCAAATCCATCGCGGGCGGAGGCGATCAGGTTCATCGCGCCAGGACCTGTCGCTTGCCCGGATCGGCCGCCCGCGGATCGCAGCGCTACCACCCCCAACCAGAACAGGTAGGCTGCGCCCGCCAGCGCCACCCCTCTGGTAAAGGCCGGATACTGCGCGACCAGCGCTGTCAGCCCGAATACCGTGGCTAGGGCGTATACCCCAACACCTGCTGCGTGACTCCATGCTGCCACCAGACCAAAGCTGCGGCCACCGACAGCGGAGTTTCGCACCACCACCGCAAGGCTCGGACCTGGAGACATGGCGCCGAGCAGGCAGACCGTGCCGATAGTGAGCCACTGAAAATCCATCATCTGCGCGTTCCGACCATCGCTGCGGGCAGTAGAAACCTTTGCGTCTGTTAGACTACGCGGCTTGCCTAGAAGGATCGAACATGCATTATTCCTGGTTACCGGCCCTTCTGCTCGCCGGTAACCTGTACGCCAACAGTCCGACCGAACTCAACGTGGGAAAGACCATCTCGGTGGCCCGCATGCCCAATGCAGAGATCGGCATTCGCATTGATGGCAAGCTCGACGAAGCGGCCTGGGATCTGGCCACGGTAGTGACAGACTTCCGAGTAGTGGACCCGGACACCCTGATCAAACCCCGCTGGAAAACCACGCTAAAGATCATATACACCGAGAGGGGCTTCTATGCCGCCTTCGACATGGAACAGCCTCAGGACAAAATCGTCGCCGTGCTGTCTCCGGAGGATACCGGCACCAACTTTGGCGACTTCGTAGGCCTGACACTGGACACCTCTGGGGAAGGCAAGTACGGCTATTGGGTGTCCCTCGCCGCCAGCGGCGTGAAGACCGACGGAACCCTCGCACCAGAGGCACAGTTCCGCAGCGAATGGGATGGGGCCTGGTATGGCAAGACATCCATATCCGAGCACGGCTGGATTGCGGAAATCTTCATACCCTGGTCCCAAGTCGCTATGCCGAAAACCGCGGGCACACGTCGAATGTCGATATTTGCATCGCGCAACTGCAAAGCCATAGGGGAACGCTGGGGCGTCCCCGCACTGCCATTCACACTTACCAAATGGATTCAGCACATGCGGCCCATGCAGCTCACAGGCGTGAATCCCGTAAAACAGTGGAGCGTGATTCCTTACACGTCAATAACGCAAGACCAGGTGAGGAACGAGACCAAGGTGCGCGGAGGTGCTGAGCTATTCTGGCGCCCTTCCAGCAACTTTCAGCTTGCCGCCACCGTGCTGCCGGACTTCGGAAACGTGGAATCGGACGACGTGGTCGTCAACTTATCGGCCATCGAAACATTTTACCCCGAGAAAAGACTGTTTTTTCTCGAAGGGCACGACATCTTCATTACTACCCCTCGATCGGACTCGCGACGCAATTTCTTTCCCGTCCAGTTGGTCAACACGCGGCGGATTGGTGGCGCGGCACGGCCACCGAATCTACCCGAAAGCGTCACGTTGCCGCTGGGCGAAATGAACCAGCAAGCGGAGCTTTATGGCGCCGTAAAGGCTACCGGACAGGTTGGCAGTTTGCGGTACGGTCTGATGGCGGCCGCTGAGGATGATTTAGCCTTCGACACGGGGACCGCCGTATTCGCGCAATCCGGCAGCGATTACGGGGTCGCTCGATTGTTATGGGAAAGCACTGCGGGCGGTTCTTATCGGGCGATCGGCGCCATCTCTACGCTTACCGCACACTCAGAAGAAGATGCGGTGGTGCATGGCGTGGACTATCACTACTTGACCGCTAACGGCAAATGGAAGCTGGATGGACAGCTTCTATACTCGGACAAAGACAGCATCGGAAAGGGTTGGGGTGCGCTCACGGACCTCGTATACAGCCCAAGGCGCGGCCTGACATTCAAGCTGGACCTGGAATACTACGACGATCAGCTGGACATCAACGACCTCGGCTTTCTGCAGCGTAATGACATCTGGCGAACCGCGCTCAAAACCACCTACATACAACCTAACCTCACATGGGCTCGGCAGCTCTCTCTGACTAGTGCTGTTATGTACGAAGAAAACGGTAACGGCGACGTCACACGAAAAGGATTCTCCGCAACAACACAACTATTCCTAAATAACCTCGGGCGCGCGGAAGCAGCTGTCCTGTTCTTCGGTCGGCGCACTGACGATCTGGAGAGCTTCGGTAACGGCAACTTCCACATCCCGGACCGTTGGGAGGGAAAGTTCGACTACTTTTCCGATCAGGCACGTCGGTTTAGCTACCGTATCGGCTTCGATATCAGCCAGGAGAAGGTCGATGGTACGGCTTTCTTGAGCCGTGCAAGCATCGCCTGGCGGCCATCGACCCGCATGAAACTGGAAATAATGGCCCGATACGGACAAAGGCAAGGCTGGCTACTGCACCAGGAAGATATCAACTTCACTGCCTTCGAAACCAGAGAATGGCGCCCGACACTGTCGCTGGACTATTTCTTCAAGGCCAACCAGCAGCTGCGTCTATCCGCCCAATGGGTAGCCATCCGGGCTCGCGAAGACCAGTTCTTCCTGATTCCTGCAGACGGCAGCCAACTCGTCGCCAGCACCAAGCCTCCTGGACCAAGCGACGACTTCACGATCTCTAACCTCAACGTCCAGCTGCGCTACCGCTGGGAACTAGCGCCGCTGTCCGACTTGTTCGTGGTATACACCCTGAATGGACAAAGTAATCGTGCCCGTGCGAGCTTTTCCAAGCTTTTCAGTTCCGCATTGAACGAGCCAGTCACGGAGCAGTTCGTCGTTAAGCTGCGCTATCGACTCGGCAGCTGACTTCCCAGCCGGCTAAAGGCCACGCGGCACCCCAGGGGTTGCCAGCGCCTGCACCTGACGCATAAGGTCGCGGTAGCGTTCCTCCTGCTCTGGCGTATCCGTGGGCATTATGAAGCCGGTACTACTGGCGTACTCGCGATGCTCAGCCAGAAACTGCGGTAGGTCGTCGTACTTGCAGGTTTGCGCCAGCTCTGTGAGATGATCCAGGGTCACTGTCTCACGCATTTCATCCCACTTACCGTTCACGGACAGCTGGTGAAGCTCGTTGCCGAGATCGTCCAGCCCGTGCAGCCGCAGCACGTGGTGATAGGTTCTCGTCGAACCGTAGAACGACAACGGCGTGCGCATCTGCAGCAGCTTCTCCTCGATCTCGCTATCGCTGTCGCCCAGCACCAGATAGCCGCTGGAGGAGATCTCCACGTCTTTCCAGGTCTTGCCCGCCCGATCCATACCAATCTTGACGTTGGGCAATAGCACCTCGCGCATGTACTTGTCGGACATGATCCCGCCGTGAGGCATGATGATGTCCGCCACCTCGCCGGCCACCCGAGCCATACCGTCGCCCACCATGGCCAGCCCGATCTTGGGATAGGGATATGGCAGCGGTCCCGCGTTGAAGTTGGGCGTCATCAACGTGTAAGTGTAGTGCTTGCCCAGGAATTGCGGCGGCTCGCCCGTGGTCCAGCTGTCCCACACCGCGCGCATCATCTGAATGTACTCACGCATGCGCGGAGCGGGCGGCGCCCAGGTGCCGCCGAATCGCCGCTCATTGTGACCCTTCACCTGGCTGCCCAGGCCAATGGCAAAGCGTCCGCCCGACATCTCGTGGATATCCCAGGCCTCCATGGCTAACACCATGGGGCTGCGTGGAAACGCGATGGTGACCGATGTTTGCAGGCCGATGCGCTCCGTTGAGGTGGCGGCCAGCGCCATTGTCAGTATGGAGTCGTGAGCCAACTCGCCGCAGGTCACGCAGTCGAAGCCTGCGGCTTCCGCCGCCGCGGCTTGTTGCGGTGCTTTGCCTGGCCAACCGCCTATTCCCGTTATTACTTTCATTGTCGTGCCTCCCAGAAGGTCGCTGGTGCCGGCTGCCGAGCCGGCGGTTCAAATATTGTTAGTTCGTCGCGCCCGCCGAGGCCGCTCCCGCTCGCAACGCGTACAGGACCCGACCTTTGCTGCACAGCACGCCCGCATCGTTGCACACGCTCACTTCCACGGTACACAGGTTGCGGCCGCGTTTGAGTACCACGGCTTCCGCCTCCAACCACGCACCCTTGGCCTGGCGCAGGTAGGTGACCTGCAGATCCGCGGTGCCTCCAGGCAACGTGCCTTCGGCCATGCCGGTGAACACCGCGGGGAGCACCGCCATGTCGATCATGCTGGCAAGCGCGCCCCCATTGACGCTGCCATCGATACCCTTGGGCGTGGTCTCGCCTACGTTCATCCGCAAGCGCGCGTAGTCTGTTTTGTGTTCCACCAGGGTCAGCCCGAGGTAGCGATGGTAGGGAACGTCGTCGAAATCAGAAAAGTCACCCTTCATGCCAATAGCCACAGCAGCTACCTCCAGATTCAGACATCGCCCAACGGCGGGTACAGGCGGGTTTCCACCTCATGCGGCGCCACCTCGGTGCGGCCGTTGGTGCAGTCGTCCCAACCACCGTGGCTTTGGCTGGCGCCAAGACCTTCTGCGCGCGCCGACTGAGACTCCCACGCCGCACCCACACCTGCGCAATCTCCCAGGTGCCAAGCGCCGTCTGTCCGCCCCACATATTCTCACACCTGCCCGAATCGCTCGGCCAAAATGGCTGCGATCTCTTCGGCGCGTACTGAGGAAATCACAACCAACGCTGGTTGGCTGGTCAGCTCCACCCTCTCGATCGTGCAGGTCTGCAGCATCGACAGCGCCCTAACGCAGCAGGCTATCGTAAGCCATCGATGGAAGCGGCCAGGGCGAAATCCCTTGCGGTAATGCCGCTCGCGTCGTGGGTGGTGAGTTCGATAGTCACCTTGTTGTATACGTTGAACCACTCAGGGTGATGGTTGTGCTTTTCGGCCAGAATGGCCACACGCGACATGAAGCCGAAGGCTTCGACAAAATCCTCGAACGCGAAATCACGTTTGAGCTTGTTCTGATCTAGCCGCCAATCAGGAACGCGCGGCAACCGCTCGGCAATCTCCGAACTGGTGAGTTTGTCCATGTTCCTTCACCCTCCTGCGACTACACCTTATATCAACGGCGAGGTGTAGGCATACTGCGACCATTCGCAGCAGGGGGGAGCGATGACCGCACCGTTGGAGGGGATTCGCGTACTGGAGGTGGCCAGCTGGCTGGCGGTGCCCAGTTGCGCCGCGCTCATGGCGGACATGGGCGCCCAGGTAATCAAGGTTGAACCGCCGGGCGGCGATGCGTACCGGCGCCTATTCGCCGGCCTCATGGAAGATGACGAGTTCGTGGCCCCGTCTTACCAATTCGACAACCGGGGCAAGCGCGGAGTCTGCGTCAACCTGGAACACCCCGACGGGCAAGCGCTGGTCACCGACTTGGCGCGCGACGTGGATATCTTCATCACCAACCTCACCTACCCCCGGCTTCAGCGCTACCAACTAACCGATGAGCACATACACCAGGTGTCGCCTCGCGCGGTCTACGCTGTGCTGGCCGGGTACGGCACACGTGGTCCGGACAGTGACCGACAGGCATTTGACCAGAGCGCTTTCTGGGCGCGATCAGGAGCCATGTCCATATTCGGTGACCACGACGATGGGCCCCTCATTTCGCGCGGCGGGTACGGTGACCGCACGACGGCGCTCAACCTTCTGTCCGCCATTCTTGCCGCACTGCGGGTACGCGACCGGACCGGTGAAGGCCAGTACGTGGAGGTCACCTTACAGCGCACGGGCATCTGGGCACTGGCCAGCGACGTGAACTCCGCCCTGTATGACCGCACGCAACCGGTCAAGACCAGCCGCCGCGAGCCACCCAATCCCATCTGGAACGCCTACCGGACGGCCGACGACCGCTGGCTGGTGATGATCATGCCCATGCCATTGGCGTACTGGCCAAAGTTCTGCCACGCCATCTCTCGTGAGCAGTGGATCGACGATCCCCGCTTCCAGTCCATCGCCGGTCTGCGCGACAACGGCGTCGAGCTGGTCGGCGAGATACAGTCCATGTTCGCATCCCAACCGCTGGCCCATTGGCGCGAGGTGCTAGACGGCGCCGGGCTCATCTGGGAACCCGTGGCGGAACTGCCCGAAGTCGTGGAAGATCCCGTGCTACGAGAAGCAGGGGCGTTCGCCATGGTGGTGCATCCACGCGGCGGCGCGCTGGAAATCGTGGGCACGCCCTTTCACATCCGCGACGCCGACGTGGCGGTGCGCGGTCCCGCCCCCGACGCTGGTGAACACACGCAGACGGTATTCGCAGAGGCAGGGTTATCCCAGGAACGAATAGAGCAGCTGCTTGCCGAAGGCGTGATCAGCTGACGTCGGAACGCAGGAAAGGCCCGTCCACACACAAACGCTGACCGTCCGGCGCAGCGCACGCTCCGCACACGCCCACGCCACACTTGGTCAGATAGTCGATAGCGCTGTAAATCTGAGCCGCAGAGCAGTATTTGAGGGCAACGGCACGTGCGGCGTGAACCATTGGTTCCGGGCCGCAGGTATAGAGCATCAGGCGTTCGGTTTCGTTCCTGCTGAGCGATGAGAGGTATTCATCCAACAGTTCGGTTACCAAACCGTGGAAGCCCCGGCTGCCATCGTCCGTGGCAACGTGCAAGGAAGCGCACGCGGCGCACTCCTCCAGAAAGTACAATCGCTCTGCGCTGCGCGCCCCGACGAAGACGTCGGCTTGGCCAGCATGGTCTCGGGCCAACTGGTATACCGCAGCCAGGCCAGTGCCACCGGCTACCGCAACAATATGTGCGTCGGCGGGCGGTGCGGCCGACTGACCATGAGGACCACGCACATAGGCCTGTGTGCCCGGCGGCAGCGTCAGCAGGTGCTCGGTAAACTTCCCCAGGTTGATGACCACCAGCGAGAAGGGATCATCGGTGAGCGCGGAGAACGGTTTTTCCCCTACGCCGGGGATCCACAGGAATACGAATTCTCCGGCGGCGATCTCGATCTTGCGGTCGAAAGTAAGAATGCAGATGTCGTCGGCCACGCGCCGATTCTCCACCAGCGTGACCGGCTCGAAGCGCATATCCACGTCGTAGCGCACGCGTGCTTCAGCACCGTTTGTGCCGCTGTGAAGGTCACTCTCCAGGCTTTCCAGATAGCCAACGATCTCTTCAGACGTCATGCCCGTGAGCGCGGAGCCGACACCAAATACGCTCGCACCCGCCGCGGCAAAAGCCCGCACGTCGTCGGCGCTGCTGATGCCGCCACAACCGATCACGGGAACGTCGACCCGCTGGGTGATGTCGCGGACGCATTTCAGGGCGATGGGCAGCACCCCCTTGCCGGACATGCCCCCCACCTCGTTGGACAATACCGGCTCGCCGTGTGCGCTGACGTAGCCCGGGCCAACGGTATTGATGGCGCACAGCGCGTCCGCGCCACCGGCCACGGCTGCTTCGGCAATCTGGGCAATATCGTTGGCATTCGGCGTGAGCTTGGGCACCACCGGCACGTCCACGGCGTCCTTTACCGCTCGAGTGATCTCCATGACCAACTCCGGATCCTGGCCCATGGCCATGCCGTAACCCTTCGCGTGCGGACACGACAGGTTGAGCTCCAGCCCGTCGCTATAGGGCGCCAGGATGCGCGCGACCTCCACGAACTCTTCCACACTGCCGCCGAAGATGGAGGTGAGCAGAAAGCGGTCGTCGGGAACCGTGAGCTGCTGGAATAGTTCCGCACAGCGGTGCGCGCCCGGATTGGTTAACCCCACCGCGTTGACGAAGCATCCGGGCGCATACTGGCTGAAGACCGGCTCGCGATAACCCAGGCGCGCCTCAAGGCCGATGCTCTTGGTGGTCATCACCCCGACCTGAGGGGCGTTGGCAAACAGATACTCGATGATGGGCACCGCGGTAGCGACGATGCCCGACACCACAGTAAAGGGTGCGGAAATACGCTTACCTAGAAAGTGCGTCTCGAGCGCCAGGTCCCCACTCATGGGGCGGCGGATTCTCGCGGAGCATCGGGATCCTTGGTCTCCGACCGACCCTCGGCCCAGTCATCCAGTGCCTTCAGGGTGGCCTGGATGAACGGGCTTTTGGTAGCCAACCATAGGAAGCCGTCGGCAACTGCTTTGCCGGGCTGACGCAGGGGCCGCTCCACATGCATGAGCAACACCACGCGGTCTTCTGCGGTGTCGTTCCAGACCTCGTGATAGTAGGTGTCATCGAAAATGAGGAATTTACCTTCGTCCCAGTTGTAGTCCGCATCGTCGATGTTGATGCGGCAGCCCTGTCTATCCTGTGGAACCTGAAGCCCCAGGTGGCAGGTAATCATGCCGTTGGTGGGGCCATAGTGGCGTGGCAAGTGAGTGCCCGGTGTATGGATGGAGAAAAAGGCCGACACCAGACCGGGTACGTTGCGGACCAGCTCGCTGGTCACCGGACAGCGAGGCGTATTCCCCATCATCTCATAGCCATAGCCGAAGAGAAAAAACACCTTCCATTTTTCGTCCGTGGCAATGCGGCTGTGGTCGGGTGACACTTCCCGCAGCGGTGGCACCTTATCCGGCCGATCCAGCACCGCCAACGCCTCGTCGCGGATGGCCTCCCAGCGGGATTCCAGTTGGGGAACCCAATCGAACACATCCCGTCCAAAGACCGGTGGGTTGCCAACCTTGGAGAAGAGCCCAACGAACCAGTGGATGGGAGGCCGGATATAAAAGCCGAACCAAAATACCAGGCGACGGAATACGTATCCCATCACCTGGCGCGGGCTGCGGGAATTTTCGGTGGCGGAAAGCTCCATTTCTGCCGACACGTGCCTGCTAGTTACACCAGCGCGCTATTAGACCAGCATGGGCGCCAAATATCTCGCTCTTATGCGGATACGGAGGCCAAATCCACCTACCGGCTTCAGCAGCACAGCGGTAAACTAGCGCCTCCGCTCGCAGCAACGGTCCCAATAGCGTGAACTCAACCACGGCGCGGTCGCAGGATGGTACCGAGGGTTCCGTCGGCGGGCCACCTCGACACGATCTGATGACCCGAGAAATGGATGTCATTTCGCTGCACGAGCACGGGCGCGAGCGCCTGCTGCGCTATGTGGCGCTGCAAACACCGGTGTTGATTACTGACCTGGCTTCCCAATGGCCTGCGCTTGCAAACTGGACACCCCAGCACCTGTCCGAGCGATATGGAGACAAGCTGGTGCGCGTCTACGACGCCAGCTTTTCGGACCCCGGGGGCAACTACATGGACAGCATCGATACCATGAAGTTTTCGGACTTCATCCGGCAGACCCTGGGAGAGGGCCGCGACCTGCGCATGTTCCTATACAACCTGGGCAGGCAGATTCCCGAACTGCTTAACGATGTGGTGTTCCCCGACCTGGGAATGAAGTTTTCGCCCCGGTTCGTGTACGCCTTTTTCGGCTGCAAAGGCGCCACCACGCCGCTGCACTACGACATAGATATGGGCAACGTGCTACATACGGCAATACATGGCCGGCGACGCATTCGCCTGTTCGCTCCCGACCAGTCAAGGGCCCTTTATCGACATCCGTTCACCGTACGCAGCTACACGGATCTGGACCAGCCGGATTTCGAACGATTCCCCCACTTGGCAAAAGCACGCGGATTCGAGGTGGAACTGCAACAGGGCCAAACGCTGTTCATGCCCAGCGGCTACTGGCACGAATTCCACTATCTAGAGGCAGGTATGGGCTTATCGCTTAGAGCCAGCAGCCCGCGGCTGCGGAACCGTGCCGAAGGCGCGATGAATCTGCTGGCGCTCTCGCCCATCGATCGTCTTGGAAACAAACTTGCCGCCGACAGGTGGTTCCACTGGAAACAGCGGCGGGCCGACGTCCGCGCCAACAAAGCAAGCGAGCGAGAAGCGTAGTGAAAACTATCAAAGGCACCTTAAATTTCGGGCGATTCGAGATTCCCTACCGCCGTTACGGCGACCACCCCAACATGCTGATGTGCGTCAGCGGCGCGCTGCAAACCATGGCCATATGGCGCACCGTGGTAAAGCGCTTCACCGACCATTTCACCGTGGTCATCTTCGACATGCCCGGCATCGGCCGTTCGGAGATCAAGTCTGGCGGCGCCCACGTCACCGTGCAGGAACAAATGGAAACCCTGCACGCACTGCTCGAGGAAACCCGCAGCGAAGGGGAACTCACCCTGGCTGGCAGTTCCTGGGGAACCGCCCTCGCTGCCGCCTACGCGGCGGTGCGGCCTGATGCGGTTCAGCACCTGGTGCTATCAAGCTTCGGAATGAAGCCCAACGCCGTGATGGAAGAAATCGTGCGCAGGGCGGTGATTCTGTATAACGATGGGGAGTACGCACGCGGTGGCGACCTGATCCTGGAAATGTTCGGTAATCAGCTTGGTGACGCCTACAAGCGCCAGATCATCGCTCAGTTCAATAGCCTCAACAAAGCCCATGCGGAGGTTTGCTATGAGCACTGCAAGAACATCCTCAAGCTGGGGAGCCTGCAGGACACGGTGGACCTGACCCAGATCACCGCACGCACCCTCATCATCAACGGCGCCGACGACAACATCATCGATCTAGAGGACATGTGGATCGCCCAGCGCCTAATCCCCAACTGCGAATGCCGGTTGATCAATGGTGTGGGTCATTTCCTGCACTTCGAGCGCCCCGAACTGCTCGACGATTACGAAAAATTCATGGTGCACCGCCAGCCCTACCACGCGGGCTAGCACATGGCGCGCCGGCCGGCGGGCGACTAACAAGCCAACAAACAGGGGGCTCTCATGCACGGGCTGCAGCTACTCGTCAACGCCGAAAACCTGGCCGACACCCGATGGAGCAGCGAACCCCTCTGCGACGAATTAGCGGAGGGATCGCTGCTACTGCGCGTAGACAAATTCGCCCTGACCGCCAACAACATCACCTATGCGGTGGCCGGAGAAAGCATGCGCTATTGGCAGTTCTTTCCGGCACCTAAGGGTTGGGGACGGGTGCCGGTGTGGGGGTTCGCTACGGTGGTACAATCAAACCACGAGGCGATTTCGCAAGGAGAGCGCCTGTATGGCTACCTGCCCATGGGCAGCCACCTGATGATTCAGGCCGGCAAGGTAAAGGCGCATCAGATCACCGATGTGAGCCAACATCGCGCCGATCTGCCCGGTGTCTACAACCAGCTGGTGCGCACCCCCGACGAGCCGGACCCGGACGCCGACGCTGCCCAGATGCTGTATCGGCCCCTGTTCATGACTTCCTTTCTGCTGGACGATTTCGCCGCATCCAACGACTTTTTTGGCGCGACGGACATAGTGCTAACCAGCGCATCCAGCAAGACGGCTCTCGGGCTGGGCCTGCTGCTGGCCCAGCGCCCCGACGTGCGCGTCATCGGCGTCACCGCAGCGAACAACGTCGCCTTCGTGGAAGGACTGGGCTGTTACGACCAGGTGGTCACCTATTCGGACATCAGCCATTTGGACGCTTCGCGACAGACCATGAGCGTAGACATGGCGGGCAACGGTGACGTGCTGTCGGCATTGCACGGGCATTACGCCGGCAACCTGACCTTCAGTTGTCTGGTGGGCGCCACCCACTGGAACCAGGTGCGTCGAGGCGGCGAGCTGGCCGGACCGGAGCCTCAGGGATTTTTCGCCCCCGGCCACATCGAGACCAGAAACTGGGGTCCAGGGGGCATGTTGGGCGCCTTCGAGCCGGCCTGGCAGACCATGCTTTCCGCAGTGCGCGGGCTAATCCACGTGACCCGTTGCAACGACCCCAACGAAATCGAAGCCATCTACCAGCGCCTGCTGGCCGGCCACGCCACACCCGACGTGGGCTACGTGCTGACCGTCCCAGCGCCATGAATCAGCGCCTGACGGCCCGTGAGCCAGCAAGCCAGTCTGGTGTCAGTTACCCTTGGATGCCAGCGCCGCGTTGGCTCCGGCCACCTTGCCGAACACCACACACGGCCCGTA
>CENY01354494.1_pt1 | contig 13304 bp, 11 predicted proteins | sample 356181 | NCBI WGS metagenome assembly CENY01 (sample SAMEA2619840, study PRJEB7988) | marine metagenome | isolation source: saline water (ENVO:00002010), including
AATTTCAAATGCTATTTATGAACATTATATGCCGATAAGAGATGGTGATGAGGTTCCTTCTTCCAGAGAAGGTGGCGTAGTTTCCCTATCAGATAGATTTGACACTATTGTCGGACTAATTGGACTTAACTATGTGCCTAAAGGTTCTGAGGATCCATACGCTCTTAGAAGAACTACTACAGGAATTTTTAAGATTCTGTCTTCCTTTGGTTTGAAAATAGATTTGTCTAAAATGATAGGAAAGTCAATCGAAACATTTGGTGATATTTTTAGTAAGAACCAAGAAGATATTTTGGAAAGATTAGATGTTTTCTTCTCCAGCAGAGTCCATGCTTTCTTGATGCAAAATACAAATAGGTCAGATTTAGTTGAATCTATTTTGTCTATTGATAATCAAACTGCTTGGAGATTTCCTCTTGAAGCATTAGCGAAATTGAATTTTCTGGATAAAATTGTTGATAACGAGATGTTTGATGATTGTTCTGCAATTTGCAAGAGAATCTTCAATATCACAAAAAAAGAAGTTCTATCCACCAATGAAAAGAATGGTGGTGATTTTGGTCTGGAAAAAGTTAATGACTCTATCTTTGTAAAGGAAGAACAAAGAATTTTGTTTAAACAGCTAAAAGATTCGATTGAAAAGACGAATAAGGTTTTAGAGTCTACTGCAAATACTTCAATTGTTTCGCTTGATGAAATGAAGATAAGATATGAAAAGATTTTTGAAATAATGTTTGCTTTAACTGTTCCAATTAATAAATTTTTTGATAATGTTTTGATAATGGATGATGATAAATTAATAAGAGAAAATAGGTTTAATCTATTAATGTGCATGAGAAGTTTCTTTTCCTTGCTTTGCGATTTTACAAAAGTTCAGAAGTAAGTAATATTATCGATACCTATTTTGTTTAAAACAGCCCACTTAAAGAGGAAGTCGTTATGTCGGGAACAGAAAAATTGCTTTACGCATTTGGTTCTGATCAAACAGATGGGAATTCTTCTCTTACTCATTTGTTGGGCGGAAAAGGTGCTAACTTAGCAGAGATGTCAAATTTAGGAATACCTGTTCCTCCTGGCTTTACGATTAGTACCGAGGTTTGTATAGAATATCTACAGACTGAAGAGATTTCAGAACCTCTATGGAAAAAAATACTTACTGGCATACGACGTTTAGAAACCTTAATGGATATGAAGTTTGGTGGTGGTGAAAAACCATTATTATTGAGTGTCCGTTCTGGTGCACGAACTTCAATGCCAGGAATGATGGATACAGTTCTAAATTTAGGCATGAATGATCAAACTGTGCAGGCTGTCGCAAAACAAACAAAGAATGCCCGATTTGCATATGATAGTTATAGAAGATTTATCCAAATGTTTGGAAATGTGGTTCTTGGAATACAATCTTTTCATTTTGAAAGAAAACTTGAAGAAATGAAAGCAAGCAAAGGGGTTAGTGAAGATGTTGATCTAAAAGATGATGATCTCTTTGAACTGATTGCTCAGTACAAAAATATAGTTACTGAGAATTTTGGAAAATCTTTCCCTGATGATCCAGAACAACAACTTAAGCTTGCTATAGAGGCTGTTTTTAAATCTTGGAATAACGAAAGAGCGTTTGCGTATAGGCGCATTTATAACATTCCTGATGAATGGGGTACTGCTGTAAACGTTCAATGCATGGTTTTTGGAAACATGGGCGATGATTGTGGTACAGGTGTCGCATTCTCTAGGAATCCGTCTACTGGTGAAAAGGAATTATACGGAGAAGTTCTATTTAATGCTCAAGGGGAAGATGTGGTTGCTGGTGTGAGAACACCGGAGAAGATTACAGCTTTGAATGATAAAATGCCTGATTGTTATGCAAATTTTGTTGAAATTTCAGAAAAACTTGAGAAGCATTATCAAGATATGCAAGACATGGAGTTTACTATACAAAACGGTATGCTTTTCATGTTGCAAACTAGAAATGCAAAAAGAACTGGTGTTTCAGCGATCAGGGTTGCAGTAGAAATGGTTAGAGAAGGACTAATTGACAAAGAAACTGCATTAATGAAAGTTGATGCTGATTTGTTAGATCAATTACTTTTTCCAATGATAGATCCAGATCAAAAGCTTGATATTATTGCTGAAGGATTGGCAGCTTCTCCTGGTGGTGCTGTAGGGAAAATAGTTTTTACTGCAGCAGCAGCTGAAGCTCAGGCAGCTCTTGGGGAAAAAGTTATTCTTGTTAGACAAGAAACAAGTCCTGAAGATATTGGAGGTATGAAAGTATCAGAAGGCATACTTACTGCTAGAGGGGGTTTAACGTCACATGCTGCGGTTGTTGCTAGACAAATGGGGAAATGTTGTGTGGCTGGTTGTTCTTCGTTAGATGTAAAAGAAGATGAACAAGTGATTGAGATTGATGGGACTATATTTTCTGCTGGGGAATGGATTTCTTTAGATGGCAATAACGGTCTTGTTATTTCTGGAGAAAAGAAATTGAAGATGCCAGATTTGGAGAATAATCAAGATTATATTCAGTTCATGAATTGGGCAGATGAGGTTAGGACCCTAGGTGTCAGAGCTAATGCAGATACTAAAGAAGACAGTCTTGCCGCTTTGAAATTTGGTTGTGAAGGAATCGGTTTATGTAGAACAGAACATATGTTTTTTGAAGGAGATCGTATTAATTATATTAGAGCAATGATACTAGCCAATGGGGAAGAAGAAAGAAAGAAAGCGCTAGATTATCTTCTACCGATACAAAAAGGTGATTTTATTGAGATTTTTGAAATCATGAAGGATAGGCCTGTTACTATAAGGTTGTTAGATCCTCCTTTGCACGAATTCCTGCCTAAAACCGAGAAAGATATAGCAGAAACTGCACAAGTTTTAGTTAAAGATGTTTCTATGGTTGCTAAATCTACGGAAGACCATAAAGAACAAAATCCTATGCTGGGACATAGAGGTTGTAGATTAGCGATAACATTTCCGGAAATCTCAAGAATGCAAGTAAGGGCAATAATAGAAGCGGCCTGTCATATGAAAAAACAAGGCGTAGATGTCTTACCTGAAATTATGATTCCTTTAACTTCTGGTGTGAAAGAATGGGAATTTAACCATGATATAGCTCATGAGGTTGCCAAAGAAGTTATGGAAGAACAAAAAATTCAAGTTCATTATCTTGTGGGCACGATGGTTGAAATACCAAGAACTTGTTTGTTGGCTGAAGAAATTTCAAAAGAGGCTGAATTTTTTAGTTTTGGAACAAATGATCTCACTCAATTAACTTATGGTTTAAGTAGAGACGATGCAGGTAAATTTTTGCCAGAATATTTAGAAAAAGGTCTTATTGCGCACGATCCTTTTGTTGCTATAGATCGAGATGGAGTTGGTGAGATGGTAAAAATTGGAGTAGAACGCGGTAGAAAAAGTAGAAAAAATCTAGAAGTTGGAATCTGCGGGGAACATGGAGGGGAGCCAAGTTCTGTTGAATTTTGTCATACTATAAAAATGGATTATGTGTCATGTGCTCCTTATAGAGCTCCAATTGCAAGGTTGGCTGCTGCACAGGCTACGTTAACGCATGGTGAATATGAAAAGCTCGGAGATCATCATATAGTTGGTAAACAAACTAATTTAACTCTCTAATTCTTTCTGGAAAACTTGTCTAAAAAAAACAACAAAAAATTTGCATTAATGTCTGAAGTTTTGCACTTGGCAGCCAAAGGGTTAGGTTTGACCAGTCCTAATCCTTTAGTGGGAGCGATTGTTACAGATAGTAGAGGAGTAATTGTTGGAAGAGGATGGCATGAAAGATTTGGTGCTCCCCATGCAGAAGTGATTGCACTTCAAGAGGCAGGCATTAAGGCCAAGGGTGGAACTCTTTATGTAAATTTAGAGCCGTGTTCTCATCATGGAAAAACACCACCTTGTGCACCTTTGATAGTAGAGTCTGGTATTGACAATGTTGTGATTGCAGTGAAAGATCCCAACCCATTAGTTAATGGCAAAGGACTTGAAATTTTAGAATCCAATAGCATTAGAGTTGAATATGGAATAATGGAAAAAGAAGCTATTTTATTAAATGAGCCATTCTTTACCCATACAGTATTACAAAGACCTTTAGTTACCATTAAAGTTGCGTCGAGTCTTGACGGATTCATTTCTAGGGAAAATGCGAAGGACAGATGGATAACAGGAGAAAAATCTAGGGATTTGTCTCATCATTTTAGAAACTCGGTTGATGCTATACTAGTGGGCGTTCAGACGATTTTAGAAGATGACCCGCAATTAACTGCAAGGCCAAAAGGGATAGAAGGGAATCCTTTAGTAAGAGTAGTGTTAGATACAAACTTAAGGACCCCTTTAAATTCAAAGATTTTAAACACAGAAAAAAATAATTCTACGATTATTATGACTGGTGAAGATATTTCATCTGAAGATTTAAAGAGATTTCAGGATTTGGGTGTGAAAATTGTTGGGATACCAAAAAATAATCGAGGTTTATTGGATATTAGTAAAGTTCTAGATTATCTTGCGAAACTAGATGTTACTCACCTGCTTGTTGAAGGAGGTGGTCTTGTGCATGGTTCTTTTGTCAGAGAAAAACTAGCTGATCACCTTATGTGTTTTGTTGCACCTATCATTATAGGTTCAAACAATGGAGTCTCTTCATTTAGAGGAATCAATCCAGAAGGCTTGACAGATTCAACTGAATTGATTGATCTTAGACATGAATTTGTTGGGAAAGATATTTTGTATAGAGGTAGGTTCAAAAAACCTTTTTGGGAGTAGTAAACAGTATGTTCTCAGGAATAATAGAAAAAACAGGGAAGATATCTAGGATTGAAAGAAATTCTGATGGTGCAAGACTAGTCGTGTCAGTGGATTCATTTATGGATGGCGTGAAATTAGGAGATTCTATAGCCCTGAATGGAACATGCATAACTGTTGTTTCATTCGATTCATCAAGCTTTGAATCAGATTTGTCGAATGAAACTTTAAAAAAGACCACTCTGGCAAATTTAGAAGTTGGAGATGATTGTAACTTAGAAAAAGCGATGCTGTTAAATGAAAGAATAGGAGGGCATCTTGTAAGTGGTCATATTGATGGTCTAGGGAAAGTAGAGTCAATTGAAAAAGACGGGGAATCTTTTTGGTTTAAAATAAATGCAGATAAACAAATTATGAAATATGTTGTATATAAAGGTTCAATTGCAGTTGATGGAATAAGCCTTACAGTAGCAGAATGTGACAATTCTTCTTTTTCTGTTGCTATTATTCCGCATACATTAGAATGTACAACTCTGAATAATAAGAAGGTGGATTCAAAAGTTAATCTTGAAGTAGATATGATCGGAAAGTATGTTGAAAAATTAGTTTCTCCCTATACAGATCTAAAGGAATAAGTGGTGTCAGAAAATCAAAACAATTCAGGTGAACAATCAAATGATTCCCATTCTCCTTTTTCATCAATTGAAAAAGCAATTTCTGAGATCAAAAGTGGGAAGATGATAATAGTCGTAGATGATGAAGATAGAGAAAATGAAGGAGACTTAGTCCAAGCTGCCAGTAAAGTAACGCCTGAATCAATTAATATAATGACAAAAGAAGCTAGGGGGTTGGTATGTTTAGCATTGTCTCCAGAGCAAGTCGATAATCTTGGACTAAAGATGATGATCGAAGAGGGACATAACAACTCTAAATTTGGCACTAATTTTACAGTGTCTATTGAGGCGAGAGATGGTGTCACATCAGGAATTAGCGCTTTTGATAGATCACATACGATTGCGACTGCTATTAACGAAAGTGTAGTTCCTTCAGATCTTGTAAGTCCAGGTCATGTTTTTCCTCTTAGGGCTATGTCAGGCGGTGTGTTGAGAAGAGCAGGGCATACAGAAGCTGCAGTTGATTTAGCTCGTTTGGCTGGCCTTAAATCATCTGGAGTTATTTGTGAAGTTTTGAAAGACGATGGTTCAATGGCGAGATTGCCGGATCTTATTGAATTGTCGAAAAAGAAAGGTTTGTCGATAATTACTATCAAGGATTTGATTGCTTATAGAATGGTGCATGAGGGATTAATAGAAAGGGTGGAAGAGGGCAAAATCACGACTAGTTATGGAGATTTTGATACAGTGCTATATAGAAATAAAGCAACCTTGCAATTGCATATGGCTTTAGTCAAAGGTGAACTTTTGTCAGAAGAAGAGACTCTTGTTCGTGTACATCCATCTGAAAATATCAAAGATTTTTTCCATCTTTTGAGGTCAGACATGACTGACAGATTGAGAAATGCCCTTTCTTTAATTGAGAGTGAGGGGAAAGGAGTTTTTGTTTATTTGCAACCAGATATGGCTATAAACAAATCTCCATTAAATCTTGCAAGTTCCTTTCCAAAGAGAATCGAAGATACAAAAGCTGTGTCTTCAGCTGATGAGCCAGGGTTGAGAGATTATGGAATAGGCGCACAAATTTTAGCGGATTTAGGTCTTAATAAAATAAAAATAATAACAAATGATGAAAGAAGGATTATTGCCCTTGAGGGTTATGGATTAGAATTGACTGGGCGAATGTTTGTAGATACAGAGACAGGTGTTCCAGTTAAAAGAGATGGGGTCGAATTGAAAAGTTCTTTGCTCGATAGGCAACAATTCAATGTGGAGAAATAAATGGGCGAAAGTACTGAAAGAATTGTTGATGGGAATGGACTGAGAATTGCTATAGTCTATTCTGAATATAATGGTTCTATTGTTAGTGAATTACTAACCGGTGCAAAAGAAGGACTCGAGAAATGTAATGTTTTAGATAAAGATATTTTATGTGCTTCTGTTCCAGGTGCGTTTGAAATACCTCTTATTATTAAAAGATTGTGTAGGGATTCAGTCAGTGTACAAGATCCTGGCAACATTGATATTGATGATTTAATTGACAAATTTGATGGTAAAATAAGTGCAAATCCTAATAAAATTAATGCGATTATTGCATTAGGATGTATTATACGAGGTGAAACTTCACATTATGATTTAATTTGCAATGAAGTAACGAGAGCGATTCTTGATATTTCATTGAATTTTGATATTCCAATTCTTCATGGCATCTTAACTACAGAAAATTTAGAGCAGGCAAAAGAACGTTCTGGTGATGGAATGAATAATAAAGGGTATGAATGTGCTTTATCTGCCGTCCAAATGGGAATTATTTCTTCTTAAATGTTAATTAAAGTTTTCTTGGGTGAAAAATGATTAAAGGCCAGAGAACCAGCGGAAGAGAAGAAGCCTTGAAAATATTGTATTTTATAGAAAAAGCATTTGCCGAACAAAACTCTGGCAATGTTACAATTGAGTCTATTGTTAACGACTACGAAAAAATTCATCCATGCGATACAGTGGATATCAGATCAAGTCAAATACGAGAATTTGCTTTAAGTCTTGTTCGTGAAATACATGATAATAAAGAGTATATTGATAAAAATATTGAAAAGTATAGTAAGAATAGACGTATTGAAAGAATAGATGTGATTACCCTTTCAATTTTACGTCTAGGAATTTGTCAATTTGTTTATTTCAAGGATATTCCCCCTAAGGTTGTTATAAATGAATGCATTTCATTGTCTAAGTTGTATGAAGAAGACGAGAAAACACCATCGTTTATTAATGGTATATTAGATAGTATTTTTCATGAAAAAATTACAGGTTAAAATTAAATCCGTGATGAAAAAATATAAATTTAGATATCTTTCATTTTTACTTCCTTTGGCTATTTTTTTTCTAAGTTCATGTGGTTACAGGTTGGAAGGAACTAAGATACCAAAGTTTTTGATAGGTAAAAATTATATTTTTGTTTCTCAATTCAAAAATCTTTCTGGAGAATCTAATCTTTCTCAGATTTTTACTCGAAATGTTAGAAATAGTTTTTTGAAGGATGGTAGACTCAAACCGGCGGATAAAAGTAAGTCAGATGTATCCCTAAAAGCAAAAATTATTGAGTATAAGCTAATTCCTGTAGGATTTAGCAAAGATGACCAAGTGCAAAGATATAGGGTTTTCTTAAAGATAGAGTATGAATTGTCAGATCTTAGTACTGGGAATAGGCTACAATTCAGAAAATTAGAAACAGAAATAGAATTTGAAATTTCTTCAAAAGTAGATGAGAGCGACAAGAATAGAAATGAAGCTGTCGAAAAGGGAGCCGAGAATTTTTCTTTAGAATTGCTAGATGCTATTTTTGAAACATTTTAAAAATCAATGAGAACAAATAGTTCAAATATATTATTAGAATTAGAAAATATAAACTCGCAAGAAATACCCCCTGTAATATTGCTTTATGGCAAAAATTCTTTTCTTAAAGGTCAATTTGTAGAAAAAATTAGGTCTCATACTTTATCGAAAGAGCAAAGTTCTTTTAATCATGATTTTTTTGATTTGAATGAAGTAGAACTAATCGATGTCCAGACAGCTTCGCAGACTTTTCCTTTCATGTCGGATAAACGTTTAATAGAAATCAAAAATGCAGATAAAATTACCGCTGATGATAAAGATCAATTAGAGAACATGCTCATAGATAAAATAGATTCAGTAATTTTATTCTTTATGTCAGATAAAGTGGATGCAAGAAGTATTTTTTATAAAACTATGAAGAAGCACGGAAAAATTCTTGATGTTGATACTTTTCCTAACTACCTGCTGAAAGAATGGACAATATCTACTGCAAAGACGTTAAACATTAATATAACAAAAGATGTATCAGAATATATTCTTGAAATTGTTGAACCATCAATGGCACATATTTTTTCTGAATTGAAAAAATTAAGAGCTTTTGTCGGAGACGGTGGCAATGTTTCTATTAATGATGTTTCCAATTTAGTGGGAAGAACAAAAGTAGATGCTATTTTCAAAATTGGAGATCTTTTTCTGGAAGGAAATTTAGAAGAGGTACTAATAGTTGTCCGAAGATTATTGGAGAATGAGCCACCAGAATTACTTTTAGGTGTTATAAGATCAAATGTAAGTAGATGGTTAGCATGCAAAGTTTCTGTTGCTAAAGGACTAGATGATTCCACTATAGTGAAAACTACAAATATTCCTAAATTCTTATTAAATAACATGAAAAAAAAGTGTGGAAAACTTTCTGTATCTTATCTGAGATATTTATGTTTAAGTTTGGAGAAATTAGACAGAAAGATTAAACGAGAAGGTGATAAAACAAACATTTGTAGGTTTTTCGAGTTATTTTTTGTGGAAAGTTATATAGCAAGAACGAATAGAAATTGACTTCAGATCATTTTTGTGCAGATTTGCTTAGTCTTGAGATCAGCCTGGAGGCAGTTTTTTTGTGGATTAAATTCTTTGTCGCAGCTTTATTTAAAGAACGTTGCGCTTCAATTAATGAGCTTGCAGAGTCTTCATTTTTCTCTATCAACTCTCTTACAGCTTTTATCTTGTTCCTAAGTTGTGTTTTAGATGCCTTGTTGCGTGAGTTTCGAACAAGACTCTGTCTATGTCTTTTTTTTGTAGATGGACTGTGTTCCAATTTTAATTCCTAATAGAAATAGTAGTATCGTAAAAGCAAGAAAAATAACATTATGCGAGGACTTGTCAAGTTTAGATCGATAAAATATTTATATTTTTCATTTTTTTAAGATACATAAATATTATTAAAAGTATATTTTATGAATTACAAACAAATTCTATCGTTTTCTGGAAAAGTAAGCTTTGCGACTTTACTGAGTAGAATTCTAGGTTTTTGTAGAGATGTTTTTATCGCTAGATCTTTAGGTGCGGGTCTGTTTGCGGATATCTTTTTTGCTGCTTTTTCTGTCCCAAGTATTTTCAGAAGGATTTTTACAGATGGAGCATTAAATTCTTCTTTTATCCCAATATATAAAGATATCGATAATACAGATTCAGAAACAAGACGAAATAAATTTAGTGGGGCAGCATCAATTCTCATTGTTTTGTGTTTCCTGTTAATAACTTTTTTGGGTATTTTTTTCTCAGATTTTATTGTTCAAATATTTTTCCCAGGGTTTGTAAATTTCAATAAGAAGTTTCACCTGACTAGCAATCTATTGAAAATTATGTTTCCGTTTCTTTTCTTTATTTCTCTTTGGGGAATTGCTAGTTCTATCCTAAATGCTAACAATTTTTTCTTTCTTCCTGCTATTGCGCCTGCGTTGCAGAATCTGGCAATGATAACTGCGTTGATAATTTTTCTGGGCTCATCATATGAAAAAATTCTGTTCTCATTAGCATGGGCTGTCTTGATAGGTGGTTTGCTTCAATTTTTAATACAATTGCCACTACTGTTTAAAAATAATTTTTTCCCAATACTTACAAACCCTTTTAAGGTTTCAGAACTACGTAACTTCATGTTAATGGTTGGACCTACTGCTTTGAGTATAGGTGTTCTCCAAATAAATGTTTTATTAGATAGAATTTTGGCTTCTTTTTTGTCTGTAGGGTCAATTTCATATTTGTACTACGCAAATAGATTGGTTCAATTTCCACATGCACTCATATCGATTGCAGTTACGACTGTCGCATTTCCAGTAATGTCAGAAAAAAAAGATGAAGTTTCAAGAACTCAATCAAAAGACACTTTACGAGAATCTAGCGAAATTCTATTAAGTGTTGCAATCCCAGCTTCAGTAGGTTTGATAATACTAGCGTGTCCTATTATAGAATTGCTCTTTAAAAGAGGTGAGTTTAGCAACGCCGATGTTTTGTCTAGTGCAAAGACATTACAGGCTTATTCATTTGGAATAGTTTTCTTTGGAATTAATAGGTTGATTGTATCCGCATATCACGCTGTTTTAGAAGCAAAATACCCAATGAGATGTGCATATTATACTTTATTGTCAAATGTAGTTTTTAGTCTCTTGTTAGTATATCCTTTCGGTTATACTGGTATAGCATTTGCAACATCAATTTCTAGTTTTGTGAATTTTCTACTGCTTACAAGAAAAAAATCTTCGTTGGAAGCAAAAATTTTTATTCCAGATTTATTCTCGATAGTAAAAAAATACTTATTGGCTACTTTTGTGATGGCTTTAGTTCTTTTCCCGGTAAATCTTCTCTTTTGGGAAAAAATGGCTACTTATTTAAATAAAATTTTATTTCTTTTCTTTGAAATTGTTTTATCAACAGTATTGTATTTCTTGATAATATTCTTAATGAAAGCTAAATCTAAATCTAAATAAATCAATAACTCTGAATAAGGATGATTTTATTTTATGAGTATCTCCATAATAGAAGAATTCAGAGAATATCTATTTTTAGAAAAGAAACTCTCTGACAATACAATAGAAAGTTATCTGTCTGATATTTCATTATTCTCTGCTTTTTTAGGGGATAATGAAATAAATTGGCATCTTATTTCTAGTAAAATAGTATTGCAGTGGTTAGAAACACTAAGAGATGCAGGAAATTCGGATGCCACGGTTCGAAGAAAAGTATCAAGCTTGAAATCATTCGCTAAATATCTATTGAAAGAGAAAATTATCCAAAAAAATTTCACTTCGGATATCATTTCTTCAAAAGCTTGGTCGAAAGTGCCCAAAATTTTGAATGATTCTGAAGTTTTGTCTCTTATTGCAGCACCTAAGAAACATAATCTGAAACGTGGTGTAATGAAGAATGAAGATGATAGAGATAGTTGCATGTTTGAGTTTATGTACAGTACCGGTTTGAGAGCATCGGAACTTATTTCAATGAAAATACATCAATTAAATATTAAAGATAATTACTGTATTTTAGAAGGAAAGGGTGGAAAGAGTAGATTGGTTCCTATAGGAGATTTTGCCAAAGAGAGTTTAGAAAAATATCTTGAAAATACCAGGCCAGTATTACTTAGAAATACAAATAGCAAAACGGATTATTTATTTGTTACCAGAAGAGGGAGCGGTATGACTAGGCAAAGTCTTTGGAATAGAATTAAGTTTTGGGCATTGCAAGCTGGGATATCAAAAAAGGTTAGTCCACATACATTACGCCATAGTTTTGCTACACATTTGCTTAAATTTGGTTCTGATTTAAGGACAGTTCAAGTATTACTTGGGCACTCTGATATTTCTACTACAGAAATATATACTCATTTAAACAACGAAGATATAAAAAATTACATAGATTCGAATCATCCAAGAGGTTAGCGAAATAAAGGCGAAAATAGCAAATTTAGCTATTGACTCGTTTGTCTAGTAGGCGTAGGATTTTTAATTTTTTTCGGAAGGGTTAAGTAAAATTGACTACTCTTAAGTCAAAAAACTTTTTTTTGAACTCACATAAATTAATGGAGTTTGTGGGTACAAAAGATTCTTCATTAAAAGCTATAGAAGATGCCTTTAATGTATCCATAACTATTTCTTCAGATGCTTTTAATTCTGAAGGTTCGATTCAAGATGTACAAAGATCTATATGCTTTATAGACGAGATGATAGAGTTTTTGGAAAATGGTAATAGTTTAGATGCTAATACTATTGAAAATTTTGCAAAAATATTTAAAAACGATGAGAATGTTACAGTCAAAGAACTGTTGTCGGATAGAATAATTATTCCTTCAAATAATAGAATTGTTCACCCAAGAAACAAGATGCAGAGAGAATATATTAGAGAAATGCAAAAGAGAGATATAGTTTTTGGGATTGGTCCAGCTGGCACAGGTAAAACATTTTTAGCTATGGCTTTTGCAATTAATAGATTTCTTCAAAAATCCTGCAGAAGGATTATTTTAACGCGTCCAGTAGTAGAGGCGGGTGAAAATCTTGGTTTCTTGCCAGGCGATTTACATGAAAAATTAAGTCCTTTTCTTAGGCCTTTGTTTGATGCCCTGAATGATATTTTGGATATTGATAAAGTTGGTCGTTTAATGGAAAGAGGAGAAATTGAAATAGCTCCTTTAGCTTACATGAGAGGAAGGACATTAAATAATGCATTTGTTATTTTAGATGAAGCACAAAACACAACTGCGGAACAAATGAAAATGTTTTTAACAAGGATTGGAAGTGGAACGACTGCAGTTGTAACAGGGGATATTACTCAAACTGATTTACCTATGCATAAAAAGAGTGGTTTGATTGATGCGTCAGATGTTTTGAATTCTATTTCTGATATTGGTTTTGTTAAATTTTCTAGCGAAGATGTTGTAAGGACTAAAATAGTACAAAAAATAGTCACAGCTTATGAAAATTTTAAAAAATAAAAGGTTTGCTATTGGGCCATGATTACCCAAACGAAATCTTCTAAAAAAAATCCTAAGAAAAAATCTATCAAAATTATGATTAGACATAAGATTTCTGCGATATCAGGTAGAATCAAGAAATTTAT
>CENY01018447.1_pt1 | contig 13264 bp, 9 predicted proteins | sample 356181 | NCBI WGS metagenome assembly CENY01 (sample SAMEA2619840, study PRJEB7988) | marine metagenome | isolation source: saline water (ENVO:00002010), including
GGGAAAAATACAATTAACGTGTCGACAGCGAGTGCAATTGTTGCGAGTGGTGCGGGAGTTGCCATAGCCAAACACGGAAACTATTCTGTTTCATCTTCATCTGGTAGTGCAGATGTGTTATCTGCATTGGGAGTAGGAGTTAATGCAGAACCAGAATTGGTTGAGGCGTCTATAGAAAAACACGGGATCGGGTTCATGTTGGCCCCAGTATTCCATCCTGCGATGAAAGCGGTTATAGGACCTAGGAAGGAGTTGGGAATGCGCACTATTTTTAACATACTTGGGCCTTTAACAAACCCAGCAGGAGCTAGTGCACAAACAATTGGAGTATATTCTGAAGAGTTAGTCCCCCTAGTTTCTAGGGCTCTGAAAAAAATGAATGTTAAAAATGCAATGGTAGTACATGGATCGGGGTTGGATGAAATAACGATTCACGATTCGACCTATGTTTCAGAAATAGAAAAGGGAAAAATCAAAGAATATACCATAACCCCAGAAGAATTTGGGATAGATAGGAGTTCATTAAAAGAGATAAAGGGCGGGAGTCCAGAGGAAAATGCGAGCGACATACTTGAAATAATTGATGGAAAATTAACAGGAGCGAAGCTTGACATAATCTTATTAAATTCGGCTGCTGCAATTTATGTTTCAGGGATTGCAGATTCGATGTTGGATGGAATTGAATGTGCTCAAAAATCAATTGCGGATGGATCTGCAAAAAATAAGCTCTCCGCATTGAAAAATCCAGAGATCGATGATGACAAAAACTAAAATTTGCGGAATTACGAATGAGGACGATTTGGTTGCTTCGATAGAGTGTGGAGCCAATTATGTTGGATTTATTGTGGATATTTCTGTAGAATCGCATAGGAAAATATCTCCAGAATTTGCGAATGAATTAGTTTCAAAGGTACCATCGGGTGTGACTACGACTATGGTTACTATTTTAGAAGATGCAGATAGGACACTTGATTTTTTTGAACAAGTTGGTGCAGATGCATTGCAGATACATGGTGATCTTACACTCGATGTAATTCAAAAAGTTTCAGATTCAATTGATGGAAAATTAATTGTTTCAGTGGATCCGAATGCCACAATTTCTAATCAACTTGAGGGTATTGCGAATGCTGCGCTTTGCGATTCTCAGAGAGAAAAGGGTGCAGGAGGAACTGGGAAGGTAACTGACTGGGAATCGGTTAGAAAATTTAGAGAGAAAACTAAACTTCCAGTCATACTTGCAGGAGGTTTAACACCTCAAAATGTGTCTCATGCTATCCGTTTGGTAAAACCATTTGCAGTGGATGTGGCAAGTGGGGTTGAGGGCTCAAATGGATTAAAAGACCATAGTGCAATTCGTGAATTTATAACCAATGTTCATAAAGTGGAAGGGGGAAAATGATGAGTTCATTTGGAGTATCGTTTCAAGAATTTGAAGAGTTGGTTGAAAATCGCCCTTGCATTGCATATGCTTCCGCAGAGATCGTCACAAGTGCGACACCCTTGGCAGCATATTCTACGATGATTGAGGAAGATGGACAAGATTACTCCTTTTTACTAGAGAGTGGAGAAAAAGGTGCCCACAGTGCCTCGAGTCAAAATGAAAAATCAATTTCGGTAAAGGAACATGCACAATATTCATTTATAGGATACGATCCAGATGCAGTGATTACAGTAGGGTCAAAGAAGTCAGAAATTCTTGTTTTGAAAGAGTCTACAATGGCAGATCAAATAGTAAAGGGCAAAGGGGACATATTAGATATGTTGCAAGGGGCCATTCCAAAATACCCCTTATATGGATTTCCCGATACAGATAGACAGCAGCTGTTAGGAGGGTTGATTGGGTTTTTATCATATGATTCTGTGTACAACTTATGGCTCGAAAAGGTGGGAATACGGCATAGTGAAACAGATATCCCAGATGCGCAATTCGTTGTGAATACAAAAACAATTATTTTTGATCATAATAGCGACAAAACGTTCGTTGCATTTACACCCCTAATAACTGAAGAAACCAACTTAAAAATCCTATATAATTCATTGTGCCAAGAGGCGGACGAGATAGAAAAGAAACTGGGGGCTGCAGAAGAACCAAGAATGGGAAAAGTCACAATTTATGAAGAAAAGATAGGCAGTAGAAAGGAGTATGAATCCTCGGTGGAACGGGTAATCGAATACGTGTTAAGCGGAGACATATACCAAGGAGTGTTATCTAGGAAGAGAGAGATACAGTGTAAAGTAGACCCCGTGGAACTTTATGCATCGCTGAAAGGTGTGAATCCATCTCCGTATATGTATCTTCTAAAATTTGGTAATTTTGCCATCGTAGGGGCTAGTCCAGAAACTCTGATTTCGATTAGAGGTAGGCGTGTGATTTCAAATCCTATTGCAGGTACTTGTGCGAGGGGAAAAGATCTAAATGAGGATGTATTATTTTCTCAAAAAATGTTGTCAGACAAAAAGGAGTTGTCAGAACATACTATGCTTGTGGATTTGGCTCGGAATGATGTAAGAAGAGTTTGTTTGCCCGGCACGGTCGAAGTTGAGGAATTCATGAATGTGTTAAAATATAGTCATGTTCAGCATATAGAAAGCACAGTCACGGGAGAACTGGATTTGGAATATACTTCATTTGATGCTACGCGTGCTACATTCCCTGCGGGAACGTTGTCTGGCGCCCCTAAGATAAGGGCAATGGAGATTATACATGAACTAGAATCCACACCAAGGGGTGTGTATGGGGGCGGTGTTGGGTACTATTCATGGGATGGTGATGCAGATTTTGCCATTGTAATTCGAACTGCAACTATTGAATTGGGAGAAGTAGATACTATAACCATACAGGCAGGAGCGGGAATTGTAGCAGACTCCATACCAGAAAAGGAATATGAAGAAACGGAGAAAAAAATGCATGCAGTTCTAGAATCGGTGTATCGGCTGGTAGAGGAGGATCAAGAAGAATAATGACGAAAATACTTTTCATTGATAATTTCGATTCGTTTACATATAATCTTGTAGATTACGTAAGTGCTCATTCAGAAACTGAAGTACTACTCAACACTGCTTCAGTGGAAGAAATATATGAAATGGAACCAGATGCGATAGTGATTAGTCCAGGGCCAGGGCACCCAAAGAATCCAAGAGATGTGGGGGTAACTTTAGAGGTACTGAAAAGGGTAAGTCCCACTATTCCAACATTCGGTGTTTGTCTGGGGCTGGAAGCTGCAGTTTATGCGTACGGTGGTAAAATTGGCCGGGCCCCATCTCCTATTCATGGGCAATCTTCACAAATAAGCCACGATGGAGAAGGTGTTTTTGAAGGTATAGATCAAAATTTTGAAGGTGCACGTTATCATTCTTTGGTTGCTACAGAAGTTCCAAAATGCTTCAAAGTTACTGCGACCACAATGCAAGGAGAATCTGAAATTGTGATGGGAATTAGGCATGTTGACTTCCCGATAGAATGTGTGCAATTTCATCCAGAGAGTATACTCACAAAAGTGGGTAAGAAAATAATATTAAATTTCACCTCAAAGATTGTCTGACAAAAGTAAAATTAAAGGTACATTTCTACTGGAAAAGCAAATCGATGGGTTGAGATGGGAATTATAAATTATTACTTTCACCATACTCACAAGAAACTTATATTGTCAGAGTTACCTAAATTAAAACCTCTAATAAGTTGGTCGAGGTAACGCGGTTCGCCGTGCGGGATAACTTATAGCGCTGCTAGCACTGCATATGGAGAAATTATGAAAAAGGCAAACTCAATGATTAAATTAAATAGTAGAGGTGAAATGGGAAATGAGTGAAACAAGGGCTCGGGCGGATAAAGATGCAATTGTACTTCCAGTGAAGCGTACCGATGGGGTGACTTTGGAAGAGCGCCTTACAAAGAATGCATATCAGAATATCCTCCCGGCGAGGTACCTGCGAAAGGATGCAAAAGGTGAGATCGTAGAACCTCCTGAGAAACTATTCAGGCGGATTGCAAATAATATCGCCCTGGCAGAAGCGGTGTATGAGGCAGATAGACAAAATGTGAAAATAACAGTTACCCCAGATCAGATTAAACCCAACCATCCACGGAGGGAAAAATTAATTAAAGAGGTATTTGGAGAGGGGTCCACTGACAACGGTGAGATCATAGTTGCAGATAACATGAGCACGGAGTTGACGGATAGGAATGTGAGTAAATTCGGTTATGAAACAATTATACCATTGCTTCCAGAGAGTGTTCGAGAACATGTAGAATCTATTGCAGATCAATTTTGTGAATTCATGGAAGATTTATCATTCATACCAAATTCTCCAACCATAATGAATGCAGGAGATGAACTCCAACAACTTTCGGCTTGTTTTGTTGATTCCCCAAAAGATGACATAGTGGATATTCATCACACAGCATTGGAAGCAGCCCAGGTTTTCCAGTCAGGGGGAGGGATGGGTTATGCGTTTTGGCGGATACGACCATATGGAGATACAGTGGGGTCCACGGGCGGAATTGCTTCGGGCCCAATAACATTTATGGAAACTTTTGATCAGATGTGCGAGACAATCGCACAGGGCGGGTCAAGAAGGGGTGCTCAAATGGCCATTATGCGCATTTCCCACCCGGACGTGATTGAATTCATTCATGCTAAAAATAAAGATGTTTCACTCGCGCATTCTCTCAAGTTGAACGATCCGGACGACTATACATACACGACATTTAACGAGGCACTAGCAGAAGCTAGGACCCTTCTTGATGAAGAAGGACGGGTTCCCAAGCATCTTAGGAATGCAGTGGAAGGTCATTTATCTAATTTTAATGTTTCCGTTGGTGTGACTGACGAGTTCATGAAAGCATTGGAAGAAAACAGAGAGTATACTTTGTTAAATCCACGAACGGGAGATCCCCACATTGCTACAAAATACACTTTAGAAATGTATGACAGATATGATTTGGGAGACTATGTGGAAGTTGGAAAACCGTTGTCAATCCCTGCATCGATTTTATGGGAACGCATCGTAGATGGTGCATGGGAAAATGGTGAACCTGGAATAATATATCTTGACCGCGTGAACCAAGATCACTCATTCCCCGTTGAATCGACCCCAACCGGAGATTCTTCCCCATATGAAATTTTAGCAACGAATCCGTGTGGAGAGCAGCCGTTAATGGAATATGAAGCGTGTAATCTAGGCCATATCAATCTTTCTACACTTGCATCTTTGGATGCCCCCGATTGGAGGACATGGTCGAATGAAAAAGGAAGATCGGATAGAGAACTCGAGGAGTTGATGTCGGATTTCATCCACGTGGCAATGGACATTGAAGAGTTCGATAGGCGGATTGAATTGGGCACTCGTTTTCTTGAAAACGTATGTACTATGTCAGATTTCCCAGTAGAACTGATTGAAGAAACAGTTTACAACAATAGAAAGATAGGGTTGGGCATAATGGGTTTGGCCCAACTATATGTTCAGCTTGGTTTGAAATATGGATCACCTGAAGGAAATGAACTAGCTAGGCAAGTGATGATTTACATCAATCATGCGTCTAAATGGACTTCTCATGAATTGGCAGAAATAAGAGGTTCGTTTGAAAATTGGCCAGATTCTAAGTACGCAGACCCTGTGAAATATGCAGAATGGTTTACAAAGGAAACAGGATTGAACCCCGAAGAGTGGAAAGGTGGATTCTCAATACGGAATCATAATACCACCACAATAGCACCTACCGGAACGACTAGTATGATTGCAAACACCACGGGAGGGTGTGAACCAATATACAGTGTAGCATATTATAAAAATGTGTCAGACGATGTTCAAGGGGATGAGATGTTAGTTGAGTTTGATGATTATTTTTTAAGAACAATAGAAGCTAATGGAATTGATGTGGATGTGGTGAAAGAGGAGGCACTATCCCAGATGCAAAATAATGAATTCAAAGGAATTGGTGGGTTGACAACAGTCCCAGATGCAATTGGAGAATTGTTTGTAGTATCTTCTGAAGTTTCAGCCATAGAACATGCAAGCGTACAATGTGCATGTCAAGAAGGTGTGGATTCGGCTATTTCTAAAACTTGCAATTTTCCAAATGACGCAACGGCACAAGAGATGGATGAAGTGTATCGCTACATTTACCGAAATGGTGGGAAGGGTGTAACAGTATACAGGGATGGGTCTAGAACTAAACAAGTTCTCACAACTCGCGCGCAAAATGCGGAATTTATAGAATCGGGAGAAGGTGGATCTGCAGATCATCTGTTAGAGTATATCAATACTCACTTTGACAGTTTGTCAGAATTTTTGAATCATGAAACGATTCGTGCTAAAATTACAGAGGAATGGAAACACCATGGAGAAGATCTCAGTATATGGGATGTTCCAGCACTTGCTTATGGCAAATCACGGAAAAGACCACGCCCAGGTGTCCTATATGGACTTACACAAAGGATAGACACAGGGTATGGGAAATTATATGTAAATATAAATGAGGATGAACAAGGGCGACCATTTGAATTGTTTGCAAATATCGGAAATTCAGGAGGATTTACGGCTAGTTTCACAGAAGCGTTGGCAAAGATAGTTTCTACTGCATTGAGATCCGGAGTTGATCCCCGGGAAATTGCAGGTGAATTGAAAGGGATCCGATCGCCTAAAATTGCGTGGGACCGAGGGGGTCAAATACAGTCCATACCGGATGCGATAGGCACCGCTATGAAACGGTACTTAGATGGTGAAATTCACAAAGAGTATCCTCAACAAAAGAACTTATCTGAAATTAGCAAGGGAGAAGCAAATCAAGAAGCTGTGAAGAAAGTTGCACCGGTAGTAGTGGATGTAACTCAATCGTTAATCGATGCAGGAGAAAGTCCCGAATGCCCTTCGTGTGGATCTTTGACATTGAATTTCTCAGAGGGTTGCAAGACGTGTGAATCGTGTGGATGGTCGGAGTGTTAGAGTCGCGATGCCACAGGAAAAAATAGGAAAGGGAGTTAAGGACTTAGAGAACTTCACAGAACTAATGCAACGTGGAGCGCGGATAGGAGTTACGTTGTCCATTTTATATATATTAGTTCGGACAATAGCTGAACAGGAGATGGATTGGTTAGTTGCAGATATCGTGGTGGTGTTTGCATTCTCACTGATCTGTCTCATGATGTTTTTAGGGGCATGTGTGGGTCATGCACTAGATATGTTTGAAGATCCACCACAAACAACTAAGCAGATGTTAAAATCACTAGATATACCTCCAAAAAGTAGCAAAGGGTGGTGGTTTTTGATAGGTGCAGTTGTGACCATTATGATGGTGACTGTGGTGGCTCTGTACTTCCTTGACAGATATTACTGGATGGGTTATCAATGGCAGATAGCACCATTGGCAGGTTTGGCGGTCGTAGTGCTAGAGATGATACTCATAGCCGCAGGGGGCAGTAATGCTGAATTTGTACTGAAAACTATCCGCGCATCAGGGGCAGTTGGTAGGGGCAATAGACACGGGTAGAAAGAAGTTTAGAGAAAAATAAGTACAATACTTTTTAGTAAACAAAGGGATTAGCGGGTAGTATGCATGGCTCGAAACTATTAGTTTCAGTATTAGAGGACACCGGTGTGGATTGTGCATTTGGATTGGCAGGATCTACTAATCTAGGTATTCTCGATGAGATCGCAAAGAGCAAGATTAAATTTTACACTACCCGGCATGAACAGGTCGCCACAGGAATGGCAACCGGGTATGCGCTTGCTACAAGGAAACCAACTGCTGCAGTGGTACATGTAGGCCCAGGGGCTGCTAACATGATTTTAGGGATGGCCTCAGCATATAGAGAAAATGTCCCGGTGGTTGCTATAACGGGCAACGAACCTAGCTATAACCTTGGAAGAAATGTAAAGCACGAATGGGATGTGCTCCAAGTTTTTGAACGTATTACTAAATACAACGTCCGGATGGGAAGAGAAAATACACATGACCAAATCCGAGACGCAGTAACACAATCAGTAACGGGAATCCCCGGACCAGTGCACATAGATGTACCCCATAATTTGGAAAATGAAACATTTCCAGACCTTGATGAAAACTTGAGGAAAAAAACGAGATCGCATGAATATATAGCATCGATGAATAGGTGCCGTCCAAGTCCAGAAAAATTGGACCAGGTTATTGGGCTGCTTTCCAAAGCAAAACGCCCTTTAATAATTGCAGGTAGTGAAACCAGGTGGTTTGATTCTTCTAATGAATTAAAAATACTTGCAGAGAAAATGCAAATCCCAGTTGCAAATACACACAATGCACGGGGGGCGCTATCAGAAGAACATCCATTATCAATTGGCCTAGTTGGTTGGATTGGGCTTAAACCAACAAATGGCTACCTTGAAAATTCGGATCTCATTATAGCGATAGGGGCCAGTTTATCAGACTATACTACTTCAGATTGGAAGAGGATTAATCCGGATGCATCTATCGTACACATTACTATGCGGCCGAGAGAACTAAATCGGCAATATGTGGCCGATGTCAATGTGATGGCGGATTCTACATCTGCAATAGTAGATTTAAATGACAAACTTGCAATAAGTAAGAAAAATATTTCATTTAAAGATATTTCTTCAGTAGCAAGAAAGGAATATGAAGATGCACGGAATTCTATTTTTAATGTCAAAGAGACCCGTGGCGAGAGTGGTGTTGACCCGGCACCGATACTCCATTTGCTAGATGGTTTTGCAGGAGATTATTCATTTGTGACAGGAGGAGGAATACATGCTAAATTTGCGCGGCATTTGCCAGTGACTAGCATCAATGGGCATTTTGGAACTCTTAATTTTTCGGGCATGAGTCAAGGTTTGCCGCTGGCTATGGGGGCTCAAATAGCCCTTGATGAGCAAGTATTCGTGTTTGAAGGAGATGGAGGATTCGCGATGGTTATGCAAGATCTAGAAACTGCAGTTAGAGAATCAATACCCGTGAAAATAATAATTTTCAATAATGATGCATATATGTCTCAAACCGTGAGGCAGCATCGGGCGTATGAGGGCAGAACTACAGGTTCTGTGTTCAAAAATCCAGACTTTGCAGCTTTTGCGAGAGATCTAGGTATGTTTGGGGAGTCAATTGAAGACAGTTCTCAGATTAAAGACACGATTGAGCGTTTTGTAGAGGTAAAGGGACCTGCACTAATTGATGCCCATGTCGACCCCTGGATTGGAACTGAGTTTCTTAATGCAGAGTTAAATAAATAAAATATACAATGGATTGGTATCGGTATGATAATAATCATTGGAAAGCTAGATAGAAGTACATAATGCAGCCATTCAGACTATTTCTTCCAGAATCTTTTGAAGAAGCGATTCAATTAATGAAAGAACATGGTGCAAAACCGATATCAGGGGGTACTGCAGTTACAACTTTAATTAAAGAAAAGATATTCCAACCAACGACGATGGTGAATCTTAGAAAATTGGAGAAGGATCATGCCTATATTATAGAGGAAAATGGACAAATTAAAATTGGTGCGTTGACCACATTGCGGGATATAGAAACAAGTGAAATTGTGAAAAGAAATCACCCTGTTGTTTCAAATTGTCTTTCAAAAATTGCGAGTATTAGGATCAGAAATGTTGCCACAATAGGTGGGAATTTGGCCCATGCAGATCCAGATCTGGATCTCCCCCCAGTTTTAGCAGGATTAGATGCCCACATAGACATAATAGGAGAAGATGGAGAACGTTCCATGGACATCAAGGAGTTCATACAAGGGTATTATGAAACCGATTTAAAAGAAGGAGAGTTAATAAAATCGATTAAAATACCGATCATGCCAGATAGAAAGGGAATTTATTTGAAACACCGTTCGTTGTCAGAGGCGGATTGGCCGTGTGTAGGCGTCGCTGCGTTTGTTGATGAAACCCCGGGTTCAGTTCCCGTGGTATTCATAAATTCGGTTGCAGACACACCCATAATGAAAGTCGAAGGGATACAAGAGATATTCTCAGAGGGAATAACTACAGAGGCGATCGACAAAGTAGGAGAACTTGCGGCAGACCAATGTGAACCAATAGGAGATGCACGAGGATCTGTATGGTATAAGAGGAAAATGGCAGGGGAATTTACGATACGTGCCCTGAGAGAAATTACCGGAGTGGGAGAGTCTCTAATATAACTGGATAAGAATCAATGTCAACGCAAATACCCATAATAGAACAGGATGGAAAGGCCAAGAAAACAGGGACTATAGGAAAGCATGTACTTCGGTTAGATGGTGAGAGCAAAGTCACAGGATCCGTGGCATATACCGATGACCTCCCTTTTGAAGGATATTATGCAGAAGTCGTCAGGAGCAATATTGCCCATGGGGAAATAATTTCCATCTCTACAGAAGCTGCAGAAGCCATACCAGGAGTCGTTGCAGTCGTTACAGGGGATGATCTTGAAAATGCAGATTGGATCTCTCCTTATGTGGGGCCGGCATTTAGAGACCAGCCTGTTTTGGCTATTGGAAAGGTCCGGTACGTGGGAGAACCAGTTGCGGCAGTTATTGCAGAACGCCCAGACATAGCATCGTTGGCAGCTACCGAAGTGGTTGTAGAATGTGATAAGCTGAGAAGTGTAACTGACGTGAATAAAGCTAGAAAGAAAACCGCTCCATTGTTGCATGAGAGTGGAGAATCTGCTGCGGTTTTTGAAGATCTAGCTACAGTTCATCGTAGCGAAGAGCCCAATGTTGCATATACTTATGAACTAGATGTGGGAGACGTAGAGAAAGGATTTGAAGAAGCCGACATAGTCCTTGAAGGAAAATATGCCACACCAATGGTTCAGCACACACATCTTGAACCGTTTGTGACAATTGCTAGTTATAATGCATCAAATAATTCTTTTAAGATAATAACAGGAAACCAAACCCCGCATTTTGTCCGTAGAGAAGTTGCCCGCATATTTGACATCCCTTCTTCAAAGGTCGAAGTTGAAGTTCCACAGATGGGGGGTGCATTTGGTTCGAGGACATATGTCAGAATAGAACCATTGGTTGCGGCATTATCTAGATCGGTAGAAGCACCAGTAAAACTCCGTCAAACATCTAGTGAATCATTCGATACTTCGGTCAGAGATGGGACCCAAACAAGAGTTAAGACGGGGGTGACAGTTGATGGAAATATTGTAGCTCAAGAAGTGGAGGTCATATGGGATAGCGGGGCATATGCCGATATCAGTCCCAGAAAAGTGAAGAAGGCAGGGTATACCGCCCCAGGGGCATACGATATTCCCAATGTCAAAGTCATATCAAAATCGACGTATACCAATAAACCACCTGGTGTGGCATATAGAGGATTTGGAGTGGCGCAGACCGCCTGGGCTGTGGAATCACATTTCGACGATGTTGCAAAGGAGATGGGAATGGATCCAGTAGAATTAAGAATCAAAAATATCACCCAAGATGGGGGAACATATAATGGCGTTCCCATAGAACCTCATGGTGCCCCCCAATGTCTCCAAGCCGTAATTGATGAAGTGGATTGGTTCGGAAAGGACTTGGAACAAGAAGAATCAAGGGGGAACCATATTAAGAAAGGAAGAGGGGTTGCAGTTACTTTGAAGGCCACAATAACGCCTTCGACGTCGGAAGCCATCTTGCTATTAGATTGTGATGGTAGTGTGAATGTGATTACAGGAGGAACAGAAGTTGGCCAAGGTATAATTACAACTTTGGCCCAGATAACTGCAGATGGGTTGGGAATAGGAGTAGAATATGTTAATGTGAATACACCAAATACCAACAGCGCCCCATTCAATACCTCTACAACAAGTAGCAGATCTACATTCCACTTGGGAAATGCCATATTGAGGGCGGTTGATGAATTAAAAGATCAATTAATTGACATAGTGGTGCAAAAACAAGGTGTAGAAAGAAAAGAGGTGATAGTTGAGGGGGGCCTAGTTAAGAGTCCTTCAGGAGAGGAATCGATAGGAGCAGTAGTTTCCTCTTATTTCGTAGGAGGAGGGGGGACGCTCATAGGGAAAGGGTATTTCTCTACTGAAGCGAGTAGTGGCGACCGATATGCATCTGCATTTTGGATGACAGGGGCCACATATGCAGAAGTATCAGTAGATACAAGAACGGGAAAATATACAATCGATAAATGGGTTAATTCGGCGGACTGTGGCAAGGCAATAGACCCTATTAGATGTGAAGGTCAAATTTTAGGGGCTGCAGTTCAAGCGTTGGGTCACACGATGAGTGAAGAGATGGTATTTGAATCGGGACAACAAGTAAATAAGTCACTATTGGACTACAAAGTTCCTGCAATCGGAGATGTGCCCAAAGAATCAAAGGTAATTGTAGTAGAGTCAGGAGATCCAAATGGACCCCATGGTGCAAAAGGAGTGGGAGAATCAAATACGGTTACAGTACCCCCTGCAATAGGAAATGCGATTAAAGATGCTTGTGGTGCTAGAGTTACTGAACTACCGATAACTCCGGGGAAAGTTTTGAAGGCAATAGAGGAGGTATCAGAATGAATAACTACACACAGGCTACACGTCACGAGATAGAATTCAGACTCAATGGGGAAGAATATGCGATTGAAATTCCGGCCAATCTAACTTTGGTAGAACTATTACGTCAAGAATTGCACCTTACAGGTACAACAGAAGGTTGTGGGGTGGGAGTTTGTGGTTGTTGTACGGTACTGATAAATAATAAAGTCGTTGCCTCTTGTTTGGAATTGGCCGTCAACATAGATGGAACGGAAGTATTGACCATAGAAGGATTGGCAGACACATACCAGAATAGTGAATTCCATCCACTTCAAGATTCTTTCAGAGAATATGAGGGATTCCAATGTGGTTACTGCACTCCTGGAATGTTGATAGCTTCAAAGGCGTTACTTGATCAAAATCCAGATCCATCTGATGATGATATAAGGGAATTTCTTTCTGAAAATATATGCAGATGTACAGGATATGATAGCATCATCATGGCGGTTAAAAGTGCTTCCAAAGAAATGAACGCATAGGATTATTGAAAATATTAAAGAATGTGTTCGTAGACAACGACCTCTTCATTCTCAAAGACAAGTTTTAAATAAGGATCGTCGAAGGTAGATACCTGATAAAGACTTCGCTCATTTTTCCCCACATAAACATATTTGACATCGTAAAGGAGTAACAATTCTTTTCTAAGTTCAGAAGATCCCGTGTATATTTGGTTTACATGAGTGACTCTCTGTAAGTACGGTTCTTCTCCGCGATAGCCTACCTCATGGGACCATCCTGCGACCGTGG
>CENY01065746.1_pt1 | contig 13261 bp, 13 predicted proteins | sample 356181 | NCBI WGS metagenome assembly CENY01 (sample SAMEA2619840, study PRJEB7988) | marine metagenome | isolation source: saline water (ENVO:00002010), including
CATATGTCGAGGGATGCAACTAATCAACGTAGCATTTGGAGGCAAACTCATACAAGATATTCCTGATCATAGGACTCCAGGAGACTTCAATGATGACAATCCCCTGCGGCATAGTGTTTATGTTTCTCCTGGTAGTAGGCTTGGTGCAATCATTGGTGCTGGAGCGATATATCGGGTGAATAGTTTGCATCATCAGGGACTCAAGGAAGCTCAGCGAGCCCCTTCCCTCTTAGCATCTGCATATTCTCCATTTGACGGGATTATTGAAGGGCTAGAGAGTCCTGAGTACCCATTATTAATTGGGGTGCAGTGCCATCCAGAGCGGTATTCAGAGGTTCCTAAAAGCTTTATGAAATTATTTGAATGGCTGGTAAATTGGACAGAATTTAATGGAAGGGAGCGCTTGCAAGAATGAATATAAATGAGAGCGCTATTGGATCTAATCAAGGTGAAAACTCAAGTAGTTGCAGGCATTTATACCTTCGACGTGGCACTGAAGGAATTGCAGCATCTTGTATTCATTGTAATATGCACTTTCGGCTTGCATGGACGTCTACTAAGAAAGAAATAGTAAGGCCAGCAACTCGTAATTTAATTCTAGCGTTTGCGGGAGTGGCCCTATTAGTTGCCTCGCAGCTTTTAGGGCTGCAACTTGGGGCCTTCCCGATTTCATCTATTTTTCTGATGATTGCAGTTCTTTTTTTCACTAGAGCAGTTTTGGGTGGTTTTGAGTTATGGGCGCGTCATGGATTTATTCCTGGAATTCTAGGGCCGATTGTACGCAGGAACTGGTTAAATCCTCTTCCGCCAAAACCCTACATCACAACACTAAGTTCAGTCAGATTTCCAATTGATTTACGTACATACAGACTTTTTGAACCTGGTGATACGTTATTAATCGAGCATTTACGATGGTCTAGGCTCCCAGTGGCTATATATAAGGGTGGTAATTAAATAAACACCTAAATTGAACCTTAGTATGTTTTTGAATTGACACTTTTTGGGGCATCCAACTTCTTATCTACCGAGAGGACATTTACCTCTTACTGTTAGGCATACAGCCTCGCGTGCGCGCGCGCGGTATGGTAGACTTGTAATATAGCTACATGTAGCATACGTTTGAGTCAGTACTACAACATATTGCTAGTATTGGAGTGGGTTTGTCGAAAGGAGCCACTATGGTGACTGGGAATTCAGGCAATGTAAGGCCGGTAAGAATTGAAGAGGAGATGAGAAGCGCATATCTTGATTATGCGATGAGCGTTATTGTCTCTAGAGCATTGCCAGATGTCAGGGACGGCTTGAAGCCTGTTCATAGGCGTATTCTTTACGCAATGCAAGGAATGGGCCTCCGACCAGGTTCTTCATATAAAAAAAGTGCTGCGGTAGTTGGAGAAGTTTTAGGTAAATATCATCCCCATGGGGATTCTTCTGTTTATGATGCATTAGTTAGAATGGCACAGGATTTTTCCATGCGCCATATGTTGGTGGATGGTCAAGGAAATTTTGGTTCAGTCGATGATGACCCTCCAGCAGCAATGCGTTATACCGAGGCAAGACTTGCTCCCATAGCCGAACAACTTCTGCAGGATATTGATCGGGACACTATAGATTTCGTAGATAATTATGATGGTTCGCAGCGTGAACCTACAGTTCTCCCATCTCGTATTCCGGGATTTTTAATTAATGGGTCATCCGGAATTGCGGTGGGCATGGCTACTAATATTCCTCCTCATAACCTCCGAGAGGTATGTGATGCTATCGAGCATTTGGTAGATAACCCTGAGGCAACTGCAGATGATTTAATTCAATTTGTTCATGGCCCTGATTTTCCTACAGCCGCTACAATTATGGGCCGCGAAGGTATTGCGCAGGCATATCATACTGGCCATGGTCGAATAATGACGCGTGCCAAAGCATATTTTGAAGACATGGAAAAGAGTGGTTCTCGTCAGAGGATTATTGTTAATGAACTTCCTTATCAAGTAAATAAGGCTTCGCTGATTGAAAAAATTGCATTTCTGTCCAAAGATAAAAAAATTGAAGGTATCTCAGAAATACGAGATGAATCAGACAGAGATGGGATGCGAATTGTAATTGAATTACAGAGAAATGCTGCAGCTAACGTCGTATTAAACAACCTCTATCAACACACACAAATGCAGAGTGCCTTTCACGTGAATATGGTGGCACTCGTAGATGGACAGCCTCGAATTCTTAGCCTGAAATCTTCACTTCAACATTTTATTGAATTTAGGAAGACTGTAGTTCGCCGTAGGGCAGAATATGATTTGGCTCGAGCGCGAGAAAGAGCTCATATTTTAGAAGGGCTTAGAGTCGCTTTAGAAAACCTAGATCAGGTTATCGCTCTTATACGTCAATCTCCAGACGTTGAAAATGCGAGAAATGGATTGACTGTAACTTTTGGGTTGACTGAGCAACAAGCTCAGGCGATCTTAGATATGCAATTACGACGCCTTGCAGCACTAGAGCGGGAACGAATTGAGAACGAATATCAGGAATTAATGAAAAAAATTGCTGAGTTAGAAGATTTGCTCTCAAGCTCCTCCAAAGTCTTAGCCGTAATTAAGCAGGAAAATTCCGACCTTCGTAAGAATTTTGGGCAAGACCGGCGCACCGAAATATCAGATGAGGAAGCACGAGATCAATCACAAGAAGAATTAACCCCACATGCTGATGTGGTATTTACTTTGAGTGACCGAGGGTACATTAAACGATTACCAATTGCCCTTTATAGACTTCAACATCGTAAAGGTAAAGGAGTTCGTGGGCAGCAGCCTCGTGAGGGAGATGCGGTACAGCAATTGATTGTCGCAGATACTCACGATTGGTTATTGTTTTTTACGGATAAAGGAAAAATTTACCGAAAAAGAGTATTTGAAGTAAATCAAGATTCTTCTAGGACATCGCGAGGAACACCAATACAAAATTTAATTGATGCTATTAACCCTAGTGAAGAAGTAGTTACCGCGGTGGTGAATATCTCAGACCCAAATGCAGATCAGTATATTTTCATGGCTACACGAAAAGGAAAGATTAAGAAGATGCATTTGAGCAAGTTCACGAATATTCGTAGAAGCGGAATTGCTGCATTCGATTTGGAGAAGGATGATAGCTTACTAACAGCAAGATTAGTAAGTGATGGTATGACAGCTATTCTTGTTAGCCGTAATGGGAAAGGGGTCCAGTTTAATATTGATGATGTCACGATTCGTCAAGGGCGAACTGCAGGTGGAGTTAGAGGGATAAAATTAATTGAGGATGATCATGTTGTGGCTATGGATGTAGCTACCCCTGATGCTCAATTGATGATTTTATCGAGCCGTGGATATGGCAAGCGTACTGCAGTAGAGAAGTTCCGTATTACCGGACGTAATGTCCAAGGCGTGATTGCAATGAAAATTACGGATAAAACTGGCCCAATCGCTGCTGCTGTTGTGACTGGACCTGACGTCGAAGAAATTATGGTTGGATCTCAAAAAGCTATGGTTTTTCGAACTCCTATTATGGAAATTAGATCAATGGGACGTGCTACCCAAGGCGTTCAAGTTATGACTAAGCTATCGGAAGAGGATCGTGTAATCTCAATGAGTGCGTTTAAAGAGCGAACATGGGAAGATTTCGAGGAAGCTAGTGTTTCAGTTGTGACTAAACCTGATCCTATAGCGAAAACTCAGGATTCGGATGATGATGGTAGAGATGCCGAGAACTTTGAAGAAGTAGAAGATTCCATTGAATCTGAGACTTCTCAGTCTCAACTTACAATGGATTTACCAACGGAAGACGAGGTCGATCTAGATGAATAGTACGAAGTTTTCTTCCTAAATCTTGGCGGAGATACTTTTAAGTTAGGGCATCTACTTGCTCTCCAGTGGATACTCACGTAAAATTCTCTAGTTATTATGGAATACGCAATAATACAAACAGGCGGTAAACAATATCGTGTACAACCAGGTGACTCTATCACTGTCGAAAAACTTGACGGTGAAGAAGGATCTAGTGTTGAGTTAGATCAAGTTCTGCTGATTGCTAAGGATTCTGCCGTATCGATAGGACAGCCTTTGGTTGAAGGAGCAAGGGTTGTTGCCGAGGTGGCGCAACAGGGACGTGCTGACAAAATTACGGTTTTTAAATATAAATCAAAAACTCGATACCATGTTAAGAACGGTCACAGGCAGAGCGTTACAAAGCTTTCAATTAAGCAGATTGTCGCGAGCGGAGAGGCTACTCCAACTCCCCCCAAGCGAAGAAGGAGAACAGCTGATGGCGCATAAGAAAGCTGGTGGAAGCAGTCGTAATGGCCGTGATAGTCAAGGCAAGCGCTTAGGAGTCAAAAGATTCGCCGGACAGCAAGTGAAGGCAGGTACTATAATTGCCCGCCAACGAGGCACTCGGATCTACCCTGGGATTAATGTTGGTATGGGTAGGGACTTTACCCTTTATGCACTTGTGGATGGTGAGATTAAGTTTGACCATGCTAGCAAATTGAGAAAACGAGCCAATGTGGTATCCGTATAAGCGTATTTTTAGGAAAGATTATGAAAACTGATATCCATCCTACATATTATCCCGAGGCAGTAGTTACATGTTCTTGTGGGAACAGCTTTGTTACAGGGGCAACAAAAGCTCAAATTAAAGTTGAAATATGTGGCGCCTGCCATCCATTTTTCACTGGTGAGCAAAAAATTGTTGATACTGAGGGGCGAGTTGAGCGTCTTAGAAGACGATTTAACCTTCAGTAAAGTTGTTTTACGATTGCCCTGTAATTGTGGGGCATTTCTATGAGTAAAGATTTGAACAATAACTCAGTTTATGGTGGTCAAGCGGTCATTGAAGGTGTAATGATACGTGGACAGCATGTATATTCTGTTGCTGCAAGACACCCAGATGGCATTATTAAAACAATTGTGCGGGATGTTCCGAACTGGAGCACTAATAAATATAGGAAAATACCCTTTATCCGGGGTGTTTTAGTTTTATCTGAGTCATTAGTGGTAGGGATGCGTGCGTTGTCGTTTTCTGCACAAGTTTCAGTGGGTGAAGAAGAGGACGATGAGCCAATTCCTGCGTGGACTATGGCCCTGACTCTTAGTTTCTCATTGGGCTTAGGTATTGCTCTTTTTTTTGTGCTCCCTCTTTTACTTACACACGGTTTTATCGACAGGTTTACGGATAGTTCGATTGTGAGTAATACTGGAGAAGGTATATTAAGACTAGGGATCTTTTTTATCTATTTAGGATTAATTGGATTTATGCCCAGTATACGTCGTGTCTTTGGGTACCACGCGGCCGAGCATATGGCTGTACATGCCCATGAGGCATCTTTATCACTAACAAGTACTAATTTGAAGCTTTTTCCTGCAGCACACCCAAGATGCGGTACTGCATTCTTACTAACTGTGATGATTGTGTCTATAGTGATATTTGCCTTTCTAGGTACACCTGATCTGCCGTTGCGCATCGCGTCAAGAATTATTTTGATTCCAGTGATTGCGGGGATTGCATACGAAGTGATTCGGTTCAATGCCCGTCATAGTTCGAATATTCTTGTAAGGCTAGGGACTATTCCTAGTTTGGCCTTACAATCATTAACTACGCGTAAACCTGATGAAGGCCAAATTGAAGTTGCAATTGCAGCAATCAATGCTGCAATCGATGGAGATAAGAGTAAAGGGAATTAGGATTTTTTAATTTCTGCTGCGCTACTGAGCAGTTCGGTAGCGGCATGCAGAAGATTATTGGATTTATGATTGCCCATCATTTCAGCTAGCTCAGAGATTTTTCCTTCAGGATTAAGTTCTATAGCATGTGTATAGGTCCGAGCATTGTTCATAGTTTTTTGTACTTTGAAGTGCTTGTCAGCAAATGCCGCAATTTGTGGTAAATGCGTAATGCACAGAACTTGAGCGTTAATTGAGGATGACCATAATTTCTTCCCGACCACCTCTCCTATTCGTCCTCCAATACCAGTGTCAATTTCATCAAAAATCAATGTGTTGTGAGCAGTATGGCTTTGTAGGGCGCTGCTTATTGCCAACATTGCACGTGATGTTTCTCCTCCCGAAGCGATTTTTGCCAAAGGCTTATGTAATTCACCCGGATTGGTGCTTAACAGAAATTCTACAGAATCGACGCCATTTGAATTAAAGGCTAGTTTATTTCCTTCAGGTGTAGGTATTCCTTCAGCTGAAGGGGTGTGACGAATTTTTACCTCAAATGAAGAATAGGCTAAGCCAACTTCAGTTAGTTCAGACTGAGTGCTCTTCTCAAGAGATTTCGCTGCTTGTAGACGATTAGCAGATAAAGCAGATGCTGCCATACCTGCTTCTTCCCATGCCTTTTCTAATGACAAACTTAATTGATATTTAGATTTCAGCAAATTTTCATTTTGGTTTATATACTCACGTATTTGATTTGCATACGTGAGTATATGATCCTCGGTGGGGCCATATTTCCGTTTGAGAGTTTTAATTAGTTCAATACGTTCGTTAATTTGACTCAAGCGGGTATCGTTGGTATCGACACTTTCCTTGAATGATTTCAAGTCTCGTGAAATTTCCTTGAGTTGTTCTGTGAAGTCAAGGAGCACCTCTAATCGTGGTGCTATAAACCCTGAAGGGTCTGGTGATTTTTGGAGCGATAGAAGTGCATGTCCTAAGAGATCAATAGCATTACCATCTTGTTCTTGTAGTGTCATATAAGCAGTTTCTAAGGAATTACTGATTTTGGATGCATGGTAAAGTAATTCTCTTTCTTCAGTTAATACTGCTTCTTCGTTGAGGGTAAGATTGGCTTCGTCTATTTCTTTTAATTGGAATGAATGCAGATCGGCTTTATCGGTATTTTGCTGAATTGTTTCAGTTATTGAATTTAGCTCTTGCTTTAATGTAAGCGCATTTTGAAGAAGGGATTCAAAATGTTTTTTTTCGGTATGTAAATTATTATAAGAATCAAGAATCTCTAATTGTCGTGAGGATTTGGCTAAAGAAAGATGTGTTCCTTGACTGTGAATATCTACTAAAATATCCGCTATTGCTTTCAATGTTTTGGTGGTTACGGTACTACCGTTTACCTTGGTGATTGCTTTGCCATCTGTATGCAATTTTCTATTCACCACTAACAGTTGATCATCATGGCAATCTAGGCCGAATTCTAAATCTAAGATTTCTAGAAGTTTTGTTGAAGTAATGGAAAATACTGCCTCGACACTCGTTGAGGCAGTTTGGTTTCGCATCAGATCACGTGCGGAATTTCTCCCTAAAGCAAACTCAAGCGCGTCAATAAGTAGCGATTTTCCTGCCCCTGTTTCGCCAGTAATTACATTGAATCCTGGCCCAAAACAAAGCTTAGCTTCATGAATAATTGCCAAATTTTTTATCGTTAATTCTATGAGCATTTAGGTGAAAATAGTAAGACTAGGATGATTCGATTACTTTATAGATATCAATTGTGAAATCTTATTTAAATTGGGAGCTTTGTCGAGTTCCCATAGGACGTGAAGTAATTCAGAAACATTATGAGCGGGCATTACCTCTCCGGCGAGATCTATAAATTTCCTTTCTAAAACAGAGTCGGGCATTGGATTTTGTGGAGAGCCAGTAGCATGGTCAATTGAGTGTTCTAGTGTTACCCCGTCGTCGATGCTTATCGATAGGTGAACCTGATCTTCTTCAAGTGAATTATCGATAATAGCGCTCACTTTGCTTCGCACGCTAGATATGAGAGGGTCGACAATTTTTTCATCAGAAAATTGCGCGTCATGGCCGGCGCCATCGACTAATGCTGCCGCTGCACAGTGCTGAAACGAAAATTTACCTTCGAGTCCTCTTTTAGGGTCAGGCCTGTTCATTAGTTCTAGCACTAAGGGATGAACATGCGCTGTAATTGAGGTTACTTTTAAGGGGTCAATTGAGTAATTATTTCGAAGAAAAATTACGGCATCTTGAATCGGATGTGAAACAACTCCGTTAGCGTATGGTTTAAGCCCGTTATTTTTTAATTCCCAATGTTCACAGAAGTTATTTAGCAAAATATCTGGGTTGTGACCATTGGGGGAGAGTACCTCCCAAAAACCCCTTCGGCCTCCAATAATATCGTCTGCTCCGGTGAATCCGCTTACGGCCAAATATGCAGATTGCAGCCCGTTAGATGCAGCCTTCGCAGCATGCATGGGCTTACTATGAGAGCCAAAGACTTCTCTTATGCCACATGCATATGTACCAGCTTGTCCAATTGCCATATTTAGCGTGGGTACGTCTAGGTTCAAAATTTTCCCGGTTGCAACTGCTGCTCCGAATACTCCTGTAGTTCCGGTAATATGCCAGCCCATGTCGTAATGCCATGGATGAACAGACATAGCGAGCCTGCATGCGATTTCAGCTCCTAAAACAAAAGAACCTAGTGCCTGCAAGCCAGAAGCATTAGTATCTTCACTCGCTGCAAAAACAGCAGGCCAAACTGGTGATGTAGGGTGCAAAACAGTTGGGAAATGAGTGTCATCGTAGTCTTGGAGGTGAGCCAAAAATCCATTCATCATAGCTGCGTTAAATGGACTGGTTTTCACACTACTTCCAATAATGGATGCTCGAGGGGCGGCGTTTTCATTTTTAACCCAGGATAGAAGCATTTGATTTCCGGCTGAAGCTGAAGCTGATAGTGAAATCCCTAGCATGTTAATTAACGTGCGTTTTGCTTCGTGTATCGTCCATGCTGGCAGGTCTTCTGCATTTGTTTTGTTGATTAACTTGGCCAATGAAAGAGTGACGGACATTTTGCCTCCACAATGATAATTTAATGAAATGATTACTATCACTTCTAAATGTTTTCCACGGTACTAGTAATTATCGATCAGTATTCTCAATGGGCCCATCTGAAGCATACCCTTCTGGATCCAATGCTCGTTGCCCCGCATGTATAGTAGATAAAATTGAATTGACTTGTTCTTCTAATTGCTGAAGTGCTTCTAAGCTGTATTGATTTGCGCCTTCACGTCGCTTTATAGCGTCTTTTTTGGCAGCTTCAATTAGGCGATCTCCTCTTTTCTGCGCGTCTGCAATGAGTTCGTCAACGCGAATTTTTGCAGCCTTGACCATTTCACTTTCTTCTACCAATGCCCTAGCGTCACCTTCAGCAGTGGATCGAATTCTGCGTGCATCAAGCATGGTCTGATTTACGATTTGTTCTCTTCGATCTAGCACTTCTTGTGCATCTTGTAAGTTACGAGGTACGGATAGTTTAATTTGGTCAATTAAATCTAGCATAGCCTCGGCATCTACCATTGCTCTTCCTGCCATAGGTATTTTTTTTGCTTGCGTTGCCATTGCCTCTAACTTATTAACTAGTTCAATAATTTCCATAATTACTCCTCAGTCAGCTTCAGATCTTTCTTTATTCGGGAATTTAGTTGAGTTATTACGTTAGATGGTGCAAGTCCTTCAATATCTCCACCCAAACGAGCTACTTCTTTTAGTAGGCTTGCCCGTACAAATTGGAATTGAATATCAGTCATTAGACACACAACATCTATATCGGGGGCAAGTTTTCGGTTCATAAGAGCCATTTCAAATTCGTATTCAAAATCAGCGTTCATCCGAATGCCACGAACGATGGCTTTTGCATTTTTTGAGCGAGCATAATCGACTACAAGGCCGCTAAAACTTTTCACAGAAACATTACTCAGTTCGCCAATTGAGTCCTCAAACATCGCAACGCGTTCTGGGGTAGTGAACATAGTGCGATTCTCCGGAACTTCAAATACCGCGATGATGATTTCGTCAAAAAGTCGAGAGGCCCTGCTTACGATATCTAGATGCCCTGCAGTGACTGGATCAAATCGACCAGGATAAATTGCAATAGTCATTTGGCGTCCTCTTCTCGGTAACTGAAAAAAGCTAGTGAACTGTCCCCATAGCGCCTGTTATCCCAGCACTCAAGTGTTCCATAATTTTTATTTATTTCAATGCGGGAGGAATGCCCACATACTAAAATACCTTTATTTTTTAGTAACCCTAGTTCTCCTATGCTTGTTAAAATTGCATTCGGGAAAGGTTGTGTATAAGGCGGATCCATTAACATAATGTCATAGGGTTGCAATCTGGGTAGACACGTTTCGACTGTGCTATGGTACAAAGTGGCAAAATTAGAGAAACCAGTAAAGTGAAGATTAGTCCTTATCACTTCAATTTGCCTCCGGTTTTCTTCTACAAAATCCACTTGCTGTGCTCCTCGGCTGAGGGCTTCAATACCTAGCGAACCTGTGCCTGCAAACAAGTCTGCAACAATCGAATTTTCGATAGAGAAACGTGACATGATGTTGAACAGGGCTGCACGTACTCTATCGGTTGTTGGTCGTACCCCTGGGGCTTTTGGAGAGGCAAGGTTTAAGCCTCGTGCAATACCTCCGGTAACGCGCAATTAAGTTCTCCATTATGCTGATTAACGACTCGTTGAGGCTATTTTAAGATTTATCATGAGGCAAGTTCAATTGAATTGAAAGACGCTTATCTCGGTTTCATTGACTTATGTATAGAGGTGCTCGTTTACTTTAGTATTTTAGTAAAATAAAATTTACATAATGAGTTAATCCCCTTCCCTATTAGGTCGGCTTTATTTGTGAGTATTATGTCCCAGGATGACACCTACATAACAATTACTGAATTACGTAAAATAGAAAAAGAAATTATTCAGTTACGCAACAAGCTGCATGAAGACTTAATGCCATCAATTCGGAACTCCAATGAAAGTAAGGATTTCAAGTATGAATTTACTGAGGGCATCAGTAGGATACAAGAACTTCAGGATAAAATTTTGAATGGGATAATTATTCCGGACCATGATGGCTTAAAAGCGAAGCATGAAATTATTAAAGTTGGATCAATTGTGAAAGTTCAGTCACTTGGCTATGAAAAAGTGAACACTTATACAATTGTAGAGAATAACGGAGCCTCCCCTAGTGAAGGACGAATTTCGAATGAATCTCCTTTGGGTCGAGCTTTGATTGGTCATTCGGAAGGGGAAAGAATAGAATTTCAAACTCCATCGGGTACGCAGTTAGTGCAAATAATTTTGGTAAATTAGTTAATTTGGGAGGGCCTGTATGCCACAGCGCGGTGATGAGCTCCTAGCGAGCCGCCGGGCAAAGCTCGAGAGGTTGATTCAGCGAGGCATTGACCCGTTTCCAGCCCGGTTTAAAAGGACGCATAACACTAAATCTGCCTCAAAAGCATATATTGAGTCAGAGCAAACTGGAGTTGAGCTTCAAGGGATTGCTTTGGCTGGTCGCGTAACTCGTATAAGACGTATGGGGAAAGCCAGTTTTATTGATATCGATGATTCTGAGGGCAGGTTGCAGCTACTTGCACGTAGTGATTTGCTTTCGGAATCATATCCGCTTATTGACGATATTGACCTTGGTGATTTTATAGGAGCATCTGGAACTCTAATTAGGACGAAAACAGGGGAAATTTCACTTAATCTTTCAGGTATAGCCTTTTTAAGCAAAGCTCTTCGTCCTCCTCCTGAAAAATTTCATGGACTGCGTGATATTGAACAAAGATATAGGCAAAGATATTTGGATTTAATGTCAAATCGTGATGTTCATTTTGCGATGCGTTCACGTAGTCAAATTATTTCTAAAGTGCGTTCATTTTTTGACCAAAGAGGTTACCTTGAAGTGGATACTCCTGTTTTGGTTCCCGTCCCTGCTGGTGCAATGGCTCAGCCATTTGTCACTAGGCATAATGCACTGGACCGACAGCTTTACTTACGAATAGCGACTGAGCTCTATTTGAAAAGACTCATTGTCGGGGGGATGGATAAGGTTTACGAGATAGGTAGAGTTTTCCGCAATGAAGGAATCGATGCGGACCACAATCCTGAATTTACACTTTTAGAGTCGTATGAAGCATACGCAGACTATCAAGACATTATGGAATTGGTGGAACAATTAGTTCCCTTTCTTGCAACTGAGGTTTTTGGATCAACTAAAGTTAATTACGGTGATTACGAGATTGGATTGGACGGGCCATGGCCTCGGATTTCACTCCAGGAAGCGCTGGTTCAGTACGCAGGAATAGATCTAAATAAATACCTTGATGCTCGTTCGCTGGCTGATCAGATGGGAGTAATGGGAGTTCCCGCAACCTACGCGGAAAGTAGAGGAAGGTTAATAGATAAATTGGTAGGAACATATGTTGAGCCGAATTTGATTCAACCGACATTCTTAGTTGACTATCCAGTGGAAATGTCTCCATTAGCAAAAGCAAGTAGAAAAGACCCTAGATACGCAGAGAGGTTTGAAGCGTTTGCCGCAGGTATGGAAATAGCAAATTCATATACTGAACTGAATGACCCAGATGTCCAGCGCCAAAGATTGGTAGACCAAGAAGATTTGAGAAAACAATATCAAGGAGAAGAGCTTGATCGGATGGATGAAGACTTTTTGATTGCATTAGAACATGGGATGCCACCTACTGGGGGATTAGGTATCGGAATCGATCGCTTGATTATGATTCTTACTGGCCAGCAAACTATTCGTGACGTCATGCTTTTCCCGCAAGTCCGCCAATCCGATGAGGGGAAAAATGATTAATTCTGAATTGCTTCGCAAAGATCCCAAAATGATCAAGCAATCCTTATTGCGCAGGAACGAGGATACTCTTGTTGTTGATCAAATTATTGAAATTGATACGCAACGACGGAAAATCATATCTGAAATTGAAAGTCATCGATCAAAAAGGAACGAATTAAGTAAGCAAATTGCAACGCTTTTGCAGGATAAATTAGCAAGTGAAGCCGAGTCATTGAAAACACAAGTAAGGGAAATTGGGGAAAAACTCAAAACCTTAGAAGAAGACTCTCGAGAGAAGGAAGCATTATTTCGCAGTGAAATGCTTAGATTGCCAAATATAGTGGATGCCAATGTTCCTGATGGGAAGGATGCTCAGGAGAACATAGTTATCTGGGAGGAAGGTACTAAAAGAAAGTATCAGTTTGATCTTAAACCGCACTGGGAATTGTCAGAGAGTTTAGATATTACGGACTTTGAGCGAGGCTCTAAAGTGTCAGGCAGAATGTTTTACGTCTTGGGCGAAACTGGTGCAAGACTACAGAGAGCGCTAGTTAATTATATGGTTGATCTTCATCGAGAAAGACATGGTTATGTTGAGCGGAGCGTCCCCTTTTTGGTACTTGGGAAAACGATGGAAAATAGCAGTAATTTACCGAAATTTGCTGATGCCTT
>CENY01024108.1_pt1 | contig 13191 bp, 10 predicted proteins | sample 356181 | NCBI WGS metagenome assembly CENY01 (sample SAMEA2619840, study PRJEB7988) | marine metagenome | isolation source: saline water (ENVO:00002010), including
ACCTCTAAAGCCATCTTGGCTCACCGCATGGTTGCTGGAGATGACCTACTAGACACTGAAGTGGAAAGCAGAGATGGCGATTTTATTGAAGTTCTAGTGAAGAGGGTCGTTGGCTGGGTAGATGTCAAATGACGACATGAGAAGCTGTTAGCTGAATAAACCTTTCCCGATTCCATCTGCTACCGCTTCGATTCCTAGGCCTGCGAGCTCACCCCAGACCTCAAAATTGTGTTCGCCTAAATAAGCGGGAGATAACAGATTGGTGGGTGGTCGAATCCCGTCAAGCAACGCAGGAAACGTGTCAACGTTTCGTTGCCCGAAGATTGGATGTTCAATTTCTCGCCAAAACTCTCGGTCAGCTAGTTGAGGATCTTCTGTAAATAGGCGCCTTGCGTCTTGTACTTGCCCTACGGGAACTTTTACCGATTGCAAAAGCTGTTCAACGTCTGAGCCCCTCATGGGTGCTACCCAGTCTGCTAGTACCCGATTGATTTCGTCGCGCCCAGATCTACGCTGCTCTTCGGTTTTGTAAACTTTTAGCTCGTCGTTGCTAACCAAATCGCATAGCTGGATCCATTCCGCATCACTAGTCGCAGTTATTGCAACGAAACCGTCGACGCACTCGTACACCTCATTCGGAACATGGTCCTGCAGACCGTCGCAGTTTCCATTTGGTTGAGCAACCACTCCATTGGAAAGCCAGTCAAGGGCAGCGGGACCGATGCTGTAAGTCCCGACCTCTAGCTGTGCCATGTCAATGTGTTGCCCTACTCCGGACTGATCGCGGGCAAGCAAAGCGGCCATTATCGAGCTCGCCGCTGCAAACCCTGCAAGATGATCGTTAAGAGAGAAACCCGGACCGATGTCTCCACGATCAGCGAAATTGGTGAGATGAGTAATGCCGCAAATGGCGTGTACGGTCGGAGCATAAGAAATGACATGACTCCAAGGTCCATCGTGCCCACAACCAGACATAGAGATGTAGACCAAACGCGGGTTCCACTTTTTGACGGTGTCCCAGTCCAACCCCCAACTATCTAGGACTCCTGCGCTGTAGTTCTCAATCAAGACGTCGCAGTTCTCGATCAGTTTTCTGATTGCGTTTAGGGCCTCAGGATGTTTCATGTCCAGGCTGACACTTCGCTTACTGCGACCCCACACAAAGTAATAGGGATAGTCAGGACGATTTACCAGGGTGCTGTGTTCTTCATTCTGCACCCGAATTATGTCGGCGCCCAGATCACCAAGCATTCGCGTCGCGAACGGGCCCGCTAGCACCCAAGTCAAATCCAAAACACGGAGACCTTCGAGAGGAAGCCCGCCGCCACTTTGGCCTGAGAGATCGTCAACCTTCATTGGTTTCTGTTCGGACCAACGTTTTACGATTACATCAATCGGTGTTTCAGTCGTCTTGGGTGGCTGAGGCGGAAGAGACGGTGTCTCGGAAAACCTGACCAAGCGCCCAGGCTGTCGAACTGAAGAGGACCCAATCTTCGAAAAGAACTCTCGATGTTCGAACTGAGGGCTGGCACACGCTTGTTCAATGTCATGCACGGCTCCTATGGCGACATGCCGTTTCTGTGCCTTTTCCCATAAATCCATTGCGTCGTAGTTACGTACCCATGCCCTCATCGAATCCATAGCGTCATCGATTTGTTCCAACACCTCCTCGACGTTGTAACCCAACCAGTTGCGACCCTCCTCGAAGTCGTCATCCACCATCATTTGAAACGCGTTGTCTGGAGTAGGTGTAAGCGTGATCATCATGTGTCCGTCGCGACATTCAGCAAGGTCGTAAGCGCGCAGCCAATGAAGCGCGCCCTGGCGAGGAGCGATTTTTGGAAGAGGTAAGACATCGTCGAAGAACCACTGCATCAAGAGATTCTCAACGGAACCACTCAACGTCTCATGAATCGATATGTCGAAATGTTGGCCCGCGTCATCTCTCCGAGCTTTGAACACCCCAGCGAGCGCACACAGCGAACCCATGAATCCGGCGTAATTGTAGGCTTGTCGGCCCCAGACGTTCAGAGGCTTGTCAGGCAACCCTCCTACGGACAGAAACCCTCCCAACGCCGCCGCAGTTAGATCTGAGCCGACCCAGTTCGACCTCTCACCGGTTCTGCCAAAAGGAGTGATCGATACTTGAACGAGTCGCGAGTTAAGAGCAACGAGATCGCCATGATCTAAACCTAATTTTGATAACTCGCCGGGTGCTCGAGTCTCGATTATCAGATCAGCAGAGATCGCCAGGTCACGGTACTTTCGTTGTCCAGCGTCAGTGGCTAGGTCAATAAAATGTTTATCTTTGCCCCCGTCGTACCACCAATCGAGTACGCCTCCATCCGCATCCCTCATAGGCCGCCCAGCGGACCCTTCGTTAGTGATGCGAACAACGTCTGCCCCGAACTCGGTCAGCAATTTGGTCGCGAACCTGCCGGAGTCATCGGTTAAGTCAATTACCCGCAAACCAGAGAGGGGCCTCATGGTTGAATAAAGTCTTTGGCAAACGAATCGAGTGTCTTGGAAATCTCCGTTACCTCTCCGGTGTTACATGAAAGCACCAGATCTGTAACACCGACCTCGCCGTAAGCTTCTATTAGATCGCTATCGACGCCTTGAAAGTCGCGGCGAACCTGAATAGGGAAATTCTTAAGATTTCGTCCGATGGACGCAGCTTCTTGCTGTATCTGGGCTAGTCGTTTGCTCAGGCTCTCCGGGGAAAGGCCGAGGGGATGCCACCCATCTCCAAGATGCGCAACTCGCTTTAACGCAGCGGCTCGATTGCCCCCAATAACTATAGGAGGATGAGGCTTTTGTAGTGGTTTGGGTGAAGTAACGACAGCTTCAAAGTTCCAGTATTTGCCGCTGAAGGTTGCCTCGTCTTGGGTCCATAGCTGACGAAGAACCTCAATAAATTCATTACTGTATTGCCCGCGGTTGTCGTATTCAGCGCCCAAGATCTCGTTTTCCTCGGGCAAGCTTCCGACGCCAAGCCCGAGAGTGATGCGCCCATCGCAAAGATGATCCAAAGTGGCTATTTCCTTGGCTAAGACCATTGGGTGGAGATACGGCATCACCAAGACACTCGTGCCTAACGTCGCGGTTTTGGTGTGAGCAGCTAGCCAGGTCAAAGTTATGAGAGCGTCGTGATACGGAGCTTGACCTAAACGGTCGTGGACATAGCCCACATTGATGACGTGATGGTTTACCCACAGCGAGTCGAATCCCAGTTCCTCGGCTTGAACCCCCAGTTCCACTACGTCTTTAGGGTTGGTCACCCCGAAATTATTAGGAAGGGTAAACCCGAACTTCATTGCTCAACCTTTCTAAGAAACACAATTGGCAGCCAGGCTAGCTATAGACGTGCCTCGCCTGGGTTGTCGAATTTGATGACGGTCGAGTCCGTTGGTTGTGTAAGCGAAAGACAAGCCACTTTCTGGGTCACAGAAGGCAATTTGTCCCCCAACTCCGTTGTGGCCGAAAGCCATTGGCGACACTGTTCGACCGAGACCCCTCCTGTTACTCATGCCGTCATCTCCGGCGAGAACCACGCCCAAACCCCGATTGGCTGGAACACCCATCGGATCAGGCAAGTCATTATGAACCTGTCCGGTTGCATTAGCGAGAGTTGATGGATGCCAGAGGTTGTCCGGGTTGTGAAGTAGCGCTTGGTAGAAGCGAGCTAAGTCTGCGGCACGGCCGTAGCCCCCGCCGCCCGGAACTCCGATTTCGCGAGTAAGGGGGTCATTGAAGCGAATAATCGTTTCATCCGTTACCTCGCTGGGAGGCATTTCTCTTACGCCGAATACCGATTCAAGTTCATCTGGGCTCGCCTCACCCTCACACAGCGTGAGCTCTGCCATTGACTCCTGGTTATCTGAACCAAGTCCGAGGATCCGAGGTATTCCCAACGGGTCCGTTACTCGCCTGTGAATCTCATCTGTATATGGTTCCCCAGTTACCTCACTGATTAGTTCGGCTAGCACCCAATGAGCGCTCGTGGGATGGTATTCGTAGCGGGTTCCCGGCTCCCAATTCAGTTGCCATTCCGACATTCTGCTACGACGACTTTCGGATGAGGACCAGACCTTGGGTCCCATCGGAGCGTGGGGGAACCCAGAAGTGTGTAACAGCACCTGACGAAGGGTGATTGCCTCTTTTCCGTTGTTTCCGAACTCTGGAATAAGAGCCGCGACCGCAGTGTCTAGGTCGAGTAGTTCTTCGCTGACAAGTTGCCAGATAGTCGCGGCGACGAACGGTTTCGTCGCAGAAAAGAAGCAGTAGCGCGTGTCCTCAGTCGCATCTCCAATTGTGCGGTCAACAACGATTTCGCCGTTAAAACCAATCGCGAGTTGGCAACTCGGTAATAGCCCGTCGTTTACTTCCCTGCTGCAGCGATCGACCAGATCGTTCACTCGATCTGCGTTAATAGTGTGGTTTCCCATCCCATTGGCCTAGCACTGACCTGGCAATAACGCAGAAAAAAGCGGGAAACCGATAGCGAAATACTAAATTTGCGTTTAGTAAGTGGTGGTAATAGGATTCAGTCGATCGTCTGGAAAGGGATTTCGGCCAACCAGGTGCGGCCTGAATACCCCAACCGGGCGTGACCGTTAGTGCCGCTTTCCACGGGGGAGGCACTAACAGCAAAGGGGGGAAGCTGAACTACCTCAAGTAGCCAGCAACCGATCTACCCCAACGCACGGACAGCGATGGACCGGGCGCCCGAAATGGGTGTCCGGTCCTTCGACTGTGAGACACATGGTGTCTACCGGCTACGGTCACTTGTAGACCAAGAGAGGTTCTAGTGAACAACGAAGAGACATCAGATCGGAAAGTCCAATTTGGACTTGCTATGAGACGCGCAGACCAAGTCGCTCAGCAAGCTCAGGCGATTGAAGAACTCGGATACGACTACGCCACTACCGGTGAGCACGTGTTTTTTCACGTGCCCTGCTCAAACGCATTTATTTCCCTAGCAGTAGCAGCCGGCGCCACCACCAAACTCAAACTCATGTCCACCATTACCCTCCTTCCCCTGTACCCGGCGGTATTGGCAGCGAAACAAGCGGCGGCCTTAGACGTTGCTTCTGGCGGGCGGTTTCATATGGGAATTGGGGTAGGGGGCGAATTGCCTCGAGAATTTGAAGCGTCCGGAGTACCGGTGTCTCAAAGAGGCGCCCGGACGAACGAAGCCCTCGAAATTATGAGGCGCTTGTTTACCGAAGACGATGTTCATTTCGACGGAGAATTCAATCAGCTATCCGGCGTGACTCTCGAACCCAAGCCGCTTCAACAGCCTTCACCGCCTATTTGGATCTCTGGGCGGAAAGAAGCAGCCTGGCGCAGAGCGGCCCGGTACGGATCGGGGTGGCTTCCTTACATGTACACACCCGAGATGCTGGAAGAATCCAATCAACGAATTGCTCAGTACCGAAGCGAAGAAGGCAACGAAAACCCTGTAGATCCAGGACTATTCATTTTCTTTTGCTGCCATGAAGATAATGCCACCGCGGTGGACTACGCGAATGAACGTCTATCAAAGCAATACAACCAAGATTTCAGCCAGATGATTGATAAGTACGCAATAGCTGGCGACCCAGACCGCTGCGTGGAAAGACTCACTGAATATATCGACGCCGGCGCGCGCACCATTATTTTGAGCGCTGCATCGCCCATGAATTACGTGGAACGCGCAGAAAGTCTGATGGCGCAAGAAGTTCTTCCTCGATATCGAAAGTAAGCAGGGAGCACCCTCTTCAAGGAGCCCAGATATGGAGTTATCGAAAATTTTTTTTGAAACGACGCTGACCCAAACGCGAATTTCAGAAATGGTTGAAGCAGGTCAGTGGTCGGAGCGATGGTTTGATCCGATCATTGATCGTTGGGCCGAAGAACGCGGTGACCAAATCGCAGTAACAGACCGATTCGGGTCGACCTCTTGGTCCGCCTTAGCAACCCAAGTAGATGAGGCTAGTCGAGGACTTCTTGAGTTGGGCGTTCGGCCAGGCGTCGTCGTACAAATTCAACTACCAAATTGGCATCAATTTCTAGTGGCGGTTGCCGCAGTGGAACGTATAGGTGGCGTGATTAACCCGGTCGCCCCCATTTTTAGAACCAACGAAGTTCTCGTCATGAGTGACTTAGCTCGACCGGGAGTCGTGATCACCGCAACTGAATTTCGGGGCTTTGCTTTGGGAGCAATGCACACAGAACTTAGAGAGCGATGCCCTTGGGTAAAAGAGATCATCACCGTGGGAGAACAACCGGTTGCCGATGCAATGACATGGGATCAACTTCTCGAGCAAGGTCGCTTCTCCGCATATGACAGAGCCGCTGTTGATTTGCTCAGACCCGGAACGCATGACGTGTGCGAGGTGATGTTCACATCGGGGACTACCGGTCAACCCAAAGGAGTGATGCACACTCAGAACACCCTGAACGCAGCAGTTGATTGCTTTGTCGATTCGGTCTGCGAGGGAGTTTCATCGCCTGGCGGAACGGCGGATGGGCCTGGCTATATCTTTCATATGGCCTCGACGTTGGCGCATCAAACTGGATATTTATATGGAATTCGCGCCCCCCTGACGTTAGGGGGACATGTCGTATTACAAGATGTGTGGGATCCTTCCGAGTTTGTTGATCTCATAGAACAGCATCAAATTCAAATTTCGATGGGCGCTACGCCGTTCTTGGCTGATGTCTTGGCGATTGAAGCAGTCGAGAATCGTGATCTTTCTAGCTGGCAACGATTTGTTTGCGCGGGCGCGGCTGTGCCAGAGCCCATCTTGGAGGACGCGGACGCGCGTCTGCCATGCGTTGTACTGCCGGGTTGGGGAATGACCGAATGCGGTCTGCTAACGGTAGGGCGTCCATCTGATTCCCTAGCAACGCGTCTAGCCGACGGTCGACCGCTTCCTGGAAACAAAGTTCGCGTTGTAAACGAATTAGGGGAGCCCGTTATCGGGATCGAAGGCGACCTGCAGTGCCAGGGCTCGTTGCTTTTTGCCGGATATGTGCAGGGTCGAGAACTCACCGAATCATCCTGGGATGGAACATGGTTCGAAACTGGAGACCGCGCAGTCATGAACGACAACGAGTCCATCCGCATCACCGGACGGACAAAGGACATCATCATTCGTGGTGGAGAAAACATTCCGGTAAAGGAAATTGAAGATCTCCTTTTGCGTCATCCCCAAGTAACAGGAGCAGCGATAGTGGGTAAGCCGGATGACCGTCTGGGAGAAATTGGATGTGCGTTTGTGCTTCCCTCCGGCGACCCGCCCACTTTGGAAGATCTAACAGGTTTCTTGGAAACGCAAGGGACAACTCGACAGTTCTGGCCGGAGGCTTTAGTGATCGTTGATGAGTTCCCGATGACGCCCAGCGGCAAAGTTCAGAAGTACAAACTGCGGCAACATTTCTTCGAAAACAGCTGACTGTCTTCGCCAGTGATTAGCCCCTAGCTGCGACTATCCCCTCCGAGGTATAAGTCACCGTTGGATCCCATAGCAGCCAGTCATAAATTCCTAACGATGCAGCGGCGTCGATTTGAGCTTTGACTTCAACTGGCCCGTACTGGACTCTCATAGAGAAATCTTGCAGCCAGGGCACTAATGCGGTGTTGGTTCCGTCGAGTACCCGTTGGAAGTCAGCTAGAGATGCTCGAGTAATGTCGTATGGCTGCGCTTCGGGGTGAGCAACCCCGTACTCGCCGCGCGACCAATGAGACGGGTAAATCATTGGGGAGACGTAATCGACATACTGTGCCATCCCCGCTACATCCTGGGCGATGTACTCGCCACGGGTGGCCGAAATACCAAACACCGAAACGCCTTGAAACACTCCGAACTCTCTCAAGATCGACTGGGATTGGCGAAGGAAGTCAACGATTACTGGCGAAGGGTCGTCAAGACCGACCCCGGGTATGTACATACTGTCCAGCCGGCCCTCGGGTCTACGCATGTAGTCCCAAAGCACATCATCGATGCCCGCTTCCGCCGCTTCCCTGGCAATATCGAGGTTGTACTGTTGGACGCCGGGATTTTGAAAATTGGTGAAGCCACCATATTTACTTAACGGCCTTCCATCTGAAGTCTGTATCACCCAATCTTGGTCACCTTTGGCCCAGGCGTATTTGGCAAGAATGGGATCACGAAATGCGACGATACGGCCTATTACCCGAACGTCTAAGGCGTGTAGTTCTTCGATGGCTTCTCGCAGATTGAATAGATTGTCTGCAGCACCGCTATCGATTGCCAAAGGTATGTCGCTGTTATAACCAACAACCCCACTCTCATTTTTTAGGCTTATTTCGACAGCAGTTACTTTCCCAGCACGAATTAATTCCAGCACGGAGCTCTTAAGGCCGTCATGAGCCCAAGCAGCTGCGCTTACGTGAACGCCTTGAGTTCTCGGATACGCAATTGGGATAATCATGTTGAAAGTACTTGTATTCCCGGCGCGATCTATAGCCAATACAGAGACGGGGCCCGCTGGGGGTTCTTCGAGTTCGAGAACAAAAGAGCCGTCTCGGGTTTCGATTGGTACCCCTCCGACAACGAGAGTCGCTCCTGGTTCTGATGTTCCAGCGATGGTAACGGGCTCATCCATAGGGACTGGCTCTAGAACATCTGGTAACCCGATTAGAGGAGGAGTGCCGTCGACACTGAAACCGATAGCGCGAGATGTTGTTCCGTATAAGCGACGGTCAACAACTAGTTCCAGAGAATGATCACCCTCGGTAAGCGGTGGCACAACCCAGACAATGCGGTTGCCGTAACGTTGAACTCCGCTAACTGGGAAGTCATCAAGAAGCAGTTGCGCAGAGCGAGCGTTTGCGCCGCTCACAGTAAATGAAATCTCGGTTCCTTCGATTGAACTAGGTTGCAGCGCCACTCCATCCTCGATACCGCCTATCTCGATATCGACTTGACGAATAGTGATCAGCATCAAGACAACACCGATAATGGTGACGAGAGAAGCAATGGCCATTAGCCCCCAGCGAGGACGACTCGGAGGTTGATTTGGTACCTGGATTGGAAACAGAGGCCGTCGCACGGCCCTGCGATTTTGTCGAGTTGGTCGAGGAAGGTTGCTGGCATAGACAGGCGGATCTTTCTTAACAGGTCGCCAAGGAAAGCCCCAACCCTCAGCAGGGTCGGTATCTACAGTCTCCCCAGCTGAGGTCACCTCATCTTTTGCCAGCGAAGGCCCAACTTGTTGCCCGTGAGAAGTAAGCGACCACGGGCCTTCGCCTAGCCCGGGAGTGTGGGGCATAGGTGCCGCTAGATCAGTTCGGTGCAGATGATCTAGGGCGTTAAGTACATCCTCCAGTTCGAGTCCGGTAAGGGTCGAAAGCTCGCTGGGTAAGGCCGTCCCATTGCGCGACAAGAGATGTCGCAGTACCAGTTTATGTTGAGGAGCCAACAACGGCATTAGGCCAAGTTAGTGCCGTGAGCGCCAATAGTGACATCGTTGACCAGTTACAACGAATTAATGGCTATACGGGTGTAAGTTCCAGTAGGTGAGTGACGAACAACGAGAAGTTCTCGATTGGGAAAACTATGGCTTGGCCTCCCGCTCCCTGGCGGGCATGGTGGCGGATGACGGATACCGACCCGACATCATCCTCGCCATTGCAAGAGGCGGGCTTTTCATTGCTGGGTCGCTGGGATACGCACTTTCCGTAAAGAACCTCTATGTGATGAACGTGGAGTACTACACGGGGGTTGACGAGCGGCTTGATGTCCCGGTGGTGTTGCCTCCATATGTTGACGTAGTCGATCTCAGAGACACGAAAGTTCTGATTGTTGACGATGTAGCAGACACCGGTCACACTCTGGCTTTAGTCCGAGATCACTGCCTCGACGAGGTCGCAGAAGTTCGCACCGCAGTGTTGTACGAAAAGTCGCGATCGGTCGTTCAGTGTGAATACGTCTGGAAGTACACGGACCAGTGGATCAACTTTCCTTGGTCGACCGAACCTCCTCTGGTCGAACCAGGAGACGGACCTGCGGTGCTCGACGCATAGGTCGCGTGTTATGACCTTCAAATTGTTAATTGAGGTCTGCGTTTAAGCCTCGTGTGTTGCGGACACTGTTGTGGTGATTCCACCACGGACAAACCACTCCGTGGTGACGTTCATGGATTTGGGAGCGATGGCGGCAACTAAGTCATCCAAAATCTGATTAGTGATTCCCTCGTGGTGCACGCCTTCATTCCGGTAACTCCAGAGATACATCTTTAGTGACTTCAATTCGACTATGTGTTGACCAGGAATGTAGGTGATTACCACCGTTGCAAAGTCGGGCTGCCCAGTCACCGGACACAAGCAAGTGAGCTCAGGCGTTTCGCAACGCACCTCGTAGTCGCGACCCGAACGGGGATTATCAAGTGCAATGAGTTCTTTAGACGGTTCACTTGCCATTTCAAGTGCTCCCTTAGAGTTTGAAGACTGCAATATGACGCTACCGTTCGTTGACGCCGACACCGATGTGCAGGTAAGCCATAAGGGATCAAATGAATCCAAATCTGTTGATACGAGAAGCTCAAAGCTCTGAATATGAAACAGTGGCAAATCTCACCATGGCGGCGTACAGGCCTTTGTTCACTGAGCTTGACCTCCCAGAAGACTTGGGTTGGTACGGGGCAGAGCTGCGTGACGTGGCTGGTCGCGCTGCCCGCTCTGAAATCATCGTGGCTGTCACAGACGAACAAATTGTTGGGAGTCTCGCTTACCACGACGATTACTCAGATGAAGTCAAGTCTGGTAATCCCAGGAATTGTGCGGGATTTCGAGTTCTGGCGACAGATCCTAAGTTGCAAGGTCGTGGCGTTGGAGAAGCCTTGACTCGCTGGTGTATAGAAAGAGCTCGCTCCGACGGTCGGACCGCGCTATTGCTCAATACAACCGATTACATGAAGGCTGCCCAACGGCTGTACCGTCGACTCGGATTTGAGCCGTACCCAGAAATCGGGTACGAGATTAGAGGAAGCCAGCCCGTGGAAGTGTTGGGTTTCCGTTTAGAGCTAAGGGATTGAAATTGAAGAAGCGACGCGCAGTAATCATCACCACCATCGCACTAGTTGTCGTAATCGGGGCGATGGGAGCCTATGGAGTTTGGCGGGTTCTATCAGCAGCTCCAGAGGAAGTATCGCTGGACGCTGCTGTAGCTGCAGTGAAGCAACAAGAAGCATCGAATACAGATGCTGGTGACGAAGCCGTCGCGGGAAACAAGGTCACCGACGCAGCTGGAGAAGCGGTTTCTCTAAATGGAGTTTGGCGTGTTGACTCGGAAACGGGCAGCTTCAGCTTTGAGGAATCAACTGGCTCATTCGTCGGATTCAGGGTCAAAGAAGAATTAGCAAAAATCGGCGCGACCACTGCAGTTGGCCGGACAGATCAAGTGACTGGCGAACTCTCTATCGATGGAAGTGAGATACAAACAGTTTCGATCTCTGCTGACTTGTCGTCGATCGTCACCAACGATTCACGTCGAGATAGCGCAGCGCGCTACGCACTCAACGTAAAGCAAAATCCGACTGCTACCTTCAATTTGACTCAGCCATTGGAACTCCCTCAAATCGACGGATCCAAAGTTTCTGTTCGAGCTGAAGGCCAATTAACTGTCAACGCGATTACTCGAGACGTAAACGTTGACCTTGATGCGCAATTAGTTGACAACACGATTGTTGTAGTGGGTTCGACAAAGGTCACTTTTTCCGATTACGACGTTACTGCTCCGTCAGCGGCCATCGTTCTTTCTGTAGATGATCATGGTGTGATCGAGTTTCAGTTGCTGTTTACCCGCAAATAATTAGTTATTCGCGCATCATTTCCGAACGACCGATTCCTTCGCCGTCCAAAATTTGATCTTCATCAAGTTCAACTGTGACTTTAAGCAACTTGCCGGTGTAGGCATTCGGCGTTTCGTAGTGGGAAACAGCGGTGCCTCTGTCCATACCCACGTCCAGTCCGGACCAAGAAATCATCAGGAAAAAAATATTTTCAGTGTCAAGACTTGCTACCGCATTGCCATCAATGACCAAGGTTCCCACTCCGTGATGTCCCTCAGGAGCGCGTGCCATATGAAAGCCCAAGCTAGTAGACCCCTCCGGAATCGGCTCAGGTGAACGAACGATCTGATGACTACCCCCAATGTTGAGATCGTGCACCAGATGGCCTTCGTTATCGATGTAGAGGCTGTAGCCAGAAGTTGCATCGCCGTGAGCAACCAGCACTCCGGAAATGCCGGCACGAGTTGGCTCGACTGAAGCATCTAGTCGATAGCTGCGGCTTCGTAGGTCAGGAGCGACATCGCTCGGAAGGTGACCCATTCCGGCCCAGAAAGTAAAAGATGTCCGCTGACCTAAGTGCCGCGCCGCATTTTCAGCGAACCTCTCAGCGAAACGATCATCGAGAGGTAGGACCTGATAAGAAGTTGCTTGCTCCCACCACAGCTCAGTCATGGCTTTCAGTCGGCCCTGCTCTGAATCCGCTAGATCGTTAGTTTCATTAAAGTCATCGTCCAGATTAAAGAGCTCCCATTCGTCATCTTCGTATGGAGTTCCTGGGGGGTGGTAGGCCACCGCCTTCCATCCGTCATGAATCAATCCCCGATGCCCGAACATTTCGAAATACTGGGTTCTCTTTTCAGTAACTGCGTTTGGATCTTCGAAAGTCGATGCGAAGCTCACTCCTTCGATGGGCTTTTGGGGGATTCCGTTAATAATGTCAGGCGCCTCGATCCCAATGCAGTCGAGCAAGGTTGGAACGAGGTCACACGCGTGGCAGAACTGCGCTCTGAGGCCCGGCTCGGCGACCTTGTCTGGCCAATGAATAATCAAAGGATCCCTAACCCCACCGCCGTGAGTGTTTTGTTTATAGCGGCGTAACGGAGTATTCGCCGCCATCGACCAGCCCCACGGGAAATTTGAGTGAGTGTCGGGTCCCCCAATGTCATCAATTCGGCTCAGCTTTTCTTCCATGGACTCGGGTAGTCCGTTGTAGGGACCCATCGCATTCACGAAGCCCAGCGGACCACCTTCTTGACTTGCGCCATTGTCGGAAAGAACCATGATCACCGTATTTTCCAGCTGTCCAGAAGCTTCTAAGTGAGCCACGAGCCGAGCCAGTTGTTGATCCGCGTGGTGAAGCATTGCTGCGTATGCAGCTTGAAGGCGTAT
>CENY01171994.1_pt1 | contig 13179 bp, 10 predicted proteins | sample 356181 | NCBI WGS metagenome assembly CENY01 (sample SAMEA2619840, study PRJEB7988) | marine metagenome | isolation source: saline water (ENVO:00002010), including
AGTAGATTTCTAATCTGAAGGTCCGAGGTTCGAGTCCTCGCGGGGTCGCCATATCATTTTCGTTGTATATATTTATATATAATTTCTAGACATTAATTTTTTGTGATATTTATTAAAAATGCAAAACATACTAGAAATTGATGGTATATCAAAATCATTTTCTGATATTCAAGCAAACAATGATATTTCCCTATATCTCAGGCAGGGCCAGATACATGCGCTGTTAGGAGAAAATGGTGCTGGCAAGTCTACGTTAGTAAAAATTATATATGGTATTATAAAGCCCGATCATGGCTCGATGATCCTTAATGGAAAACTTTATGACCCTAATACCCCTGAAGTTGCACGAAATGAAGGTATTGGAATGGTTTTTCAGCATTTTTCACTCTTTGAAAGTTTATCTGTACTTGATAACATAATACTTGGCCAAAAGGGCAATCAAAAAAAAGATAGCATTTTAGAGAGGCTCGATGACCTACAAAAAGATTATGATCTGCAAATTGATGTAAATAAGATTGTGGCAACATTATCAGCTGGTGAAAAACAAAAAGTAGAAATAATCAGGTGCATGCTCCAAGATCCTAAAATAATGATTTTGGATGAGCCAACCTCTGTTCTTAATCCATCAGAAGTAGAAAAATTATTCAACTTTCTTAGAAAGTTATCTAAGCAAGGTATGGCTGTGCTCTATATTTCGCATAAGCTGCATGAGATAAAAGAACTTTGTGATACATCAACTATATTAAGAAATGGTAATGTTGTAAAAAGTTGTGACACCGCAGATGTAACGATTAACGAGCTTGCGCAATTGATGGTCGGCAAGGCTATTGATAATAAGATTAAATTAACTCAGCCAAAACAGGAACGAGTATTGGATATAAAAAATATTTCCTATACCAACCCAGACATCTACGGTACCTCTCTGAAGGAGATTCAATTTAATGTAAATTTTGGTGAGATATTTGGTATTGGCGGCATCTCTGGTAATGGGCAAACTGAACTAATGAAAGTATTATCAGGGGAAGTAGGGTTAAATGATGGAAATCAAATATTGTATCATAATGAGGATATCAGCGGATTAGATATTAACGAACGCAGACAGAGAGAAATCGTTTTTGTACCTGAAGATCGATTAGGCCATAGTGCCGTAAGTAGCTTATCCCTATCTGAAAACTTATTGTTAACCAATCTTTGGGATCATAATTTTTTTTCAAATGGCGTTATTGACACTAATTATGTTGATGAAAAGACATCCGAGGTTATAGAGAAATTTAATGTTCAATGTAATGCTTCTGGATCTCTTGCTTCGAGCCTTTCAGGAGGGAATCTTCAGAAATTTGTCGTTGGTAGAGAAATCATAAAAATGCCTAAACTTGTCGTCTGCGAGCAGCCGACTTGGGGAGTTGATGTTGGGTCCGCAAGCTTAATACATAATTATTTAATCGAGATATCTAATTCAGGATCAACAATTCTTATCATATCACAAGATATGGACGAGCTGAGATCTATTTGTCACAGAATAGCAATAATTTCTAATGGAGTAATATCAAAACCATATGATGCAAAAAGGATCACTCCGGAAGATATCGCCATTGAGATGGCAAAGTAATTTATATAAATGTTTAAGCTACAAAAAAAAGAAACAATTGATCAATCGAGTCTTTATACTGTTCCCCTAATTGCAATTGGTTGCTCCCTAATATTTGTATTTATTTTATTTTTATTAATTGGAAAAAATCCAGTTTTAGCGATCTTTATTATTTTTGTAGAGCCTCTTTTATCTATTTTTGGGTTATCAGAGCTAATTGTAAAAGCAACACCGCTAATAATTATTGCACTTGGGCTGTCGGTAGGGTTCCGCGCTGGGGTATGGAATATTGGAGCTGAAGGCCAATTCACAATTGGCGCACTTTTTGGTGGGGCGACTATACTGGCGTTTTACCCAACTTCAGGTATTTGGATTTTACCGCTATCTTTTTTCATAGCTATAATTGGAGGAATTTTATGGGGTATGATTCCCGCATTTTTTAAAGCGAGATTTAATACAAATGAAATTCTTGTAAGTCTGATGCTTACCTATGTCGCCATATTATTCTTAAGTGGAATGGTTTACGGCCCTCTAAAAAATCCTGATGGATTTAATTTTCCAGAGAGCAGGCTGTTTCATGACTCAGGAACTCTTCCTATAATATTTCCGGGTACAAGGGCACATATCGGTTTTTTAATGGCGTTGCTTCTGGCTGGTTTGATGTTCTATCTTCTTAAGAGGCATAAATTTGGATTTCATGTTAAAGTGTCTGGGGAGTCTTTAAGGGCATTAGTATTTTCAGGTAAGTCGACAAATTATATGGTCTATCTTAGCTTCATTATTTCTGGTGCATTTGCAGGTTTAGCTGGTGTAATTGAAGTTTCAGGCCCGGTAGGTCAGTTGGTACCAGCAATACCAGTTGGCTATGGCTTTACTGCAATAATTGTAGCTTTTCTGGGCAGACTAAATCCACTTGGGATTTGTTTTGCAGGATTATTGTTAGCACTCACTTACATTGGTGGAGAGGCTGCGCAAATTAAACTCGGGCTGCCGAATGCAATAACTGGTGTTTTTCAAGGGGTCTTATTATTCTCATTACTTGCTGCTGAAGCGTTTACAAATTATAAAGTAACGCTAAAAAAGATGAGGGGAAATTTTTGATGGATTTATTTATTGCAATAGTTCAAGGAATTATAATAGCATCTACACCCCTCGTGCTTGCCGCTATTGGAGAACTTGTTGTGGAGAAGTCAGGTGTATTAAACCTTGGTGTTGAAGGGATGATGATTATCGGTGCTGTGACTAGTTTTATAGTCACATATGAGACTGGAAGTCACTTTTTAGGGCTTATTGCCGCAGTAATATCGGCAGGGCTTGTTGCGTCTTTATTTGGTTTGTTAACGCAATATCTTTTAAGTAACCAAGTGGCAACCGGTCTTGCCCTTACTTTATTCGGCCTTGGCTTGGCATCTTTAATCGGTCAAACATATTCAGGAATAAGCCTAGATGCCTTTCCTGTCTTTGATGTATATTTGCTCACTGAAATTCCAATTATTGGTAGCCTTTTATTCAACTTCGATTATTTAATTTATCTATCAATTATAATTGTAGTGTCTGTGTATTATTTTTTAAACAAGACCAAACTTGGCCTTGTACTGACTGCAATTGGAGACAGTCATGACTCAGCGCATTCTCTAGGTTACTCGGTTAAAATGGTAAGGTTATTTGCAATAATTTTTGGTGGAGCGTGCGCAGGTTTGGGAGGCGCTTATTTGTCCCTAGTCCAAACTCCAATGTGGGTTGAGAATATGACCGCTGGTCGTGGATGGATTGCGCTAGCTATAGTTGTATTTGCAGTTTGGAGGCCTCTGTGGATTTTGGTGGGCGCGTATATTTTTGGGGGTATTACAATTATACAACTGCACGTACAGGCTCTTGGTGTCAATATTGGCGCTCAGTATATGTCAATGATGCCATATCTCGTTACGATTGTGGTTCTTGTTTTTATCTCTGTGAATAAAAATAGGCTAGCTGTTAATGCCCCAAATTGCCTAAATAAGCTCTTTACATCAGACTTATAAAAGGTAATTTGGCGGGTTCAACTTGAGAATTAAGTTGTCATTTCTTTTTTGATTTTTTTGTTCTAACCGTAATGCCTTTAATTGCTCTAAAAATAACAACAGCGCCTAAGATTTCATTTAAATTAATAATGAAAATTTCAATTAATTCAGTGGAATAATAACAATTAAACTTCATATTGAGGTTAAAAGGTCTACTATTATAATATAGTTTATTAACTAAGCATTTACTTGTTTCTAAATTATAAGTAAATAAATAGGCATTTCCCATTTTGCCTACTTATTATTGTCCCATTTTTATATACGGAGTTATCGATGTCAAAAAAAATACTTGGTTCTATAATCGTGATTTTGATTATAGCTGTTGGTTTTTATTATCAATCTCAATTATCAGATGATGATGGAGTTAAAAAAGTTGGCTTTATTTATGTTGGCCCTGTCACAGACTTTGGATGGACTTATGAACATGATCAAGGTCGAAAAGCTGTCGTTGAGGCATTTGGAGAAGCTGTGGAGACAACATATGTCGAGAGTGTTTCAGAAGGGCCCGATGCTGAGAGGGCTATCACCCAAATGGCAAGAGACCATGACCTTATATTCACAACATCTTTTGGGTATATGAATCCAACCATCAAAGTTGCGAAGAAATTTAAAAAAGTTAAATTTGAGCACGCAACTGGATATCAAAGAGCTGATAATGTTGCAACATATGCAGCAAGATTTTATGAAGGGCGCCATTTGATCGGGCTAATAGCCGGTGGAATGACCCAATCAAATACAATTGGTTACATTGCATCATTCCCGATACCAGAAGTTATCAGGGGCATAAATGCAGCCTATCTTGCCGCTACATCAGTAAACCCAACCGTTGAGTTCAAAATTGTATGGGTCTACACTTGGTTTGATCCAGGCAAAGAAGCTGATGCAGCAAAGGCGCTAATCGATCAGGGTGCGGATATTATCATGCAACATACCGACTCTGCTGCTGCAATGACAATTGCTGAAGAGCAGGGTATATATGCATTTGGGCAAGCATCAGATATGATTCAATTTGGTCCAAACGCTCAATTAACCGCTATAATTGATGACTGGGCACCTTATTATGTAGAAAGAACACAAGCATTGATTGATAAGACTTGGGAGTCGAAAGATACATGGGGTGGTATGCCAACCGGAATGGTCAAGCTCGCAGATATATCAGATGATGTGCCTAAGGTTGTTGTAAACCTTGTAAATGAGGCCCGGGAGGGAATACTCACTGGCGAGTTGCATCCTTTCACAGGGCCAATAAACAAGCAGGACGGAACAGTTTGGCTTGCTGACGGTGAAGTCGCCTCCGAAGGTGATTTACTTGGTATGGATTTCTACGTCGAAGGGATTGATGGCGTCATTCCTAATTAAAATACCGCTGAGAGCGCGCCGATCTCATGGCGCGCTCGTAATATCATAAGCCAAAATCATGTCCGATATAAAAACTTTAGCTATTGAAAAGCTGAACGAACTGAATCCCGAGTACCCTGAGTTAATTGAAGACATTGTAGTTGCGAATAAAAAAATCTATCTTTCATTAAAAACAGATAAAGCAAAAGTCGACAAATTTACAAAAATTAAACTTCAAATAGAAAAAGAGTTAGCTGCAATTGATGGTATTGATAGTGTATCAGTTTCTCTAACATCACACTCTGACGCAATACAAGCTAAAGCTATCCCTCAGGAAAATGCAAGTGGTGTTTCCGAAGTTCGAAATATAATTTCTGTTGCGTCAGGAAAGGGTGGCGTCGGAAAATCCACAACCTCGATAAATCTTGCTATTGCAATAAACCAGCTTGGTTTTAGCGTTGGTCTGCTTGATGCTGATGTGTATGGGCCGTCAATACCAAAGCTAGTTGGAGATAGACAAAAACCAAAGAAGTCTAAAGCAGGTAAAATTTTACCTATAAAGAAATATAATATCAGTCTGATGTCAATTGGCTTTCTTGTGCCAGAAGACAGCCCAATGATCTGGCGAGGTCCAATGGTAATATCAGCCGTGAATCAAATGCTCAATGATGTTGAATGGGGTAAGTTAGACTATTTAGTAGTGGATATGCCTCCTGGAACTGGCGATGTACAGTTAACAATGGCACAAAGGGTGCCAATGAGTGGCGCGGTGATTGTATCAACTCCTCAAGACTTGGCGCTCATAGATGCCAGAAAAGGCATTGAAATGTTTAAAAAAGTAAATATACCAATTCTTGGTATCATCGAAAATATGAGTACATTCATATGCCCTAATTGTAAAAATGAATCACATATTTTTGGTTTTGAAGGCGCTAAACTTGAAGCGAATAATCAAAAAGTAGATTTTTTAGGAGATATACCATTAGAAATAGATCTCAGAGAATGCTCGGATAATGGAAAGCCAATAATACTATCTAAAACAGACTCAGTAGTTTCAAAAAAATTTCTTGAAATTGCAAAATCAGTCACAAAAAAAGTCGGAGATGAATCAAGTTCAAGCAAGCCAAATATTATAATAAATTAAATTCATGATGATATCGGATGATACCTGAAAATATAATTTTATCTGAAAATAAGAAAGAGCTAACCCTTGAATATGGGGCTACAAAATCCGTTATGAGCGCCGAATTTTTGAGAGTTAACAGCCCCAGCGCTGAGGTAAAGGGGCACAGCCCAGCACAAAAAAAAACTGTGAGTGGAAAGAGAGCTGTTTCAATTAATTCAATTGAGCTTGTTGGTAATTATGCAATAAAGCTTATTTTTGATGATGGTCATGCTACCGGTATATACACTTGGCAATATTTAAAGGAACTTTTCAACGGCAAGGATAAAATATGGAAAGAGTATATAACAGAATTAAGGAAAAAAGGTTTAAATAGAGATTGAGCATTCATTTAAGTGAATCAAGAGAGCTTGCCAAATCTTCAATTAGGTCAACGGGGTCTTCAAGTCCAATATGAATTCTTACCATAGAGTTTGAGTATTTAGCCCATTCTTTTGTAGTTTGTCTATCTGGAAAAATCGGCATTATGAGACTCTCATAACCACCCCACGAAGCTCCAATACCAAATAGTGACAGGCTATCGATGAATTTATCGAGAGTCTCAATACTATTATTTTTATTTTTAATAATTATGGACATAAGACTCCCACCTCCCCCTGAAAAATACTCTTTCCATAAATCATGATCACGACTTTTATAAAACGGGGGGTACAGGATTTCTGTGATTGCTTGATGTGTGGTAAGGAATTCGCATATTTTTAGTGAGTTTGCGAATTGTTTTTCCATTCTAACGTTAATAGTCCGAAGACCTCGATTCGCCATATAAGCATCATCAGCATTTGAACTGACCCTAAGTATATCAAAGGCCTCTTCAACATATTTTTGAGCTTTTTTATTATAAGTCACAGCCCCCATGAATACATCTGAATGCCCGACAATGTACTTAGTACCCGCATGCACAGACATATCAATACCAAATTTAAAGGGTTTAAAATACAATGGTGTTGCCCATGTATTATCAACTATTGTGAACAGATTACTTCTAGAGCAAATGGAAACTAATTTATTAACATCAATAATCTCGAAGGTGAGTGAGCCCGGTGACTCAAAGAAAACCGCTCTAGTTTTTTTAGTAATTATATTTTCTAGTGAGTCCAAATCTTTCGGATTAAAAAATAATGTTTCGACTCCCATCTTCGCAAGAAACTTTTCTGCGATTTGCTTCGTAGGTCCATAAACATTATCTGACAATATTAATTGATCTCCGTTCCTAAGGATGCTGAGCAAACTGAGAAGGATTGCTGTTCTCCCTGAACTTGTTATTCGGCATCCTTCGGCATTTTCTAATAGCCTTATACCTTCAGAAAGAGACTCTGTGTTAGGATTAGATTTGCTACCATAGAAATACCTTGAGGATCGTTCCCTGAATTCTTTTGAGGTTTCTGAGAGAACCGTTGAGCCACGATAAACGGGCGTATTTACAAAACCAAAATGTTCACCAGATTCTTGTCCGGCATGAGTAATTATAGTGCTTTCTTTATATTTTTTTTTATCCAACATATGTAATTATTTGCATAAGTTTTATAACTCATCAATATATATTACATAAATTGTTTGACTTTAGAACAAAAATAGAACATATTATGTACAAAAAAGGAATATATTATGTTTTTATTAAGAAAATTTTTAAATAATTGGGAAGATATAACTGGGATTTTATCTCTTGTCACATTATCATTTATGTTGTTCAGATTTGCATCAATAATCTAATCACCACCTCTTATCCACAAAACCAAAACAATATTTAGAACAATCTAATATTAAAATGACTTCTAGCTTTTTTTTATTAAAATGATAGTAGTCAAAAAGGAATATTAATGGCAATTCCACACTTTATACATTTACGTGCTCGATCTGCATATTCTCTTCTTGAGTCATCTCTACACATAAATCAGATAAAGGATTTATGCATTGAAAATAATATGCCCGCTATTTGCATTTCTGATAGCAACCTTTTTGGCGCCTTAGAGTTTTCCGAGACCATGTCTTCAAATGGCATTCAGCCATTGATTGGGGCAACGCTGAACGTATCATTAAATTATACCCCCACATCAAGCTCAAATCCCATACAGTCATCAATTTGCTTGATAGCAATGACGGAAATTGGGTATAAAAACTTATTAAAACTATCGAGTTATTCCTTTCAAAAAAATAATGCACTATTTCCATTTGTGACAATTGAAGAAATTTATAAACATAATGAAGGCTTATTTTTCTTAACAGGTGGAGACAGGGGTACTGTAAATAATCTGATCAAATCAAATGGTACGGATCAAGCAATAGAATATATAAACAATACAAAGAGCGTATTCAATGAGAGGCTCTTTATTGAAATTCAAAGGTCAAACAGTAATAATCAATCTGTTGAGAATAAGCTAATAGATATAGCCTATGATAGGGGCATACCCATAGTTGCAACAAATGATATTTTTTTTGAGTCACGTGCCGACCATGAGGCAAATGATATCCTCCAATGCATTACAAATGCTGATGTAATATCTAATCCAAATAGAAAAAAAATCTCACAGGAGTCCTATTTTAAAAATCAAGAAGAAATGTTTTCCTTGTTTGAAGATTTGCCAGAAGCACTCGAGAACTCTGTATCGATCTCGATGCGGTGCACATACAGACCGACAACATTAAATCCAATACTTCCAATGTACGTGCAGGAAGGGTCTGAGGATGAAGCGAAAGAAAAAGAAAATCACTTGCTAATTGATATGGCTAATAAAGGTTTTCAGGATAAAATTTCAAAATTCGGAACTGCGGAGAATTATCATATATCATTTTATCAGGATAGGCTCGATAATGAGCTTTCAATTATTCTTGATATGGATTATGCAGGATATTTTTTAATTGTATCTGATATTATCAACTGGTCAAAGAATAACGATATACCGGTTGGGCCAGGTAGAGGATCCGGTGCAGGATCTCTTGTGGCATGGTCGCTTGGGATAACAGACTTAGATCCTATAAAATTCAATCTTGTATTTGAAAGGTTTCTTAATCCACATCGAATATCGATGCCTGACTTCGATATTGACTTTTGCCCAATAAGACGTGACGAAGTTATTAATTATATAAAACAAAGATATGGTAATGATAGAGTTGCGCAAATAATTACATTCGGAAAACTTCAAGCTAGAGCAGTAATCCGAGATGTTGGTAGGGTAATGGAGATCCCTTATGGCCAAGTAGACAGTTTATGTAGACTGATACCAAACAACCCTGCGAATCCGATGACACTATCAGATGCGTTAAGTGAGATCAAAGAGATTGGTGTGATTAGAAAGTCAGACGAAACAATAGATCGTCTTCTCAAGTTCTCACTTTCACTTGAAGGTCTATACCGGCATGCCTCAACGCACGCGGCTGGAGTTGTTATATCTAATGGGAAGCTTGAGGAATATGTACCCCTCTATATGGATCAAAAAACTAATTCGCTTGTAACGCAATTCAATATGAAGTGGGTTGAGCAAGCAGGTTTGGTTAAATTTGATATTTTAGGCCTAAAAACCCTCTCAGTAATAAGTGAATGCTGCAAGCAGCTCGAAGCCATTGGCAAAAGTATTGATATAACATCCATAGATTTTGAGGATGAAAAAACTCTTAAACTGTTTAGAGATGGTGAAACATCGGGCGTTTTCCAATTTGAAAGCTCAGGTATGAAAGATTTACTGGTTAAGGCTCACCCAAATAACTTTGAAGATTTAATCGCCCTAATTGCACTTTTCCGACCCGGTCCAATGGAAAATATTCCTCAATATCTTGAGTCAAAGAATACAGATATTGAGATTGAAGATTTGCATGAACTTATTAACCCAATAATTGCTGATACTTACGGAGTAATAATATATCAAGAGCAGGTTATTCAAATTGCACAGAAATTAGCTGGCTATAGCCTTGGCGAAGCAGATCTCCTGAGGCGAGCTATGGGTAAAAAAATAAAATCTGAAATGGATGCGCAGAGAGATAAATTTATCAATGGCGCAAGCTCAAATGGGGTTGATGCGAAAAAAGCTGAATACATATTTGATCTAGTAGATAAATTTGCGGGATATGGTTTTAATAAGGCTCATTCAGCTGCCTATGCTTTGATTGCATTCCAAACGGCGTACTTAAAAGCGAATTATCCCTTGGCATTTATGTCAGCGCTTTTGACACTAGATATTGGTAATATTGATAAGGTTTCAAGTATTATTTCAGAAACAAAAAGGATGAAAATAGAAATATTGCCACCTTCAATAAATTATTCTTCACACGATTTTCTAATAGAAGGTGAGTCAATAAGATTCTCACTATCATCAATAAAGAATGTTGGTGCGCAGGCGGTTGAAAACATTTGCACAGAGAGGAGTAAAAATGGACCCTATGCTGATATTCAGGATTTTATCTCACGAATAGACAGCCATTTTGTAAATAAGCGCGCACTTGAGGGACTAATCATGGCGGGTGCCTTTGATGAGATTGAGCAGAATAGAGCGCTGCTGATGGAGAATGTTGAAATTCTTCTATTGGAGTCAAGCCGCCTCAAGAAGAAAAATTTAGACGGTCAAACAGATATATTTGCTGATATTGAAGAGTCAAAGCCTGAAATAAGGCTGCCTGAAAAAAAAGAATGGACCAGAAGCAGAAAACTTGCAGGCGAGTTTGAATTTTTGGGATCTTATTTATCAGGTCATCCATTGCAAGGCTATTCTCGTGATGTTGAGAAGTACAGCGTCACTTCATACGCCGATTTCATAAATAATGTAAAGACAAAAAGGCACAAGCAAGCCAGGTTAGCTGGTGTAATTCATGCAAGGGTAAATAGAAGAGGTAAAACAGGTAGAAATTATTCATTCATAAGATTTTCAGATAAAAGCCAAGAATTTGAGACTATGTTTTTTTCAGATATTATGGATAAATTTAATGAAATACTATTTGTGGGTAATGTTTTGATTATAAAAGTAGATGCCGACCTCCAAGGCGACTCAATCAGACTCCGAGTCAATGACGTTATTCAAGCTACCGAAGATGATTTAGTTGATACCGATAAACCTGACATAGTAAATGACGACCTCATCCGTCCCCAGACGGAGGATTTGAACCGGGAAGAGAAGATTGTTACTCAAAAATATACAATAAAAATATCAGATATAACAGCAATTGATCTAATAGCCGAAAAGCTTGAGCTTGGCAAAGGCTCGGATATTATCAATTTAAAATTTTATGATAATAATTTAAAAAAAGATATAAAACTTGAGATTGGAAATACTTATTCTTTTGATGATGACACTGAAAAGTATCTCAGCTCAATACCAGGAGTAGTTGGTATAAACATTGACTAACAAAGTTTTAGTAAATTAGCTTGATATTTTTTTAATAAAATCATATAAACAGCATATTACGTACATAGAGCATGAGTCGGTGTTTGTAACGCTCTATGGGGAATAACCGAGTCAGGAGAATTACAATGTCACTTCCAGATTTCTCAATGAGAGAATTATTAGAAGCTGGCGTTCATTTTGGTCATAAAAAAGAACGCTGGAATCCGAAGATGGAAACCTTTATCTATGGCAAAAGAAATGGTATCCATATAATCGATTTATCACAAACTGTACCATTATTACATCAGGCGCTTCTCGCGATCAGAGACGTGGCGGCATCTGGGGGTAGGGTTCTTTTTGTTGGTACAAAAAGGCAAGCATCAGAACATATTGCAGACTCAGCGAAAAAATCTGCACAATATTATATTAATCACACATGGATGGCAGGTATTTTAACAAATTGGAAAACAGTATCTAATTCAATTAAAAGATTTAAAGATCTTGAGGAAATGCTTAATAGTGAAAAAATAAATGCTCTAACAAAAAAAGAAGTGTTAAAACTTACCCGCGAACATAATAAACTCGAAAGAGCGATTGGCGGTATCAAAGATATGGGTGGCTTACCTGATATTCTTTTCGTTATTGATACAAATAAAGAGGCCATTGCTATATTAGAGGCCAATAAGCTTGGTATTCCTGTTATAGCAATCCTTGATACAAATTCAACACCAGATAATATTGACCATCCAATACCTGGCAACGATGACGCATCTCGAGCCATTGCGCTATACTGCTCGTTGGCAGAACGCGCAATCTTGGATGGTATGGAAAATTCACAAGCAAAAAGTTCATTAGATCAAGGTGAAAGCATTGATCCAGTGTCCTCTGATGATTTAGAGGTATTAAACCATGAATCAAAAGATATAGGTGTACCTGAAGAGCCTTCTGTTGACTCTGTTGAGGAATCCATAGAGGTCAGCACATCAAATGAGGAAATTAAAGAGTTAATTGTCGAGAAGAAGAAAAGGGTATCAACAAAGAAGAAATCAGATCCAACTGAAAATGATAAAGAGAAGTCTTAAATTTCATCAGCAGCTATAAGTAAGGAGTATAAATGGTTGAAATTACAGCAGGGCTAGTTAAGGAGCTCAGAGAAAAAAGTGGCGCAGGTATGATGGATTGCAAAATGGCACTGACTGAAAACGATGGGAATATAGATCTTTCCATAGATTGGTTAAGGGCTAAAGGAATAACAAAAGCAGCCAAAAAATCAGACAGAATTGCATCCGAAGGCTTAATTGGATCGCTCATCAAGAATGGGTCAGCCGCCATGATAGAGTTAAACTCTGAAACAGACTTCGTTGCAAGAAACGATGAATTTCAAGACCTGTTAAGAGGCATACTAGAAGTATCTATTGATAATGATGAGGTCGAGAGTGTTCAGTATCAAGATACCGGAAGAACTGTTGCTGAAGAAATCAATGAAAAGATTGCAACAATAGGTGAGAATATTATGTTAAGAAGAGTTACAAAATATGAAAATATCGAAGATGAACACATATTTTCTTACACTCATAATGCGGTTGCCGAATCCCTTGGTAAGATTGGGGTTTTAGTCGCAATTAAGTCCAAGTCTAGCATAGACAATTTGGCTGATTTTGGAAAAAATATCTGTATGCACATTGCAGCAACAAATCCTCT
>CENY01020477.1_pt1 | contig 13161 bp, 15 predicted proteins | sample 356181 | NCBI WGS metagenome assembly CENY01 (sample SAMEA2619840, study PRJEB7988) | marine metagenome | isolation source: saline water (ENVO:00002010), including
GATAAATTAATTGAAGTCAAGGATCTTCGTGTATCTGTTGAAGATACAGAGATACTTAAAGGGATAAACTTAAATATTGGTGAAGGAGAAGTCCATGCCATTATGGGGCCAAACGGCTCCGGTAAAAGTACTCTTGCAAATGTTATTGCAGGTAGGCCAGGCTACACAGTCACGGGTGGAGATATTGTTTACAAAGGAGAAAGCTTACTTGAGGTAGATCCTGAAATAAGGGCAAGGGCAGGAATATTTCTTGCTTTTCAATACCCAGTAGAGTTGCCTGGTGTCAGGACTTGGCAATTTTTAAAATCTGCAATCGATGCTGTCCGTAAAGAAAATGGTAAAGATGAACTCAGTGTGAGGGAATTTGATCAGCTTCTTGAGGAAAAACGAAAGCTCGTTGAAATGGACCCTGACCTTGTCAAAAGGTCAGTAAATGAAGGGTTTTCCGGAGGTGAAAAAAAGCGTAATGAAATTCTTCAATTGGCTCTTTTAGACCCTTCTTTAGCGCTTCTAGATGAAACAGATTCTGGTCTGGATATAGATGCTCTTAGGATAGTCTCTCATGGAGTCAACATCTTCAAGGGGCCTGAGAAATCTGTTTTGATCGTAACTCACTATCAGCGTATTTTAGATTACATCACGCCAGATTATGTGCATGTTTTGGTGGATGGTCGAATAGTGAGATCGGGTGATAGCAAATTGGCATTGGAACTGGAAGAAAAAGGCTATGAATGGGTGAGAGGATCTATTGGTGAGGAGGTTAATTCCTGATGCAAGATACCAGTACTATCGGGGATAAATATGAAGAGGATTACGAACTTCTTTCAGCTGATCTACCTGATTGGACGTCTGACTTCAGAAATGAAGCGATGCTTGCATTTAAACAGATTGGATTGCCGATACATAGGAAAGGCAATGAGAAATGGAAATATACCAATGCTAGACCAATTGCAGAACCTCAATATTCCCTGGCCAAATTTGAGGAAATTGGGTTAGATACTATAAAAAACGTTGCTCCTTGGAATGATTCTTGGGTTAACGTAGTTTTTGTTAATGGCCTATGCCAAGGGATTTTCACTTCCGACACAGCTTCCAATATACAAGTTTTCAATATTGCATCGGATGAATTACCTCCCAATATTGCTAAATTAGTTGGAGGAATTGTTGATTATTCAGATGACGGTTTTGCTGCGTGGAACAGTGCATTTATGTCGGATGGTTCGGTAATCAATGTTCCAGACGGAGATAATTCCGGGACAGTGATCAACATGATTTTTTTCAACCAAGGTTTGGCAGGGACAGTAAACCATCCTCGCGTTTTAGTTAACTCAGGTAAAAAATCGAATATAAACGTGATAGAAAATTACGTGGGTGGTGGAGATAATCATACACTCACGAATTCTGTCTCTGAGATATATGTTGGCGAAAGCGCCACTGTAAACCACTATCGTTTAATGAGTGAGACAGATCATACGTACGATGTCGGGTATGGGAGAGTAAAGATAGATACCGACGGTAAGTTCAACTCAAGAGCTTTTTTTCGAGGTTGCGGGATTGGACGCTATGATTTGAATGTTTTGGTGGATGGAGAAAATGCCTCCTGTGATTTGCAGGGATTGTATTTTACGAGTGGGAATCAGCATATGGATAATTTTATAAATATTGATCATTCCAAACCACATTGCCAGAGTAATCTGTTCTACAAAGGCATATTGGACGGTAATTCTAGGGCTGTGTTCGGAGGAACTGTTCTTGTGAGGAAAGAAGCGCAGAAAACTGATTCTATTCAATCGGACAAAAATTTGATTTTGTCGCCAAAGGCTGAGGTGGATAGTAAACCGGCACTTTTTATTTACGCCGATGACGTTAAATGTGCTCATGGTGCCACAGCGGGAAATATCGATGCTGATACGGTTTTTTACATGAGAAGTAGAGGAGTGGATCTAGAGACTGCAAGCCGGTTAATAATTTATGGTTTTGCAGGTGAAGTCATTGACAAGGTGGAAATTGACGAACTCAGGTCTTATTTGGAAAAGGCTTTTCTTACCTCGCTACCTAATCACAGATTCGAGTTTTAGAATGTACGACTTAGAAGATTTGTATCAGGAAATTGTGATGGATCACAATAGGAGACCACGTAACTTTGGGGAGTTAAGTGATCCTACAAACTCAGCAGACGGGTTCAATCCAATATGTGGTGATCAGATAGCGCTGCAATTGTTTATAGAGGACGGCATAGTTTCCGACGTAGCATTCAATGGAGTGGGATGTGCAATATCCAAATCTTCAGCATCTATGATGACGGAGGAATTGAAGGGAAAAACTCTTGAACATGCTGAACAATTGTTTGAAGCGTTTAGAAAGATGATTACGAGAACCCCGGGAGAGCCATACGATTCCAACCTACTGGGTGACTTGGAAATATTGCAGGGGGTCTCTCAGTATCCAGCAAGAATAAAATGTGCAACTCTTGCTTGGCACACGCTTCATTCAGCGATACAAGATGGAAATGAGGTTGTATCTACAGAGTAGTTACTTTTATAAGGTGAGGTGACCTATGTATGTGCCTATTAAGGTTGATTATGGAGTAAGGGCTCTGGTAGATCTGGCGATGTATGGTTCCGGTGGGAATACGTTGAGATCGTCAGAAATTTCAGAAAGGACAGCAATACCTAATGCCTATTTAGCTCAGGTGTTGCATTCATTGAAAAAAGCTGGATTGGTAAAAAGCACGAGGGGACCACGAGGTGGGCATGAGTTAGCGGTAGATCCGTCCACAATCCAGTTGAGCTCTGTTATGGACGTTTTGGATGCCAAGGATAATTTGATCAACTGTTTGGATGATGACGGTTTTTGTGTACATTCCCCTTATTGTGCGCAGAAGGAAATATGGGTGACAGTTGAAGACGCAATACATGGCGTTTTGTCATCGATTACGATATCTGATCTAGCTCGAAGAACAGAACTTATTCAATTACAGATTTAGATTGAGGTTGATATCATTTTTGCGGAGTGTGTTAATTAATGCTTGATGTCGAAAAAATAAGACTGGATTTCCCTATACTAACCAAAGAGATTTTTGGCAATCCTTTGGTATACCTTGATAATGCTGCTACTAGTCAAAAACCCCGTCAGGTTATTGATGCATTGATTGATTATTATGAAAACTTCAACGCTAATGTGCATAGAGGTGTGCATACATTGAGTGTGGAGGCTACTGATAGATTTGAGGATGCCAGAGAGAAAGTCTCTTCATTTATTAACTGTGAATCCTCAGATTCAGTTATATGGACGAGAAATGCCTCAGAAAGCTTAAATCTTGTAGCTTACTCATGGGGAGAACACAATATCGGTGAAGGTGACGAAATTTTGTTGACCCCAATGGAACACCACAGTAACTTGGTTCCATGGCAAGAGTTGGCCCGAAGGAAAAATGCGGTTATAAAGTTCATACCTATGTTGGAAAATGGAACTTTAGATATGGATCAAGTGGATGACCTGATAACGGAAAAGACTGCTCTGGTGTCAGCAGTTCACATGTCAAATGCGCTTGGGACAATTAACCCAGTTAGAGAATTAGCAGAGAAGGCTCACCGATCAGGAGCCAAGATTTTAGTGGATGGAGCTCAAAGTGTTCCCCATATGCCCACTAATGTTCAGGAATTAAACTGCGATTTTTTGGTGTTCTCTGGTCATAAAATGTTAGGTCCAACTGGCATAGGGGCTTTATATGTCGAAAAGGAAATCCTAGAATCGATGGAACCTTTTCTTACAGGGGGTGAGATGGTACTTGAAGTCTCTTATCAAAAGGCCTCTTGGGCTGATTTGCCAATGAGATTTGAAGCCGGTACACCTAACATAGCTGATTCAATAGGTCTTGGCAGTGCAGTGGATTATTTGAATGGTTTGGGTATGGAAAATGTTAGAGAGCATGAGAAGGATTTAACCGCTTATGCTTTAGATAGATTTAGGAAAGCTGATTTGGAAGGACTCGATTTGTTTGGGCCAGACGACCCAAATATTAGGGGAGGGGTATTTTCTTTCAATACTCCGGATGTGCATCCCCATGATTTGGGTACGTTTCTTGATAGGATGGGTATTGCCGTGAGGACTGGTCATCATTGTGCAATGCCTTTGGTAAGAAGCCTAGGGGTAGCTGCGACCACAAGGGCAAGTTTTTACTTGTACAACACAGAAAAAGAGGTTGATATTTTGGTAGACGCAGTAACAGAGGCATTGAGGTATTTCAGGGATGGACCAAACTAATATCGACGATATCTATAGGGATAGAGTTATCCTTGATCATTGTAGAAATCCTCGGAATACTTTACCTGTTGAACGGTGTGACTTGTCTGGAGATGCTGTAAATCCATTTTGCGGTGATGAGGTCCATTTTCAAATAAGTTTGTCAAGCAAGGATTTAATTGAAAACGTGAGCTTCGCTGGTGATGGATGTGCGATAAACATGGCTTCAGGGTCCTTATTGTCTGAAGCCGTGAAGGGGCTAACTATTGGGGAAGCATCTGAGTTATCTATAAAATTTGTTGAGTCAATGAGAAAATCTGATGATCTATCCGTAGACCATGAATTCATCGGAGAACTTTCTGCGTTGATAAGCGTGAAACATTTCCCTGTCAGAATAAAGTGTGCTTTATTAGCTTGGTCAGCACTTGAGGATGCCTTATCCACTTAAAGGTCAGGAAATTGCTGCTTAGCCGCCTTAATTCAGCGAGCATCCTGTAAAAAAGGTTTATGGATTATCTATAGTTGACCATTAATAAGTGAATATGGAAGTAGGATAGAGTAATTCCATCTTTTATTAGCGATCCAACCATACTTTTTCCCAGTGTGTGTATTCAAATCCAGAAAAATTGGGATGAACATTTTTCAGAGATTGTGTCCAGGCCCATAGGTTTTTTTGGGTGGCAGGCATAAATCTGTAAGATTTTTCCAGCAAATGACTATTAATTTCACTGATTATTAGGGAACGTTTTTCAAGAATGTATTCCTGAGATTGTTCTTCTATCATTTCGTCCAGATGCAAGTCTCGGTGGTTGGTGGCATTCCATTTTCCCTTACTGTGAAGTACAGGTATGACAAAAGCATTAGTGGATGAATGAGGAAATGTTGGGCCCATTAAAACTTGGAAATCACCTTCTTTCCATTGTAGTTCAGTGTATTGTCTTCGATTGACATAATTGATTGTTGGATCAAAGCCGGCTGAGGTTAGATGCTGTGATGCGATTTCTACACTCCTTTTTAATCTTGGACCAAAATCACTGGTGGTAACCTCTATGGAAATTATCTCATTAAAAGGTTCGGTTTGTTTGTGAGGAGAGAAGTAAGGTTCCCATAAAGATCTTTCCGGAATCCACGAATGATGTAGTGCGGCAAAACCTAATGACAAAAAGGCTTGGTTATTCCAGGCTTTTTTAATAATTTCATCTGGGTTAATGCTGGTTCTCGCCGTTGATCTTATATCAAAGTCGTTGAAGGGATAAGTTGCAGTATTAAACGCTATTTCAAAGCCTTGCCCTGGATTTGGGTCCTCAAAAGATATATCTATATCCGCAGAAGGGTGATCTATGTCGTACACATCAATCAATCCTACGCTATATGCACTTAATCTTGTTTGTTGATCTGGGAGAATGTGAAATTCAAGGGCATCTAGATATGGAGGATTAGGGGTAGAAAATGCATTTTCAAGTATTAAATATGCATTTTCCGAAAGTTTCGACAATTTCCAAGGACCTGATCCCACAAGAGAACTTGAATCATGATATTCAGCATTTTCTGAATTTGATTTTGAAACCAATTTAGATCTTCCGTCTGCTAGAGAGATAAAAATATCAGCATCGGGAGCATGTAAATTAATCTTAAGCTGTGATTTTTCGATATCACTTTCTACACTACGGATCATATGAAATCGGTCGGCATTTTGGTTATCTATATTAATTTGGCGCTCTAAACTGAATTTTACGTCTTCCACTGACATGTTTCCCAAGTCATTTGAATCAATAGATTTCCAAGTGGTATTAGGGTCAATATCAAAAATAAAAGTTTTACTATCAAGCATTTCCCAAGATTGGCAGGCATCACATTCTGTACCCTTCGATGGTAAGAGAATATTTGGGCCGTTACTAAATTTCAAAAGGCGTTGGTATATTACCCCGATACCCCATGTGGAATATGCCGCCGAGTGATTTTTATGAGGGTCCAACGAACCAAAATAATCTTTCGACGCTAATTTAAGGCTACCGCCTTTTTTCCCTGGTCGAGATTTGATTGGTTTGTCTTTTGCTGGTGGAATTAATTCGGAGATGGTGTTCACATTTGAGTTACTGCTTGAAGTTTCGGTATTTCGTTCTATATTTACCAAAGGCGTGATGGTTGGAAAAGGACTTGGAACTATTTTCGTTGCATTAATTTGGGAAGCATTAATTTTTTCTGCGGATGGTGGATTTAACTGGGACTCCGGAGTTGGCTGAGGTTGAGGTGGCTGTTCCGAGCATGCAAGGAACATAACTAACGGGATAAACAATGAGCCAAGGAAAATCTGTATGTGGTAAGTATTAGCCAAATTTACCTCCTCATTGGTAGTGATTAGTCATTCAAGTAGTATAATCAACGCTGTTCCTGTATGAAATCCATTATTAATGTGTTCATATGCTAATCGATACTCACGTACATTTAGATTCTTTTCCCGATCATGAAATTGCTGCGATCTTGGATCGAGGCCAAGAGGTAGGTGTTGGTTTAGTGATATGTGCTGGAACAACTGTTGCATCCTCAGTTCGCTCCGTAGATTTATCACGAAAGTTTCCTTCGTTTTTTTCAGGAGTGGGGGTCCATCCCATGGATATAACTACACCACTGGTCTCCAAGGATTACCAAACATTGACTGGTTTGGCGGAAGGAGAAAAAAAAGTGATAGTTATGAGTGAAATTGGATTGGATTATATGGAAGGGATGCCTGATAGAGGTTGGCAATTTCCAGCATTCAGAGAGCAGATAAATATTGCGAGAAATCTGAAATTGCCCATCGTTTTCCATAGTAGAGAAGCTCATAAAGATTGTTTTAGAGTTTTGAGAGAAGAAAAAGGGTACGAGGTAGGGGGTGTGATGCATTACTTCCAAGGTAGCCTAGAAGAAGCAAAAGAAGTGATAGATATGGGGTTTTACATATCTATAGCAAGGCCAATCTTTCGTTTACCTCACTTGCAAGAAGTAGTTTCCAAGATTCCAATGGAAAATATAGTTATAGAGACAGATTCAGCTCCGCAGCCTTTTAAGAAAAATAGAGATAATTGGACTGAACCCCGTTACCTCAGGCCTATTACTGAAAAAATTGCGGAATTGAAAGAGATGGATGTAATAAGTGTGGAAACTGCCTTGTTTCAAAATACTAAAAAACTGCTATCTGAGCACTGGGATGTGGTTGAAAAATTTGTAACTGAAATTTAGTCAATCATAGGATTAGTGAAATAAGGTCCTATAATCATTAACCATGGAAGTAATATCCATGACATAAACCATCCAATAACGGAAGGTATCGCAGCTTTTGCGATGCTGATGTTATGAGTGGCTTTTACACCGTTGGTGACGGTCGCTAGTAGCCATATTAAAGATGCTAGGAGTATGTAATCTCCGACTAAAGGGATTGTGGCGAAGATCAGCCCAACTCCAGGGCCGTATGCTATACCGGTGCTACGAATTGTATCCCTGAACTCTGCTTCGCCTCCGAGAAGGCCACATAAAGTATTGTTTATGAATGACCACATCATCATTCCCACAAAAATCGTTGAGAATGCGACCGCCATCATCTGAAGCCGGGCAAAATCGCTTTCAGGATTAATCACCGTGCCTTTGTAATGCAGGTATATTGCACTTGAAAAGGCTGTGATAGCTACCGTGCCGAGAGATTGAATTACAAGTTCTGGTCGATTGCGAAATTCAGGATAAATATCCTTATTTAAAATAGCAGCCTTAATTATGTTTTCTATCATGGCTTTATATGGCAACTAACCTGTGTATTTTTTTAAATTCCGACAAATAAGTAATAATGGTGTAGAATCTTTAAGTTCTAAAATCCTAGCATATATATGGTGTAACTCTCATCGACTCTTCGATCCTAACCCAAGGCGCTTTTCTTACAATTATTGGGATGAGCACTGCAATTTTATTGTTATTAGTACTGATAGGATCAATACTAATAACGAAATACGTTGCAAATAAAATAGATCCTCCATTTATAGCTCCGACTTCTGAACAGAAAGAAGAGATTGCTAGAATGGCAAAGGCCGCTGCAGTAGCGGTCGCATACCGCACCATTAAGCGGCGTGCCCAAGAAACAAATTCTGAAACATAAATATTTTTCCAGGTCAGATTATGGTGTGCTGATTTGATAGAACAGCTTATTGATTTTATAAAGACTACTGGTTTAGCCAATTTGGATTGGCGAGATTTAGTCATGATTTGTGTCGGACTATCGTTTATATATCTTGCAATCAAAAAAGATTGGGAACCATATGAGCTGCTTCCAATCGGCCTAGGTATAATTGCGGCGAATTTACCCCTAACAGGCCTAGTAACACCGCCTACGAGTGATTCCTTAAACCAAGAGGCCGGAATATTTGGCATATTTTTTCATTATGGGTTGTCCTTTTGGAACATATTGCCACCAATTATTTTTCTTGGTATCGGAGCTTTGACAGATTTTGGTCCAGTGATAGCCAATCCTAAAACATTGCTTTTAGGCGCTGCCGCCCAGATTGGTATATTTATAGCTTTTTGGGGTGCCCTAATTACAGGGTCACTTGGGATGAATTTTGGTATCGAAGAAGCGGCGTCAATTGGAATTATTGGTGGGGCGGACGGTCCAACAACTATTTTCCTGTCAGCTCGTCTGGCACCTGACATATTAGGTATAACCGCAGTTATAGCCTATTCTTACATGGCAGCGGTTGCTTTTATTCAGCCTCCTCTAATGAAACTCTTCACAACAGAGAAGGAGAGACAAATAGTAATGAGACCGTTGAGAGAAGTATCGAAGCTTGAAAAATTAATCTTTCCAAATGTGGCTCTTATTTCAATCATTTTGGTAGTTCCTAAATCGGCCCCTCTGATAGCAATGTTCATGATAGGGAACCTATTTAGAGAAAGTGGAGCAGTACCGCGATTAACGAAATCAGCTTCCAACGAGATTCTCAATATCGCTACCATTTTTCTTATGATTACTGTAGGCACCCAGCTTACTGCAGATAGAGTATTTGATTGGCAGACCATTGTTATATTGCTTCTCGGTCTGGTTGCTTTCTCCTGCGGTACTATTGGGGGAATACTATTTGCAAAAATTATGAATCTATTCTTGAAGGAAAAAATAAACCCTCTTATTGGCTCAGCTGGTGTTTCAGCAGTGCCCATGGCGGCTCGAATTTCACACCATATGGGCCAACAGGCCAACCCCAATAATTTTTTGTTACCTCATGCTATGGGACCAAACGTCGCTGGGGTTATAGGGTCTGCCGTTATTGCGGGTGTTTTTATTTCTCTGGTGGTGTAGTAAATGAAAATTCGAGTCGAAGGTAAATGGTATTTCGTTGAAGTGGAAGACTTGTCTACTGATCCAGCTGTAGTATTAGTTGATGGACAAAAATTTGAAGTCAAACTAGAAGACATCGGCTCTTTAATTGAGGAGAAGAAGCTTCCAGACCAGAACATAACTGAATCAGGATCTACGAGTAACCGATCAGAATTTAGAAGTCCGATGCCTGGAACTGTAATCACAATTTTGGTAAAAATTGGGGAAGATGTAAAAGTTGGACAAGATCTAATTGTTTTAGAGTCGATGAAAATGCAGCAAACCCTCAAAGCGGACGATAATGGTATTGTTGCCGAGATAACAGTGTCTGAGGGTGATCAAATATTAGATGGGGATCTTATTCTCTTAACGAAATGACTATTGGGTTAAGTTTTGTAAGGTAGACTCCGCAATTCGTAATTCTTCCGTTTCCCTCACGGGATGAATAAGATTCACGGCCAACTGCAACTCTCTTTGTGCATCCTTTAGGTTACCCTCATCTCTGTATATTAATCCTAGGTAAAGATGAGTGCCGCCTAGGTCAATATCTAAGGTAAGCGCTTTTTCAAGATCTTTTTTGGCCAATTCAAATCTTTCTAAGTGATAATATGCTGCACCTCTGGATTTATAGGCTATAGCGAGGTCAGGCATCCTTTTAATTAGTGTGGAAAATACGTTCACTGATTCAGTAAACTGCTCCGCTCTTAGTAAATTTAGACCCCTGTTGTATAGAAAAAGAGCTTCAACTTCTGGCGTTGGAGTCGGGTTTGGAGGCAGAGGTGGATTTTTTGTTGGCGAGGCTTCAATTTGAACTACATTAGGAGTAGGTATTTCTGGGTCTACAGAAAAAGTGGTGGTGTTTGAGTTATTATCACAAGATACAAGCGTAGAAATTATAACCAAAGTCAGACCTAAAGTTGCACGCAAAGGATTTATAATTATCAGGTTGGGTTTTTGTAACATTTGATTTAGAACATTTTGTGTTTCAAAGAATCAATCAGTAGCTTAATTCTAACAGTTTATTTAACGTGGAGGACTCATTGATAAAGACCCTTGAAGGCAAAACCCCTGTAATTCATCCTACTGCTTTTGTGAGCGAGGCAGCATATGTTGTGGGAGATGTAGAAATAGGTGAAGGATCTAGTATCTGGCCCGGTACTGTTATACGTGGAGACAGTGGGAAGGTGAAAATTGGTAAATACACCAACATTCAAGATAATTCTGTAGTTCATGGAGATGCTGATTTAGAGATTGGTGACTATGTGACTGTGGGTCACAGGGTTATGTGCCATGCTAAATTTATAGGCGACCAATCCCTCATTGGAAATGGATCCATACTGAATGATGGAGTTATCATCGGTAAAAACAGTGTTGTTGGTTCAGGTTCTATGTTGTTAGAAAACACGGATATACCGGAAAAATCTATTGCGGTCGGTATGCCTGGAAGAGTGAGAGGAGAAGCTCAACAAAAACATTTTGATCTTCAGGAAGAGTTGGCACAACTCTACTCTGAAAAAGCTAAAAGATATAAGAATCAAGGGGATTTAGAATAATAAGTATCAGGATATAATTAGTGGTGACCCATGTTTAGGGTGAGGGATAATGTTGACTTCTGAACCGTAGATAGCTTCGATGTTATTTTTGGTCAGCACTTCTTCAGGAGTTCCATCTACTGCGACAGAACCTTCTGAAAAGAGGATAACTCGATCACTGAATTGGGCTGCGATATTTAGATCATGGATTGCTAAAATAGTTGCACCATCATTTGACTTTTGGTCATGTATTTTTCTTATCAAACTCATTACTTTTGTTTGGTGGGATATATCGAGATTCGAAGTTGGCTCATCTAAGAGCATTATTGGGGAACGTTGTGTCATGGCCAAAGCTAACATTATTCTTTGCCTTTCTCCGCCCGAAACTTCACCTATCTTTCTTTGAACAAGATGGTCTATTTCAGTAAGGTTTATAGATTCTTGGGCGATCTTAAAATCCGCTGCTGATTCCCATTGCAGTAATTTTAGGTGAGGGTTACGGCCTAGCATTATGAAATCTGCAATTCCCATTTCTACGGGTAAATTCGGGTTTTGTGGTACTAATGATATTAAAAGAGCCCGTTCTTTATTACTAAGATTTTCACTTAATTGATCGTTAATATGAATTTGCCCAGACGTTGGCTCCAAAACCCCGGAAATCAACTTAAGAAGCGTCGTTTTGCCAGCTCCGTTAGGTCCAACTAGAGAGACCAATTGGCCTGGCATAAAGTCTAAATTAATTTTTTTTATAACATCCTCATGGCCGTAGTTATAGGACACGTCTTGCATTTTAATAGACATTTTCTATTGCTCTTTTTGATTTTAGTAACAGATAAACAAAGAAAGGAGATCCTACCAATGCCGTTATGATGCCGACTGGTAGTTCAACGGGGCTTATAATTGTCCGAGCCGTCAGGTCTGCTAGAACCAGAAAAGCGGCTCCGGCTATTCCTGAAAGTGGCAAGATTGTTCGGTAATCAGTACCCCATAGCAGACGAATCACATGAGGTGCTATTAATCCCACAAATCCTATTAAACCACTAAATGAAACTGCAGCGGAAGTCATCAGTGTTGCTGAAATTATTAAAACCCGTTTGGCCTTCTCAATGTCCACACCTAGGGATTCTGAATAATATTCTTCAAGTTGCATCGTATTCAATATTCGGCTGTACCCCAAAATAAATATTGATCCTACCGCCATGTATGGAATCAGTAATAATGAATGATTCCATTGAGCCCTAATGAATCCACCCATAAGCCAGCTTAGCAAAGGTCTTAGGTCTGGATCACTTCTTAACATAAGAATTCCTGTGACTGCAGTGGCAAATGCACCGATAGCTAAGCCTGCTAATAGCAGAGTGGATAGTTGAGTGTCGCCAGAGTTATGTGAGATGAGATAGGCTATATAAACAGCGGCAAGTCCTCCGCAAAATGAAGCAACGGGAAGAAGGCTGAAATACCCATAGGTAAAGGGGAGTCCTGTTAAAAACACCAAGGTGGCCCCAAGTGATGCTCCAGATGCTACCCCGATGAGATACGGGTCTGCTAAAGGATTTTTGAATAAGCCTTGGTAGGTAGCTCCAGAAATTCCTAAGGATGCCCCAACTAGCAGGGCCAGTACAACTCTTGGGAATCGTACGTTCCAGATTATTGTATGTGATGACGAGGTTAAATGATCTGACTCTTGGAAAAAAAATAATTTGGAAAACAAAATTGAGAATATGGACAAAGCAGGTATATAGACAGAACCGATGGCCACTGCGGATAAAGCACAAACCGCAGTTATGAATATCCCAATCAGTATTTTTTTCCAAGGGTAGGTATAGGTTGACAGTAAATCTCTATCGCCTTTACCTGCTATCGGTTTCATTTAAATAATCCTGGGTAAAACTCAAACGCAAGTTCTTCTACACCTAGTATAAATCTTGGACCTGAAATACCAAGATACTCGTCATTTGCTTTGAAAATAGACTCATTTTGCACAGGTAATAAACTCTGGAATGCTGGATTTGTATATATTAATTCTGGGTTTGAACTAATTATGAATTG
>CENY01171371.1_pt1 | contig 13142 bp, 12 predicted proteins | sample 356181 | NCBI WGS metagenome assembly CENY01 (sample SAMEA2619840, study PRJEB7988) | marine metagenome | isolation source: saline water (ENVO:00002010), including
TAGGTATAAAAGATGAAAATTATTATATGTGGAGCAGGGCAGGTTGGCTATGGCATTGCTGAACAACTTTCAGTACAAAAAAACGATGTTACGGTAATAGATGACTCTCAAAAGTTAATTGATAATATGAACAAGACTCTTGATATCCGAACAATTAGAGGTAATGGGTCATACCCAGAGGTATTGGATGAGGCTGGGGCCAACGATGCTGATGTTATTATTGCAGTAACGCAGTACGATGAAATCAACATGGTTATCTGCACAATTTCACACTTGATATTTGGCATCCCAACTAAAATTGGTCGCATTCGTTCAAATAACTTCCTAAATCCAAACTATGAAAACCTTTTCACGCGTGAGAATATACCAATAGATGTAATTATTTCACCAGAAAGAGAAATTGCTGACTCAATATTAAAAAATATAACTCTGCCGGGGGCTTTTGAAATTATTGAGTTTGGTGAAAAAAAGATTTCCTTCTTAGGTGTTAACATAGATGAGAATTGTAAAGTTGTTGATACGCCTCTCCGTGAGTTAACAGAAAAATATCCTGATTTGATGTGTACTGTAGTTGGAATTAATCGTGATGATAAAATAATTATTCCAACACAAAAAGATAGCTTAAAACGGGATGATAAAATATATCTAGTCTGCAACTCAGAGCATATCAGTAAAATATTATCAGTTCTAGGGCATACTGAACCTGAGGCGCATAACATTATTATTGCTGGAGCTGGTAATGTTGGAACCTATCTTGCGAAGGCACTTGAGTCTAACGTATCAAATATAAACATCAAACTTATTGAGTTAAATCAAGAAATAGCAGAAAAAGCTGCGAAGGAGCTTAAAAAATCAATTGTGTTAAATGGTAATTCCATTGATAAAAATTTACTTGAACAAGCTGGCATAATTAAAACTGATGCATTTGTTGCAATAACTAATAATGATAATATAAATCTAATATCATCTGTTATTGCTAAGGAAATGGGTGCAAAACAAGCCCTGTCGCTGCTACAGGATAATAATTATAACGATCTTCAGTCAAGGCTAAGTATTGATGCGTTAATTAATCCTCGTGCGACCACAATATCGAGTATCCTTAGATACCTGAGAAAAGGAAGAATACGAGATGCACACTCACTTTACGATGGAAAAGTTGAGGTCTTAGAGGCTGAAATTGTCGATGCCTCACCATTAATTGGAAAACAAATTAAAGAAGCAGATATTCCTGATGATCTAAGATTTGGTGCTATATTACGTAGAGATGATGTAATTCGACCCGATGGCGAAACAGTGCTTGAAGTGAATGATCGTATCGTTCTGTTTTCTTTATCGGAAAGCATACACGCCGTTGAACAGCTTTTTAGAACAAGTCAAGATTATTATTAATAATATAATTTAAAAATTGATAAATAAAACATATAAATCAATAGTTTGTCATCCTGACTTAAGAAATAAGTTTAAGAAAAAAAGTACAATTGACTCCACTGATTGCATAAATGAAGCTATACTGCTTGCGAATTCCCTTGGGATAAAAGTTCAATTTTCAAAAATCTATAAAATTGATAGACCAAATAACTCCACATTATTTAATAATGGTCAGGTTGAACTAATAAATAATAAAATTAAAGAACTTAACGTGGATTTTCTGATAATTGACGGAAAACTATCACCCATACAACAAAGAAACTTAGAAAAAAGATTACTTGTTAAGGTAATTGATAGAACGCGCTTAATATTGGATATCTTTGAGAAGAGGGCGGCAACAAGAGAAGGGGCCCTACAAGTTGAGTTAGCCCAGCTTGAATATCAAAAAACAAGGCTTGTCAAATCATGGACACATTTGGAGAGGCAGAGAGGTTCACTTAGCTTCATTGGTGGGCCCGGGGAGTCTCAACTTGAAATAGATCGAAGACTTATTAACGGTCAAATTATAAAAATAAAGAAGAAATTACGAGATTTTAAAAATACACGAAGCTTACATCGCAATCAACGCGACAAAAAGCCCTACTTTATAATTGCACTTGTAGGCTATACAAATGCAGGAAAATCTACACTGTTCAATAAATTGACAGGTGAAAATACATTGTCAAAGAATATGTTATTTGCAACGCTGGACACAAAGATGAAAAAACTTAATAAGGGCAGTCTTAAAAATATAATACTAACAGATACAGTTGGTTTCATCTCTGAGCTACCAACCGAATTAATAATGTCCTTTAGGTCCACCTTGGAAGAAATAAATTATGCAGATTTGATAATTAATGTCAGGGACATCTCGTCAGGGTATACAGAGGTACAAAACATTGATGTAATTAATACCATCAAAGAGATTGGTAAAGAAATAAATGATAATAATTATCTGGAAATATTGAATAAAGTTGATCTAATAGAAAAGAATTACTCAGAGTTAATAAAAAAAAATATAGCAAAAAATCAAGTAATGGTATCTGCAGCAACGGGGCAAGGTATGAGTGATTTATACGCCGCGATTGAAAAAAAGGTAAATAATAATTTTGAAATTCGTAGAATTAAATTGAAATATAATAAATCGGCTGCGGAGTCCTGGCTGCATGATAATGCAATTATTTTAGACAAGAAATACTACGCTGATCATATAAATATCAAACTAAAAATATCAAAAAAAAATCATGCCCGCTTCCAATCTATGTTAATTGCTAGATAAAGCATAATTCGCATAATATATATTATGGAATGTAAAATATAATATATTGATATCAATGCGTTAAATGAATTAATTAAATCTGCATACCATCATACGCTGGTATGATATTTTCTGGCAAGTAATCACAGAGTTGTTTGTAATCCAAGTCTATGTGCATATTTGTCAGTATTGCACGTTCTACATTTAAATCTGTAACTAATTGTAATACTTTGTCCACATGGAAATGCGTTGGGTGCGGTTTCCAACGTAATGCGTCTACTATCCATATTTCGCAATTTTTTATATACTCTATAGACTCATTTGGTAATTCGCTAATATCAGATGAATACACTATATTTTCTATTTTGTAGCCAAAAGAATTAATATTTCCATGCACTTGATTTATTGGCATAATACCTATATTGCCACCCTCACCCTCGATGTTATATATTTTCCCATGCTCAATCAAATTTAGGTTTAAGATTGGTGGGTAGCCGCTTCCAATCTTTGCATCAAAACAATAACCGAATTTTTGCTTAAGATTTTCCGATGTTGCGGCAGAAGCAAAAACGTCAACTCTTTTTTTATCCCTAAGCGCATACATTCTTAGATCATCAATGCCATGAGTGTGATCAGCATGTTCATGTGTGTAAAAAACAGCGTCAATTTTCTTTATATTCTCTCTATTCATTTGACTTCTGAAGTCTGGACCAGTATCAACAATTACAGATGTAATGTCATTCTCATTAATTTTTTCAATTAAAATTGAGCATCTGCTGCGATTATTCTCAATAATTTTTGGATTACATGCCCCCCATTCATTACCGACGCGTGGTACACCTGTTGATGATCCACAGCCGAGTATTGTAATCTTTGTATTATTTTTTTTCATACTTTAATCTTATTAAAAAATTTTAGACTATTCTTAGTTGTTAGGTTAATAACTTCAGCTATCGGTAGTTGCTTAACCTCAGATATTTTATCAACTATTTTTGTTATATATGATGGTTCATTTCTTTTTCCGCGATGAGGCGTTGGAGCTAAAAAAGGTGAGTCTGTCTCAACAAATATCCTATCATTTGGAATTTTTCGAAGTATATCTCGTACTGAACTAGCATTTTTAAATGTAATAATACCGGTGAATGATATACTTAGCCCTAAATCTATTGCAACCATCGCAAGTCTTTCGGATGAACTAAAGCAATGAAGAACACCTCTTAATTTATTTTTTTTCGCCTCATCTATTAATATCCGCTCCATATCCTCATCTGAGTTTCTATTGTGAATTATAAATGGCAAGCCACTAACATTAGAGCATTCAATTTGTAATCGAAACATTGACTCTTGCTCTTTTTTATTATCTTGTTTTAGCCTGGAGTAATCTAAACCACATTCACCAATTGCAACAACTTTACTATTATTGCATGCGTCTAAAAGATCAGATGGCGTATAGGTTGCGTACTCATCATCGATATATAAAGGGTGTGTTCCCACGCTACAATAAACATTATCAAAACGGGAAACCAAGTTTTCAATCTTATGAAAAAGTTTAAATTTGGTAGAAATGGTTATCAGATACCTCACATTAGCATTCAATGCGTTTTTGACGACAGCGTCAATATCTAAAACATAGTCATCAAAATCAAGATGGCAGTGTGTATCAATTAGAAAATCATATTTTTTATTCATCACTAATTTCAACTTTTGGGAATATTGGGGTAACTTCCCCTAATCTATTGCCGGTTATATCTATATTTTCATCTGCAATAGACTTGAAGGTACGATCTGCATCATTGATATTTAATAAGTTTAAAATTTTTTCTGATGATGTTGGAATGACCGGAAGCAGCATTATTGCAATTTTTCTTATATTATTGAGAGTAATGAATAGCACGGTCTGCATTCTTTCATTATTATTTTTTCGCAACTCCCAAGGCTTTTGGTCTGAAAAATATTTATTTAAATTTGAAATTTGTTCCCATATTTCTGATAATATTTTATTAAACTCTAATGTTTCCACTAAAATTTCCACTCTGCTAGCAAGGCTGGCCACATTTGAGTTAATATTAAGGTCATCATCGTTAAACTCAGAAGAGATTGATGGAATAATTCCATCACAATTCTTTTGTACCATTGAGCAAGACCTCTGTATTAGGTTCCCTAAATCGTTTGCTAGGTCAGCATTTACCCTTCGCGATATGCTTTCATCATCATAATTTCCATCATTTCCCATAGATACCTCCCGTAAAAAGAAATATCTCAATTGGTCAATACCATATTTCTCTATCAACTCTCCTGGGCTGACAACGTTTCCCAAAGACTTTGACATTTTGACACCTCTATTAAATAGAAAACCGTGGGCAAATACTGTTAGAGGCAGTTCGATGTTTGCAGATAATAGAAACGCTGGCCAATAAACAGCATGAAACCTCAATATATCTTTTCCGATTATATGATAATTTGCTGGCCAATATTTTTTATACGTCTCACTTGGAAAGTGAACGCCAGTTAAATAATTCGTTAAAGCGTCCACCCATACATACATTACATGACTATCATCATTTGGCACATTAATGCCCCAATCAAAAGTTGTCCGTGATATAGATAAATCCTTTAAGCCAGATTGCACAAATTTAATAACTTCATTTTTTCTGCTTTCTGGTAAAATGAATTTCGGATTATTTTTGTAATGCTCTAGAAGTCTATCCTGATATTTAGATAATCTAAAGAAATAACTCTCCTCTTCTACCCACGTAACTTCGGTTCCCTGAGGAGAATAGAATTGGCCATTTTTTTTAGTCAACTCTTTTTCTTCATAGTAAGCCTCATCTCGAATAGAGTACCAGCCCGCATATTTACCCTTATATATATCATCATTTTGAGACATCCTATTCCAAATTTCTATGCATGCTATTTTGTGCCTCTCTTCGGTCGTCCTTATGAAATCATCATGCGTAGAATTGACTTCTTTTAGCATTTTTATAAATAATGGTGCGTTTTTATCTGCAAGCTGCTTGGCTGTTAAATTCAATTTTTTTGCTGTTTGTAGCATTTTAATCCCATGCTCATCCGTTCCCGTGAGAAACATAACATTATTTTCAAAAAGTCTGTGGTATCTTGCAATCGTATCTGTGATTATGGCTTCGTAAGCATGGCCAATGTGTGGCTCACCATTTGGATATGAAATTGCGGTTGTTAAATAAAAAGTCTTCTTTTCTTTACCCATCTATTTCCCTTTTAGATAAACGCCATACATCTCTGTGAATATTTAGCAGAAGCTCTTCCCTGCTTAGGTTAAAAATATTTAAATTGTAATACCTGTCTGAGTACTTATCCCAATAACCAAGTAATTCATATAATTTGTAATCCTCTTTTAAATCCGCTAAGAAACTAATAGCATTTTTCTTCATCCAAATCATAAAAAGTTCAAATAGTATATTAAATGAACCTAAATTCTCTTTTTTCGAATAATGCTTAATAGTTTTTAAGGTATTCTTTTCGTTTATTTTTTTTGATTTTATTAAATCATTAAAATCCTGAATAATTTCCTCAAAATTATTATTCATAAGATTAACAATCTTTCCTGGTGATGCATTTATTCCGTACATATCAATGATTTGTTCAGCGTTGATCTCATGACTCAAATGAGCAATCACTTCTTTAGTATCAGAAATTGATAAGGCATTAAAACTAAACTTCAGGCACCTAGACAAGATTGTATCCGGTACATTGCTAATATTGTGTGTAATTAATATAAATAATGTATTAACCGGTGGCTCTTCCAGTATCTTCAATAGTGCGTTTTGTGCTGATTTATTCAAATCATTTATCGTATCAATGATTATCACGCGATAGCCGCCATTTAGCAATTTTCCGGTAAGGTTTTCTTTAAGCTTTCTGATTTCTTCAATTTTTATTTCAAGCGAGCTTCCATTCTCATCAGTATTAGATATGTAATGTAAATTTGGGTACGAATGATTTGATATTTGGCTGAATGTATTATTATCTAATTGCTTATAATCCATGAAAGAAGAGGTTTTATCAGCAAATATATAGTTAGAATATCTAAATGCGAGAGTGCACTTTCCTATACCAATCGGACCACTAAAAAGAAGTGTATTGGTAAGAGAGTTATTATTTTTTAGCCGATTAAGTTGACTAATAATTGGTTGGTGACCAATAAATAATTTATTCTGCCAAGGTTCATTAATTTCATTCATTTATTTTATCTAGGGTTAATTCCAAAATTTTTTTTGATATCTGTTCTATATCATCGGTTCCGTCTATGACGACACATCTGTGTGGATTATCTCGAGCTATGTTCGTATACCCGTCCCTAATCTTTTTGTGATACAGAATATCTTTTTCTTCGAATCTTGTCTCTTTGTTATTCTCTCCAAGCGCCCTTTCAATTCCTTGTGTTGGATCTATATCAAAAATAAAGGTAATATCCGGATAAATTTCACCAATAGATATTTTATTTACTTCCTTTACGATATCTAAATCTAAGTTTCCTGCATAACCTTGATATGCAAGTGTAGAGTCAATGAATCTATCGCAAATGACAATTTTATGATTTTTGAGGCTTTCTTTTATTACTTTTTGTACATGATCTGCCCTTGCGGCCGCAAAGAGAAATAACTCGCTTATATTATCAATTTTATTTGATTCTCCTTGAACCAATATTTCACGGATTATTTCTGCAAATTTAGTACCACCTGGTTCTCGAGTTTTTATTACCTCAAATCCTTTTTCTTTTAACGTATCATATAGTATTTGTGACTGAGTAGATTTACCACTTCCCTCGCCCCCTTCAAATGTTATTAATAAGCCATTTTGTATCATTTTATTATAGATCCGTTAATGCTGACGATGTAGCTCTCCAGATTTTACGAAGAAAACCAGGCTTGGAGTTGTTAAAGTAATTTCCTTGATTGCCGTCAAGCGGGGCTTCCTCGATATATTGAACACGCACTTTTGCAGTACCTTTATTTAACATTTCTAATTCTATAGCAGCTTTTTTTGATAAATCTATTATTCGATCATCAATGTATGGCCCCCTATCATTTAAACGGACAACAATTGACTTGTTATTTTCAAGATTTGTAACTCTAAGATAGGATGGCAATGGTAGAGTTTTATGTGCTGCGGATAATGCATTCATATCGTAATACTCACCATTTGCAGTTAGTCTGCCGTGAAAATAATCTCCATACCACGAAGCTATTCCCACCTGATCATAATCATTGTCGACTTCTGGATAATACCATTTCCCGTTAATTTCATATGGTTCGCCAACTTTGTAATGCCCTCCACCCTGAGGTACATGGTCATACTTTCCATATACTTGAGGGTTGTTTTCCACTTTAAACCAAGAGCTGCATGAGCTTAATGTAATAATCAATGCAAAAGATATAATTACGATATATTTATAAGTAAAATTTCGCATTATTTAATTATAAAATAAAAAGTATAAAAATAAATAAACAAAGTATAATTCTAAAACTTATAGGTAAATAATTTATATTTGTGATTTATTTTTATTATACCTCATAAATTATAATAAGAGGGATAAGCGCTAATTGGCCCTACAACAACAGGCGCTAAAATCAAAAACTAATAATAAATTCTATTTTAGAAATGATGAATTGATTAGATCTTGAAAATACTTATTTTCTTTTTGAAGATCTTCATATTTTCCTGCACCAACCATATTTCCATCTTTCAGAACAATTATATTATCTGCGTCTTTTATTGTCTCAAGTTTGTGCGCGATGATTAGAACTGTTTTATCTTTGAAATATTTATCCAATGTTTTATTTATTTCAATCTCATTTATCGAGTCTAATGAATTTGTTGCCTCATCTAATAATAACAATGGTGCATTCTTGTATATCGCCCGCGCAATGGCAAGCCTCTGCAGTTCACCACCTGAGAGAGATATTCCATCAATACCAATTTTTGTGTCATATTTATTTTGTAATTTATCTGCAAAGTTATTGATATTAAGATCATCCATTAATTTCTCAAAATCAATGTTTTCAGAACTTTCATTCTTCTCTAAGTTTATATTATTTTTAAGCGTATCATTAAAAATAAAGGTATTTTGCGAGACAACGGATACGCACGATCTCAATGATTTAATCTGAATATCTTGGATTTCGGTATCTCCAAACTTAATTTCACCAGATTTGGCTTCATGGAGTCTAATTAATAATTTAAATATTGTTGATTTACCAGCGCCACTCTCGCCAATTATATAATTTCTAGTACCCTCTTTAATTGCAAAAGTTATATTATTTAATACATTTCGCTGATCTGCCTTATATTTAAAGGATATATTTTCAAACTTAAGTAGGTTGTAATCTACTGGAAAATTGAGGGAGTCAGGCTTATCCTCAATGATGTTGCAATTACTGTATAATCCATAGACCCTTTCAACGGCAGCAAGCCCTTCCTGGTAGACAGAATTTAATGTACTTATTCTTCTTATTGGATCTGAAATCATTAATAAAGCTGTTATAAATGCTGTCAGTTGACCTAAGGTGCTATTGCCTTCTAATATCTGATAACCTGCAAAGGTCAGAAGAAGACCGATAAAAACACCTGCTAAGACCTCAATAATAGGGCTCATTATTGCCCGATACTTTGTTAATTTATATAAATTGAATATTCTTTTCTCAATTTCTTGATTGGTGTTTTGAATCTCACGATTTTCAAGTTGAAAAGATTTTATTGTTTGGATATTTTGAAAGCTTTGATTTAATAAATTAGTAAATTTTCCAATTTGTATTTGCGCCCCCTTTGAAATGTTATTAACTTTTTTACCTATTTTATATATTGGTAATGCGACAACGGGTAAAAGGAGGCAAATTACGATTGCTAGCTTCCAGTCAAGATATATCATAGTAATTAAGAGAACAAGTGCGGTTAACCCATCTTTTAATAGGCTATTCATTAGTCTTTCAAGAGCTTGCAGGATTAATGTCGTATCATTTGACAGTCTTGATATTAAATTACCAGCACCATTATCTTCAATAATTTCTATGTTTGATTGTATAATTTTTTCGTAAATTTTTTTTTGCAGATCCCCGACAATATTAAGCGCAGTCTTATTTACTAATAATATTTGCAAGTAATTAGATAACCCCCTCAAAAGTGCAATAAATGGAACAATAATCATTACTATAAATAAGTATTTTCCATTTCCTTCTTCTATTAGTTTAAAACTCCAATTTATTGTCAAAGGATAGAAGCTGGAACTTATTGCAACTACAGCAATTAGTAGGATAGATATAATTATTTTAAGTCTGTAAACCTTGATGTACTCATTCCAGAACCTTCTGGATGAACTTAGTTCTTTCATATTATGTGCATTCATTAGGTTGATATAATAAGGATTTTATCCCCAATCAAGAAATCTTGGTAACTTTCCTTTATTTTTTAAAGTACCAACAATACCGTTCGGAAAATATAATAATGTTATAACAAGGAGTAATCCAGTAAATAATAAATTTAATTCGGTGGCACCTAGATATGATAATATTAACTCATTAAAAGCGATGAATATAATCGTACCAACAATAGGCCCCGTGACAGTACCCATTCCACCAAGTATTACCATCAAAACAACATTTGCAGCGATTAATATTATTAAAAATATATTTGGCCGAACATATGTTAAATAGTCTGCCCATATAGCCCCGGCACAGCCTATAAAGAATGTAGATAATACAAATGCTGTAACTTTAATATATTTAACATTAATACCCGCAACAGCACTTCTTATTTCATCATGCGAGATTGCTCTCAAAGCAAGGCCAAATTTTGAATGCCTGACATACCAATTCATATAGATTGTTATTATAGCAAGCGCAAGAAATCCATAATAATGAGGAAATTTTGAGAATTCTACTGATAAGGAGTTATAGGGTAATGTTATTCCGCTTGCGCCACCAACTAATTCCCACCTGTCGAATATTATTCTTAATATCATAATTAAAGCTATAGATGATATTATAAACGATGGTCCTTTGACGCGAAGTGTAATCAAACCAACAAAAAAACCAAAAATACCAGCACCAATCCCTGCAAGTAATATCAGATAGAAAGGAGAAACGCCCCACATAATAGAATAATATCCAGCAATATAAGCACCGATACACAAGAAGGCATTGTGACCTACAGAAATAAACCCCCCATAACCACCAATTATATTCCAGCTACTTGTCATTACCATATAATAAAAAGCATATAACATTAGATGAATTACATAATTTTGATCACCAAATACTGACGGGAAGAACTGAATTAATGGAAAAAATAGGAGTATCACAAGTGTTGCTATTGGTATTATTTTTCTTGAATCCATTATTTTTACTCCAAATATTTACCAAACATGCCATGTGGTTTTACCAAGAGCATCACAAATAGTGCGACAAAGAAAACCATTGTAGACCATGCGGGTGCAATGAATGCTCCAACCAATGATGCCATAACAGATAATATTGCAGCAGATATTACAACACCAAGAATGCTACCCATTCCTCCAAGTACAACTAAGGACATTAGAATAGCTATCCATTCCCAATGTTTTGCTGGGAAGAATGAGAAGACAAAACTAACCAATGAGCCTGCGGCGCCTGCTAATGCACATCCAAGAACAAATGAGAAGATACATACAAACTTAACGTCTATACCAACTAATTCAGCGTTGACACGACTTAGAGAAGTTGCGCGTATTGCAATACCTAATTTACTAAATTTTAAGAACAAACCCAATCCAATAATTAATGCTATACTTATTAGTCCTGAATATAATTGTGCAGTTGGTAGAAAAATATCACCAATAAAAATTGCGTCAGTTGCATACGAGGGTGACGTAATTCTCTGTGTATTTTTGAAAAGATAAGATAACGTTCCATCCAAAACCATAGCAGTACCAAAAGTAAGCAAAACTGTCATCTCAGAATAAGTTTGAGATCCCGCATCTTTTTCAAATACGAGTTTGTATGTTATAGCACCCAAAATTGCGGTTGTCGCTGCACACAATGGTATTGCAAATATCGGATCCATACCAAATATCACAAATAAGTAATATGCAGCAAATGCACCAACTAATATAAATATTGGATGGGCAAGGTTTACGATCCTCATTACTCCAAATATGAGTGTTAAACCTGTCGCCATAAGGGCGTATACGAAACCTAAACAAAGTCCTAAAATTATGGTTTGGATGATAAACATTATTTTTTCTTTCTCTTTCCTAAATACAGCTCCTGTATCCTGTCATCACTCAGAACCTGATTTGCTGGTTTTTCAAAAACAATTTCACCTAAATCCATTACAGTACCAAAATTGGATGATGATAGCCCCCTTCTCGCATTTTGTTCAACAAGTAAAATAGATACTCCTTTTGATGCAATATTTTCTATGTGCTGGAATGCCTGCTCTACAATTGCTGGAGCGAGTCCGAGTGATGGTTCATCAATTAATATTACTCTTGGTTTTAATATGATAGCTCTGGCAAAAATTAATTGTTGTTGCTCTCCACCAGACATTGTGCCAGCATACTGTGTTAGCCTCTCCTTTAGACGAGGAAATGTATCCAGTGCTTCATCTATTCGCCCTCTTAAATCTTGCTTATCATTAATTGTATAACCAGCCATCGCAAGATTCTCAGCTACTGTTAACGTATTAAATAGAGATCTATCCTGTGGTATAAAACATAAGCCTGTTTTCATTATTTCATATGTTTCCATACCAGAGAGCTCTAAATTACCTTTTTCAGAATTGAATGATACTGTTCCATTTCTTGGTATAATTATTCCAGCAATTGCTTTAAGTACCGTTGATTTACCAGCTCCGTTTGGCCCGATAATGCACTTAATATCACCTTTATTGAGCTCAAGATTAATATTTTTTATTATGTCAGGACCATACCCATAGCCTGCAACTATATTCTCTAATTTAAGCATACATTCAGACATTAAATTTATCCTGTTAAATACACTTCTAAAACCTGTTTATCACTTTGAACTTCATCAGGTGTTCCGTTTGCTATAATTGATCCTGCAGCCATAACAACAACCTTATCACTAATCCCCATTACTAAATCCATGTTGTGTTCGACAAGAAGAATTGTTTTACCCTGCTTTTTGAGCACAAGGATCCTATCAAGTATCGTTTCTAATAATCTTGGATTAACTCCGGCAGCAGGTTCATCAAGTAAAATGACGCTTGGATCGGACATAAGTACTGAGCCCAAATCCAATAATTTTTTTTGGCCGTATGATAATTCTTTCATCGGTAAATCTCTGATGTGAGTAATATTTAGAAATTCCATTATCTGTTCAGCCCGTGCCTTATCATCTCTGGTTACCCCAGCTTTCAATAGATGAAAATTAAAACCAGCAGCTGTATGAAGTGATAAATTTTCTGTAACAGATAATTCATCCAATACCCTTGTCAGTTGGAA
>CENY01034501.1_pt1 | contig 13125 bp, 11 predicted proteins | sample 356181 | NCBI WGS metagenome assembly CENY01 (sample SAMEA2619840, study PRJEB7988) | marine metagenome | isolation source: saline water (ENVO:00002010), including
TGGCCAGTGGCGGCCCATCGTCCATCGTTCAATCCAGTGATAGTGCGGCGCCCGCCGCCGCGCAGGCCGCACCACAACCTGTGCCGACGGTTACCGCAATGGCACCGAGCCAGCCCGCTGTTCAGCCGGTGCCTCAACCGGTTACCCAGGCGCCCACATTGAGTTCAGTGGGCGCAGAGCAGGGGGCATTAGCTCAGGCTTTCGCAAACGCACTGGCGCAATCCGCGTCCACGGTCACGACTGCGCCGGCCAGTACGGCATTCGGCGCGCCGTCGGCAACACCGTTATCGCCTTCAGAAACGTCTGTCCCGGATATTGTTCGGGAAACATACAATCAAACATTGATTGCGGGTTCGGGTGTGGCGCCAGCACCTACCGCCGCATCTGGCGCATCGCTCGCGGCCGTACCGGCAGGTCCGGCCACAGTACTGTTCGGCAACGGCTCCTCCAGCCTGAACCGCAAAGCCAAGGCGGTCATTCGGGATATCGCCGAGACGTACAAGACCCGTCGTGGTTCACTTCGCATTGTCGGCCATGCCTCCCATCGCACGAGGAATCTGCCTGTGCAGCGCCACAAGCTCGTGAATTTTCAGATCTCACTCGATCGTGCGACAGCCGTGGCCAACGAGCTCATTCGACTGGGCGTCGACAAGAGTGCGATCCAAATCGCAGCGGTAAGCGACTCGCAGCCGGTGTTTTACGAGTCGATGCCGGAAGGCGAAGCGGGCAACCGCCGCGCCGAAATTTTCTACACGTTCTAGTGTCATAGACGTGCCTGGCGTTTTGCCAGGCATACAAGGATTGGTCGAGCGATGGCTGAGGCTTTGCGTATTGGTTTAGCTGGCCTCGGCAACGTCGGTGCCGGGGTCTTCAAACTTCTTGAGGAACATTCGGAACTCATGGCGTCCCGGTGTGGCCGGTCGCTCGAGGTGGTCGCGGTCTCCGCGCGGGACCGCTCACGGGACCGTGGCTTCGACTTCACCAATGCCCGATGGTGTGACGACCCGCGTTCTCTGGCGGAAGACGGAAATATCGATGTCGTCGTCGAACTTATCGGGGGCTCGGACGGCGTTGCGCTTCAGTTGGTGGAAGATGCTTTGGCGTCGGGTAAGAACGTCGTCACGGCCAACAAGGCGATGCTGGCGCTCCACGGCACCCGGCTGGCGTCAAAGGCGGAAGAGTCGGGTGTCGGTCTCGCTTATGAAGCCGCGGTGGCTGGCGGCATCCCTATCGTCAAGTCTCTGCGGGAAGGTCTCGCCGGCAACCGGATCGAACGCGTCTACGGCATTCTTAACGGGACCTGCAATTACATCCTGACTGCCATGGAAGAATCGGGGCGAGAGTTTGACGATGTTCTTTCCGAAGCCCAGTCGTTGGGATATGCCGAGGCTGATCCGAGTTTCGATATCGATGGCATCGATGCGGCGCACAAATTGGCACTGCTTACCAGCCTGGCATTTGGACGTTTCGTCGAATTTGACACTGTATATACCGAAGGCATCCGACAGGTGGGCGCGATCGATATCGACTTCGCTCGCGAGCTGGGATTTCGAATCAAGCTACTGGCCATCGCACGTGCGACCGCCAACGGAATCGAACAAAGGGTACATCCCTGTTTGATTTCCACGGACACACCCATTGCGCACGTGCAGGGCGTGTTCAACGCAGTCGTCGCGGAAGGCGACTACGTAGATCGCACGATGTATGAGGGTCGCGGAGCCGGCGAAGGGCCGACTGCATCCGCGGTCGTCGCAGACCTTGTGGATTTGGCGCGCGGCGACTTGCTGCCCACATTCGGGGTTCCGGTTCAAAAACTAGAATCCACACCCAGCGCCACAATGGAGGAGCATGAGTCCGCCTATTACGTTCGGCTCATGGTCGTCGATAAGCCGGGCGTTATGGCGGATGTTGCTGCTATTCTCCGAGATGAGAACGTCTCGCTCGAATCGGTGTTGCAGCGCGGCCGGGATCCGGGAGAAGTCGTGCCGGTAATTCTGACGACGCACGTCACCGTGGAGGCGGGAATGCGCAGGGCACTGCAACAGATTGGCGAACTCGAACTGGTCGTGGAGTCGCCGCTGATGATTCGCGTTGAGGACTTGTGAAGGGCAAATGGCAGAAGAAGAAACACTGGATCGCCATCTGACTATCGAGGCACTTCGGGCGTCCGAGGCGGCGGCGATTGCCGCAGCAAAACTTGTCGGCAAAGGCGACGAGCGCCAGGCCGATGAAGTGGCAGTCGACGCCATGCGAAGCGCTCTCAACCGTGTGGCCATCAATGGCAAGGTCGTGATCGGCGAGGGGGAACGCGACGAAGCTCCCATGCTCTTCATTGGCGAAAAAGTCGGCAATGGAGACGGTCCCGATGTCGATGTCGCAGTCGATCCTCTTGAGGGCGCAACGATAACCGCGATTGGAGGCTCAAACGCCATGTCGGTCGTGGCGTTCTCGGAGTCAGGTGGTTTGCTCAACGCGCCCGATGTGTATATGGACAAACTCGCGGTCGGTGGTGGATTGCCCGCCGGTCTGGTTGATCTTGATGAGCCGCCGGCAGATGCCATCCGCGCGGTCGCAAGCGCTCGTGGTGTTGAAACCTCGGATGTTGTGGCCTGCATCCTTAACCGGCCACGTCACGAAGAAATCATCGCGAAAGTTCGCGAAGCCGGGGCTAGGATCCGGCTTATTCCCGATGGTGATGTGGCAGGTGTTATTGCCACTTCGACCCCGGCCAGCGGGATCGACATTTACCTCGGTGTCGGTGGCGCACCCCAAGGTGTTCTGGCCGCGGCGGCATTGCGCTGCGTAGGTGGGCAGATGCAGGCGCGCCTCGTTTTTCGGAACGAAGGTGAACGTGGGCGTGCTCATGCAATCGGGATTGATGACCTGAACCAGAAATACGAGCTCGACGATCTGGCACGAGGTGACGTTATCTTCGCGGCGACGGGAGTGACCAACGGCAACATGCTCGACGGCGTGCGTCGAGATGGCAGCATCGCCACCACTCATTCCCTGGCAATGCGTTCCCGCACCGGGACCATGCGCTGGATTCGTTCGCGAAGAGACCTTACGAGGTCTCCTCTGGTTGACGATACGTAGACGAAGCGCGTGACGCCAGACGACGCCCACGCCCGGCCAACTTCCCCTTTTCTTGGGATCGACCACTCTTTCACCGGCCGTCTCTGGCGGTCTCGGGTCACCGACGAAGGCGCCGCCGTGGAGCTTTCTCGTGTCCTGCAGATTCCGGACGTAGTGGGACGTGTCCTTGCGGGTCGAGGAGTCACGGTGGATCAGGGTGCGGATTACCTCAATCCGACCCTCAAAAGTATGTTGCCGGATCCTTCCCAGTTTCGAGATATGGACAGCGCTAGCGAACGCATTGGTACCGCTGTCCGAGACGGCGAGCCGATCGCAATATTCGGTGACTATGACGTCGATGGGGCGACATCGACGGCACTGCTTGTCCGTTTCCTCCGGGCTGTCGGCGGAAGCGTTTCAATCTACATCCCTGATCGCGTGGCCGAGGGATATGGCCCAAATGCACCCGCCCTGCGGCGCCTCGCAGAGGAGGGCATCAAAGTTGTGATCACTGTGGACTGTGGCATGACGGCGCACGACGCCTTGCGCGAGGGACGTGCTGCAGGACTCGATGTGGTGGTGGTTGACCATCATGCACCGGAAGCTGGACTGCCCGAGGCACTGGCGGTCATCAATCCCAATCGCCTCGATGAAAGCAGGGAGTTTGGTCAGCTTGCCGCGGTTGGCGTGGCTTTTCTCCTTGCGGTCGCAGTCAATAGAGCTTTACGTGATTCCGGCTGGTATCGGAATGGCGATAGAGTCGAGCCGGATTTGCGGCAGTGGCTCGATCTCGTCGCGCTCGGCACCGTATGCGATGCTGTGCCACTGCTCGGGCTTAATCGTGCACTGGTCGTGCAGGGCCTCAAAGTAATGGCATCCCGAACCAATGCAGGCCTGGTTGCCCTCGCCGATGTTGCTGGTATTCGGCAACGGCCCGGAACCTATCATGCTGGATTTGTCCTCGGTCCGCGGGTCAATGCCGGTGGACGGGTTGGCCAGGCTGACCTAGGTGCTCACCTTCTCAGCGAGGATAATCCTGTGGAGGCGGAGCGAATGGCTGCCGAACTCGATCGCCACAATGCCGAACGCAAGACGGTCGAGGCGATGGTGCTGGAGGACGCGAAGTCCGTAGCCGAAGCCTTGGACCCCGAGCTGCCTGTTCTCGTTGTCGCGAAGGAGGGTTGGCATCCCGGCGTTATCGGCATCGTAGCCAGTCGATTGACGGAGCGTTACCGGCGACCCACTTTTGTCGTCGCCATTGCGGAAGGTATCGGTAGAGGATCGGGACGATCCGTGCACGGTGTCGACCTCGGAGCAGCCGTGATCGCCGCGCGCCAATCGGGATTGCTCGTCAATGGCGGAGGCCATCCCATGGCGGCCGGCCTGACCGTTGAAGTAGGTCAGATTCTGGCACTCGAGGCATTTCTTTGCGATCACGTATCCCGCCAGGGAGGATCGACAGACGATGTCCCGTCGCTGGGGTTTGACGGGGCGCTCGGTGTCTCTGCGGCCACGACCGATCTGGTCGACCTGCTCGAGCGGGCCGGTCCCTATGGTTCTGGTAACGCCGAGCCGCGGTTTGCCGTTACTGGTGCGCGTATTGTAAAGGCTGACATCGTCGGATCTGACCACGTGAGTTGCATCCTGTCGTGTGGCGACGGTGGCCGTCTCAAGACAATTGCCTTCCGGCGGGCCAACGATTCACTGGGAGAAGGCCTGCTGGGATCAGTGGGAACGTCACTCCATATCGCAGGACACCTGCGGGCCGATGAATGGCAGGGCCGCCGCGACGCCCAACTTATCGTCGAAGACGCCGCCGCTCCAAAATAGGTGAGTGTCGCCAATGAGACCTCCCACTGCCCAAGGCAGAGATTGGGTAGGGGAGTATTTTCATTTGTCGCATCAGCGACAATTCAATCTGACCTCACCATCGACCTTGATTTAAACGTGCTGAGCGTCTAGATGAAGGCCTGCGTGACCCCATCGTCTAGCGGTTAGGACATCGGCCTTTCACGCCGAAAACGGGGGTTCGATTCCCCCTGGGGTCACCAGTCTGATCTCATTCATGAGATGGGATCACGGCATCCTCCGAATCCTGGGTGCAGGATACATCGGTGTCGCCATGAGAGTCCGGGTTGAACTCTTACATTCTAGTGATATGAATGGTTGTAGACGCCTCGGGGATTGGGTCGAGGTGGCGATATACCAGTCTAGTCGCATTCCTGTAGACCAAACCAACAGTCCCGCTTGGAAACCTGGGATGAAACCATGATCGGCTTGAACCCTGTGATGTGTGTGTCGATCATCGCGGCCGTTTGGCTGCCGTTGGCCTCTCCGCCGGCAGGGGCGGAGACCGAGAGCGAACGATTGAACGCCTTTTTCCAGGAGGTGCATGAGGTCTCGGTGGCGCGCTGGCTCGAGTGGCAGACCTACCTCAGATTGAAAACCAATTACGCGCTTTGGCATTCTTCGCGCTGATTCTATTCACGAAATCAGCTCCCGGAGTTGAGCCCACCCCACAAAAACGAGCCCGAAATCGCATATATCGCCTGTGTGGGTGGGCGATCGTTGCGAGCATCGCTGTCATCGCCATTACCAAAGCTGCACAGGGATTTCTTGATGTGACCCTTTTGCCCGCGCAGTCGGTTTTCTGGCTGGAATCCGTTGCCGTTATCGCATTTGGGGTGTCTTGGCTGGTTAAGGGCGAAGCGCTGGGGATACTGGTGGACCAGGAGTAACCAACCACTCGGAGTTGTCGGCTGGACTTCTAAGGAGATTTTCTGGTTCGAATGACCAGAGTCATTCTAATTCAGCCGTCAAGTTACTCGATCCGGATCGATGATCCGCACTTCCTCGACTGTGCAGCGGGCGGCGGTGTGGCCGGCCGCTTGCGTGTGGGCGCGCGACTCTGCCCATTCGGGTGATTGGTAGGCGGCTTCCGCTGCTTCCCGGGACTCGAAATAGATCTCATCCGTTCCCATAATCGCGGGGTTTTCGCCGTCCGCTTCACGTTGAGCGATGTTGACGACATAGCCGATGAGTCCCGGGATTCGCTTGGCGATCGGAAAGTGCTCCTCGGTCCACCAGCGTATGGCTTCATCGAAAGGCACCGCAGGGTTGCGGTAGACAACGATAACCATCTTATACATTGCGAAACCCGGTTACTTGTCTTGCGGGGCAGTGCGGTGCATCAGGCTTCTGGCGCGGCGTTGAATTCCGCGAAGAAGTCGTTGCCCTTGTCGTCGATCACGATGAATGCCGGGAAGTCCTCGACCTCGATTCGCCAGATCGCCTCCATACCGAGTTCCGGATACTCGATGCACTCCACTTTGGTAATGCAATCCTGGGCAAGACGGGCGCCGGGTCCTCCGATCGAGCCGAGGTAAAAGCCACCGTGAGTCTTGCAGGCATCGGTCACCTGGCGGGAGCGGTTGCCCTTGGCCAGCATCACCATGGAACCACCATGAGCTTGCAGAAGTTCGACGTAGGAATCCATGCGTCCGGCCGTCGTGGGACCGAAAGAACCCGATGCGTATCCTTCGGGGGTCTTGGCGGGGCCTGCATAGTAGACGCAATGGTCCTTCACATAGTCGGGTAGCCCTTCGCCGGCATCGATCCGGTCTTTGAGTTTTGCATGGGCTATGTCACGGGCAACGATCATCGGTCCAGACAACGACAGCCGTGTACGAATTGAATGGTCACTCAGCGTCGCACGAATTTCATCCATGGGCTGATTCAAGTCGATCCTGACAACGTCGCCACCGAGTTGATCCTCGCGGATGTCCGGCATGAATTGCGCCGGATTTGCTTCAAGCTGTTCGAGAAACACTCCGTCAGCCGTGATTTTGCCCAGGACCTGCCTGTCCGCGGAACAGGACACGCCGATTCCCACAGGGCATGAGGCGCCATGCCGGGGCAGTCGGATCACCCGGACGTCGTGGCAGAAGTACTTGCCCCCAAACTGTGCGCCGATTCCCAGTCCTTGGGTCATCTTGTGCACTTGCGCTTCCAGTTCGATGTCCCGGAAGGCCTGTCCGTGCTCGTTGCCGCTCGTCGGCAACGTATCGAGATAGCGGCAACTCGCCAGCTTGACCATCTTCATGGTGAATTCGGCGGACGGTCCACCGATCACGACGGCGAGGTGATAAGGAGGGCAGGCGGCCGTTCCCAGGGTGCGCACTTTTTCTTCCAGGAACTTCATCATCGACTCGGGATTGAGCAGGGCTCGCGTCTGCTGGAACAGGAACGCCTTGTTGGCCGAACCGCCGCCTTTGGCGACGAACAGGAACTTGTAGGCGTCTCCCTTGTCGGCATAGAGCTCGATCTGCGCCGGCAGATTGCTACCCGTATTGACCTCGTCATACATGGTCAGCGGTGCCATCTGGCTGTAACGGAGATGGCTCTGAGTGTAGGTCTGCATGACCCCCGCGGAGATCGCCGCCTCGTCGTCGCCGTCCACCCACACTGTCTCGCCTTTCTTGCCCATGATGATGGCTGTGCCGGTATCCTGACACATGGGCAGGACCCGACCGGCTGCGATGTTGGCGTTCTTGAGAAGCTCATAGGCGACGTAGCGGTCGTTATCCGACGCCTCGGGGTCTTCGAAAATCATGGCGAGTTGTTCAAGGTGGCCGGTTCGAAGCAGATGGGCGCTGTCTTCGAACGCCTGCGCGGTCAACAGGGTAAGCGCGGCGGGCTCGACCTTGAGAATCCTTCGACCGCCCGCACCGATCTCACTGACATGGTCCGCGGTCAGTTTCCGGTACGTTGTCTCGTCGGTACCGAGGGGCACCATCTCATGGTGCGTGAAATCGTTCATTGAATCGCCTCTCGAGTTACCACGGTACAGTTCACCCATGATAGCAGAGCTATCTGGTACCGCGGTGGGTGCCGGTCAAATTGGTGAGAGACGAGAGCCTTAGGGAAAGACAGCTTCGGAGAGTACCAGCGTGTCCGACTTATTTTCCGAGGTATAGGCGTCGAAGTCCGAACCGTCAGCTTTGATCCGGCCAAGCGGATCCTGTTCAGGATCGATGACAAAGCCCATGCGGATCATGACCAAGGGTTCGTCGCCAACCGACTCGAACCGGTAGTAGCAACCCGCGGGCATGATGACACCTTCATACTTCTCGCAGGTCCTTTTTTCATCATTGGGTCCAATGAAATTGGCCCGCCCTTGAAGCACGACGAACGTGTGCTCGTCATTGGGATGGGCGTGGATGGTGTTTTCGCCTCCCTCCGCATAGGTCTTGATGACCACCCAGGACCGTTCAGTGGCCGCCAATATCGTGTCTGTGTTGCCCTTTTCCGGCAGCTGCGCCGTCAACTTGAAAAACTGCGGCATGCTGTCCGCACTCTGCGCCTCGCGAAGCTTATCGCTGTAGTCATCCATGTTCTCCGCGTAGGGCAGGAATTCCTGCTGAGCCATTCTCTTCACCTTTTCAAGTTGGTCATTCACCGATAGCCGAACCGATTCAGGACGGCTTCCATTTTCATTAACCGTCAGTGGTGATCTTTGTGATCAACTCCGCCAGAACGGTATCCGCCTGGTCGTTCTCGACCTGGCAGGTTCCTGCCGCCATGTGGCCGCCGCCGCCATAACTGAGGCAGAGCTCACCAACATTGGTATTTGAAGAACGGTCGAGGATCGATTTGCCGATTGCGAACACTGTATTCTGTTTCTTCAGTCGAGGTCTACTGCTGCCCCGTCATTGCTCGCGGAGGCCACGATTGCCTCCAGGACAGCAATGCCGTGGATTGCTTGATCTGTGGGCAGGAGATAAGGCTCGGTTCCGGAAACAGCGCGCGCAAACGCTTCGAGTTCCGCTCGGCACGTATCGCTTTTCTCGAATGTTCGCGCCTCAGGCTGACCATCCACAGCGCAGTACGTCATCGAGCCGTCTTCATCAATGCGTACCCATCCCTTCGTGCCGTAAATCTGCAGTCGGAAGAGGCGGGCTGTGGCAGTCAAAGTACCAAGCAATCCAGTCGCGCCATTGGAAAAACGCAAGAGCATTGCGGTCGTGTCATTTGATTCGACCTTCAGCACCTGTTTCAGGCTGTAGGCCTGGACACGTGAAATTGGTCCATTCAAATGAATGAATGCATCGATACAGTGGATGCCGAGTGATGTCATTCCGCCCGCGGGGCTTTCCGATCCTTCGGCGCGCCAAATCTGGGGGGTGAGTTCAAGTCCGTATGAAGACGAGAACTGGCCTTCGAGATGAAGTATTTGACCTAACTCTCCCTCGCCGATCATCTGCTTCAAAGCGATCATCGACGGGAAAAAGCGGCGGTTGTGGCCGAGTGCCAGTACGACGCCTGCACGTTCGCACGCCGCAACAGCCTGCCGGGCACTTTCGGCAGTCAGCGTGAACGGCTTCTCAACGAAGACGTGCTTTCCGGCTGCCGCGGCCTGTTCGATCTGGTCCGCGTGCTGGGTGTGCGGTGTCGCCAGCGCAATAGCTGCGATCTCTGGATCTGAAAGGGCAGCATCATAATCACTGTCGATGGGCATGCCGTGTCGTTCCGCGAAGTCAGCCGCCTTGGCCGGCGTTCGCGTAACCGCACGGGTAAAGTGAATGAAGTCACCTTTAGGGCGTCCCACATCCTGCACGGAGTCGACCAGCCGCTGTCCCCAGCGTCCCAGCCCGATGATGGCCGTATTCAGCATGAGAAGTCAGGCGACCTTTTCAATCCAGACATTGAGTCCGCCATGATCCTCCGGAACCCAATCGTAAGGCACAGTGTCCGCAAAAGATGGGCGTGCCATCATCTTGTCCCACCAGGTTGAGAGGTTGGGTCTTGTATCGCGCCAGCCGCAGTCGGGATTGCGAAAATCAACGAGTCCAATGGCACAGGCAATGCAGATTTGTCCGAGGTCGAGCTGGTCTGTGAACTCGTCCACCTCCTGCTCTGCCTGATCCAATCCACGCGTGACGGCGCGCCATTGACGTTCAATCCAGCCAGGAGACTGCTGCCCTTCCTGGCGCCGCCGCTCAAACAGGTGCAGGGCCGCAGCATCCGTGACGCCCATCCCGAGGGCGTGACAACGCAGCACGAGCCAGCGCTCCATTCCCGAATTTGGAATCATTTTTGGTCCATCGTGGAGCGTGTCGAGATAGTCACAGATGACTAGGCTGTCATAGAGACTGGTGCCGTCTTCCAGCTCCAGCGCCGGAACCTTGCCCAAAGGGTTGACGGCACTGATATCGCTATTTTCCGTCCAGGGATGGGTGAGTACACGCTCGACCTTATCCTCAAGCCCGGTTTCGGCGATCATCACGGTAACTTTCCGAATGTAAGGCGACATCGGGTTGTAACGCAGTTTCAAGCTCATGCGGATCCTCCCTCGGGGCCGGTACGGAACGCGTCATAGACGGTAACGGTACACTTTATGTTCGACATTCCAGAATGCCGGCAAGACTGCCGCAGTCGCTAACGCCAGTGCAAGTTGACAGGTTGGGACGCGCGGGACATCGTGAATCAATCTCGATGATTCGGGATTTGTACCGGCAACACAATCTGGGAGTTATGCGCGTGAGTTGGGAGCGCGAAGTCGAAGAGCTCAATCGTCGCCATGCCTGGGCGGAAGAACTGGGCGGTCGCGACAATATCGACAAGCTGCACAATCAGGGCCGCCAAACTGTTCGGGAACGGATTGAGCAATTGGCGGATGCGGGCTCTTTCCACGAAGTGGGCAAGCTCGCAGGAAACGCAGTTCTTGAAGATGGCGAGCTGAAAAGAGTTGTTCCCGCACCCTATGTCATGGGTCTCGCAAGAATCGATGGTCGAGAAGTGTGCATTGGCGGAGAAGATTTCACCATCCGCGGCGGCGCGAGCTGGAGCGGCGCGCGATCCAAGGGTGGTCAGAGTGGCTTTGTTGAAGATCTCGCTTATGAATATCGGATCCCCTTGATCAACCTGCTGGATGGCGCCGGAGGTTCAGTGACGTCTGCCCAGCGTCGGGGATATTCGGTGCTGCCGGGTGCACACGGATTCGAGAGGAACGTTGATCTCATGGACACAGTGCCGGTGATCGGTGCCGTGCTGGGTTCTGCGGCGGGAGGTCCTGCGGCGCGCGCCGTACTCACCCACTTCTCGGTTATGGTCAAAGGTACCAGCCATGTGTTCGTGGCAGGCCCATCCATCGCCGAGCGTGGATTGGGTGAAGATATCGATAAGGAAGGACTCGGCGGTCATAAGGTCGCGGTAGATATCGCCGGAACCGTGGACAACGCCGTAGACAGTGAAGCGGAGAGCTTCGAGCAGATCAGACGATTCCTCAGCTACATGCCTCAGAATGTACATGAGCTGCCGCCGGAGATCGCTTCGGATGATCCCGCCGACCGCGCCGAGGAAGAACTGCTGTCAATCGTGCCGCAGGAACGGCGTCGGCCTTATGAAATGCGCAGACTGTTGGAACTCGTGGTGGACAAGGACTCAAGTTTCGAGGTGCAACCCACCTTCGGACGCGCGGTGTATACGATACTCGCTCGAATGTCTGGGCGACCGGTGGGGGTCATTGCCCACAATCCCGCCTACTATGGCGGTGCAGTCGATCCCAAGTCCGCGCGGAAGCAGACCCGGTTTATCCGTCTTTGCGATATTTTTCATATCCCCATCGTGTTCTTCGTCGACACTCCGGGATTTCTGGTCGGTCGCAAAGCCGAAGAAGAGGGAATGATCCGCGATGGCGTCGATAGCATGGCGGCACTGCTTAAGGCCCGCGTGCCGGTGCTCACGGTGATCGTGCGGAAGTGCTATGGCATTGCGGGAACGGTGCCGTTTGACAAGAACGGCGTCGACTTCCAGGTTGCCTGGCCATCAGCAGAGTGGGGTTCTCTCCCCATTGAAGGTGGCGTCGCTGTGGCTTTTCGGAGAGAGATCGCTGCGGCTGCGGACCCAAAGAAGCGGGAAGCCGAACTGGAGAAAGAGCTTCGTGAACTGGCGTCACCATTTCTGACGGCCCAGGCGTTTGCAGTCGAGGATGTAATCGACCCGCGACTGACGCGACCGTTGCTTTGCCGCTTCCTCGACGCGGCACAAAACCGCCTCAGGGCTGATTTCGGTTGACCACTTTCGTGCCACGCAGCATGCAGGGCACGCAAAATCAACAAGTCACGCACCGACTCCGGCAATCTCGTAGCAACGTTCCATGAGCTGCAACGTCTTGAGATTGTCGAGACGGTCGGTCCAGAACGGCTCCCCCGTACGCACACCGTTTGCAAAGTCCTTCACGGCGTTCGTGAAGCACGCCTGGTAGTTGGCCATCAGGTCATGCTGGATGGGGGCCGCGTCGCTTCCGACAAGGAATAACTTGTCCCGGTCGAACACCATGGTGTCCTTCGTGCCGATGAGTTCAAGGCGATCGCTTGGCCTGGCCGGGTAGCCGGGCGCCGACATGCTGCCATCGACGACCACGGTGATGCCGGTCTCCCCGCGCATGACGATGATCGCGATGTCCTCGCCAACGAGGTCCTTATTGACCCGATCCATTTCAACCGACACCACCTCGAGTTCGCCCAAGAGCGAACGAAGCACATCCAGTTGGTGGATCAACAGCTCGAACGTTATGAGTCGCTTGAACGTAGCGAGATAGGGCTGACGGACCAGGTCGGGTGGTGTCGACCCATCGTCGGACGGAGCCAGTCCGGGACTACGCACAGTCATGCGCGCGTGGGTGATCCGGCCGATCCGGTCGTCGTCAAGCCACTCCCGCATCTGCAGGTAATGTGGCCGCCAGCGAAAGTTCTCGTGCACCATGAACCGAACTCGCTCGCCGACATCGGCGATCAGTGATTCGGCTTCGGCGACCGTCGGCGCGACGGGTTTCTGCGAGCAAGCGTGTACGCCGTGGTCGGCTGCAATGCGCACGAGGTCAGCGTGCGTATCGACCGGAGTGGCAATATCGACGGCATCTGGCTTTGTCTGCTCGAGCATCTGCGCGAAGTCTTCGTAGACGGCGGGAATACCGTACTCTCGCGATCGCTGCTCAGCCTTTTCTGCGGTTGGATCACAGATCGCAACGATGTCCGCACCGTCAACCTC
>CENY01171943.1_pt1 | contig 13107 bp, 11 predicted proteins | sample 356181 | NCBI WGS metagenome assembly CENY01 (sample SAMEA2619840, study PRJEB7988) | marine metagenome | isolation source: saline water (ENVO:00002010), including
TTTCCAACAAATTCATATGATAGCTCTGCTATTGATTGCAGTCTAGTTGGAACTGTCCCACGACCATTAAATGTAAATAGAGTAAGCAATATAATAAGCGCTACACTAAAAACCATAAATAAAGAGGAGTTTGTGAATGATAAATTTAAATCAAATAGTTTGAATTCTACCAATTCAACTATTTCAAATTGATGCATTGGATCTGGAGCGCCAGATTTTTCAGCCATTCTATATCCTTACTTTTTCTTACTATTTTATATATAAATTTTGATGTTTTTGATAGCGATTTTATCAATTTTAACTAAAAAAATTCACTTAATTGTGAATCAATGGTCATTGTAATTGTCCTCATACAATTGCCTCGAGGATGCGATAGCGGTTTTTATTCCTGACACAATGCCGAGAATGAGGAAAATTATAAAAAAAATTGGTTTTGTATCTAACCACTTATCTATATACCATCCTAGAATAGCTCCAATGATTATTGCAATGATGAGTTCGATAGATATTCGCATTGCGATTGATATCTGTTTCCCCCTTATTTGCTTTTGTGTGTTATCAATTTTCTTCTTACGGGATTTAATCTCCACGATTTTTTCGGAAACTTGATCGAGTTGATCATTTTTATTAATCATGCGACAATCTCTTCATTCACCATCTTTTCTGCTTGATTTAGGTCTACAGAAAGCATGACACTCTCACCCTTCTTAGCCATTGTTATCCCAAAAAGCCTATCCATCCGTGACATTGTATATGGATGGTGGGTAACTATTAGAAACTTTGTATTTGAATTTTTTGATAGATCATCAAGTGTATCACAAAATTTTTTAACATTAGTATCGTCTAATGGCGCGTCAACCTCATCAAGGATACACACAGGTGCTGGATTTTCGAGGAAAACAGCTAATATAAGCGCAATCACTGTAAGTGCCTGTTCACCTCCAGATAGCAATGATATTGTTTGCGGTTTTTTACCTGGTGGCCATGCAACAATGTCAAGACCTGCATTCAATATGTCCTCATTATCATCCAATTTAAGTTCGGCTTTTCCACCTTCAAATAATTTTTCAAATAAAAGCTTAAAATTAGAGTTTACTTTTTCATATGACTGCTGCAAGCGTTCCCGAGCTTCTCTATCAATTTCCACAATTCCCTTGTGCAATGTTTCAGTCGCTGAGACAAGATCATCATTTTCTCGGCAAAGCTTCTCATGGTATTCTTTTTTTTCGGCATATTGATCTGAGGCTGTTAGATTTACTGCCCCAATTTTTTCCCTTTGTGAGTATGCTTGTGATAGCAGCTCAATGACTTTTTCTCGGTCAAGAGAGCTTGGGCTTGTATCATTGAATAAATCTTTTGAGTTTATACCTAAATTAATCTTTATTTTATCATTCAATTCGATTTTCCTATCATCAAGATTTTCTAATTTAGTTCTAGCTTGTATTAACATTTCAGAGTCTTTCATCAGATCAGACTCCAATGATTTTATTTTTTCATTATTTTTTTTATATTTTTGCTCATACTTATTTAATTTTTCTTCTAAATCTTGTTTCTTCTGAATCGAACGTTCAAGTTCAATTTCAATCTCTGATTGTTTTTGTTTTATTCTTTCGGGTTCAGACTCTATGCTTTTCAATAGTTGTTCTGAATTTTTTAGTCTCTGATTTAGATCCTTTAGGTAATTCTCTGTTTGGTTTTTTCTAACTTCCCATGAATTTCTATTTTCAATGAGGTCCTTTTGGGTTTTCTCAAGATCTCTTTTCTCTCGCAGAATATTTTGTGTATTTGATTCCTTAATGTCCGCTATCGTTTTTGCGTTATAGAAATCTTGTTTTACTTTTTCCAGAGTATTTTGGGACTTTTCTATTTCACTCTTATTAATTTTCTTTGAGCTCAATGACTCAATATTTTTTTTATTAATTTTTATATTTTCTTCTATTGAGTTTATCTTAATTTCATTTGATAGAGCTGAGTTTTTTTCGGTAATTATTTTTTTATCTAACTCCTTAATCTTATCAGCCACCAGCTTTTGTTCCTCGATAAGCTTCTTCCAATTTTCTTTTCCCATTGATTGTTGGTTTATGATTTTTTCAAGATTTTCAGAAACTTCTTTTGCATCCTTTTTCATAGTTTCTAGTTTCATTTCATTGCTTTGTAAATTTTTACTCAGATCTATAATTTTCTTTCTAGCATGAGGTATGTTTATATTTTCAGCATCAGTATTGAATTTCTGCACATAGCCGTCCCACCTTATTATTTCGCCACTGGCATTAATAACTTGCTGCCCCGGTCTCAATAACGTTATAATTTTATTTATTTCGTTTACTTCTGTATATCCAGTATATTTCAAAAATATATGTATTTCCTCCGGTCCTTCAATTAAATCAGCTAGTGGCGTTATACAATCTGCAAATTCATCATCAAATTCTTGATTGGTATTGATCCAGAATTTCTTACCTTTTTTAAGTGTAGAAATTTCAAGATCATTGAGAATTCTTCCAACTTTGCTTTCAAAGCCATCATTGATCTTAATTTTATTAACTATAGCATCAGGATTCTCGATGCTTAATAGGTATTCTTCGAGCTCTATTTTAGTTTTTTGTGATTGTCGGATCTCGAAATCTAAGATTAAACTTAATTCTTTGTTTTTCTCTAAATCCTGTGAGAGTTTCCTTTTATTTTCTTCACATTGATCAATATCTCTGAGGATGGATATAAGGCTTTCTTCTATCTTTTTCTGCTTATTTATAAACAAGTCTCTGTCTTTTTCGCTGGAGTCATCTTTACCACGATTCGATTTATCTTTTAGGGCATTTTCCAGCTCGGTTGAGAGTTTTTTTAGGTTTTCATGGCATTCCTCAATCTGATCTTCAATGTTTTTATTTTCAGTATCCATGGTAAGCACTTCCGATAGATGACTGTTATATTCTCTTTCTAGCGTCTTATAACTATCTGTAGCATCACTTGATGCCTGTAATATATTGCTCTCAATCTTTTCTATATCATTAATGGTTTTGTGCAGTTCTGCTAATTTGCTATCCAAGTCTTTGAGTTGACTCTCTTGGTCAGTTAGGTTGGTTTTTTCGCGATCGAGATCTATCAATATTTGGTCTACCTGTTTGCTGGCTGTAGTAATTTTTTCTGTTGTGTATTGTAATTCATTTTTTAAATTAAGTTCGTTACTTCTCTTTTGCTGAAGATCATCAATAAGGTTTTCATATTCTTGTCTAATGGGCTTCATGAAATTTTCAATGTCATTATTCTCAAACTCTGAACTGCCAATTTCATTTTTTATATTTTTTACATTATCCTGTATGTCTTTGATATTCAGATCTAATTCCTCTCTTTTAGCTTCAATCGAGTGCCAATCTATTTTCAGTAATTCTTTTTCATAATCCCTTATCTGGGAAGCAATAGCTTTAAACTTTTCAGCCTGATTTGCTTGCCTTTTGAGTGAAGACATCTCGGTTCCTACAACCCTAATAATATCAGCAAGTCGTTCTATATTCTGTCTTGTTGCATTTAGCTTTAGTATTGCTTCATGCTTGCGGTGATGGAGACCACTAATACCTGCAGCTTCTTCTAGTATCTTTCTTCGCTCATTTGGTTTTGACTCGATAATTTGGTTAATTTGACCCTGCTTAACAATTGATATTGAATGCGGACCAAGAGAATTATCCGCAAAAAATAATTGGACGTCTTTCGCTCTTTTTTCTATCGAATTGATGTAGTATTTCGAGCCAGAATTCCTCTCAATCCTTCTCTTGATTTCATATTCATCACCACTAGCTTCATTCTTATCTGAAGTGTTGGTAGCTTCGCTCATAATTACAGAAACTTCAGCAAAGTTTCTAGATGGACTTGTGTCGGTACCTGAAAAAATGACATCATCCATCTCTGACCCACGGAGATTCTTATAGGATGTTTCACCCATAACCCATTGAAGGCTGTCTAAAACATTTGACTTACCACAGCCATTAGGCCCAACGATCCCAGTCAGACCCTTCTTTATTTCAAGCTCGGTTTGTTTTTCAAAAGACTTGAAACCATGCAGTTTAATTTTTTTTAATTCCATTTTGGAATAGATCCTCCTAAACCCCTTTGTATGAGTCTAATATTTTTTCTATTTCTGATTTAAAATATGAATATGGTTTGTTACCGGATATCACCTTACCGTTTATAATAAAGGATGGTGTGGAGTTAATCTGAAACTCCTCTATGGCATTTTCTTTTTGAATAATTAGTTGGTCTAATAATTCTTGATCATTTAAGCATTGGTCAAAATCTTCGCTGCTTAGCCCTGCCTGCTTTGATAGACTTTTTAACTCAGAGATTGCATCATCAGAATACCACTTACTTCTATTTTGAAACAAAATTTCAATGAAAGCGAGTGAAATACTATTATCTACGCAACGCGCCAGCATAGAGGTCGCCATTGAGAGTTTATCAAGTGGAAACTCCCTGAATATAAATTTAACCTCACCCTTTTCAATATAATCCTTCTTCAAAGCAGGATAGGTTTCGGTATGGAAATCAGCGCAATGCGAACAAGTCATTGATGCGTATTCAATAATTGTAACTGGGGCATCATCGTCACCGATTGATAACTCTGTAAGAGATACTTCGGATACTAACAAATTTTCTGTATTAACACTTGTATCTTCCATTGATAGATAATTTACACGGGTGGATTTATCTGTGTATGGGCTAACAGAAAAATAAAACGTACTAACAAAGAAAATCACTCCAAAAAATAATAATAATATTTTATTTCTTCTCATTTTTTCTTTTCTCCTTAATATTTCTACCGAGCTTTGCTAGAGCATCTTCTAGAGTTTTGCTTTTTTCTAGTTGGGCTTCATGGCTAGTTTGGCATTGAAGCTTAGTTTTTATATTATTGGAAGCTGCCTCCTCGTAATTAATTTTGTCTTTGTTAGGTTTATTTTTGATAACTAAATCTGAAATGAAATTTTGACCATATATTTCATTCACTCTCTCAATTATTGAGTTCCGTCTATATTGCATTTCTATTGTAGAAGAACCTGATACCTCGAGATGTAATTTTCTATATATTTTTTTTGCACCATTAATAAACCTGTATTCAGTAGTTATTTTTTTTGGATAAACTTGATCTTTGTATTGATCCTCAAAAACTTGATCCCAAAGTATTGAGAGTTCATCAACTTTAACCCCATATTTTTTCTTTAGTGGCTCTATTAAAGGCTCAATAAAATTACTAATATGTAATCTTGAGTTATATTGCCCTGCTAAATTATATATATTATCTTGTTTAGACATTGGGTTACCATTTCTATTTATACATTATTATATTATTATTAATTACAGAAATGTACAAACCAAACGATATAACATACCCACTAATTTCATGGTATAAGTCAAACAAAAGAAATCTTCCTTGGAGAAATGCATTTAACCATGAAAACGCACCCTATCAGATCCTTGTTAGCGAATTTATGCTTCAGCAAACCACCGTTGCAACTGTTTTAAATTATTATGATAGATTTATAGAAAGATGGCCTACCAATAAGGATCTATCAAATGCGACCGAAGATGAGGTTCTGGAAATCTGGTCTGGGCTCGGATATTATTCAAGGGGTATAAATTTATTAAAAACCTCAAAAATAATTTTTCATGATTACTCAAATAAAATACCAAAAAATATTGATATTTTAAAAACATTTCCAGGCGTAGGCGAATACATGTCATCGGCTATTGCATCTATCGCATATAATCTTCCTTCAAAAGCAGTGGATACAAATATTCAGAGGGTAATAACAAGGTATTACCAATTAGATTTTGAAAACCCAGCTCGTAACCGAAAGAAGGTTCAAGATATTGTTTTATTACTGACAAGTAATGACTCCCCCAGAGATCTCATTCAGGGTTTGATGGACCTAGGATCATCGCTTTGCACTCCAAAATTACCCAAATGTGAAAAATGCCCTTTGATAAGGGGGTGTAATTCATACAAAAATAGTAAATTTGAATTTACATTAAAAAAAATAAAAAAAATAATACCTCAAAGATATGGACGTGTTTATTTAATTGAAAGGTCGGATGGCTCGTATCTCATTGAAAGAAGGCCAGAAAAAGGGCTTTTGGCGAAAACCTATCAATTTCCGACTACAGATTGGTGTGAAGTGAAGTCACCATTAGACTCCCCAAAGTCATATCAGAAAATGAATGTTGTTGGGAAAGTCAATCACAGATTTTCACATTTTACTTTAGAATTAACAGTTATAAAAGTTGATATTGAGTCTAGGGATATTAAGAATATTAAAGTACCACAAAATGGAATATGGAAAAAACCAAACCAGCTGAACCAGATTGGTTTATCAAGCCTGATGAAGAAGGCATCCAAATACATAAAAGTTTGAATTATTTGGTATGCATTACTCATTGATCCCAGACTTAATCTGGTCACGTATTTTATCTATTGGATAGAGGCTATTGTTTTTTAGAAAATGCCAATATATCCATCCATTGCAACTTTCTGTTCCCTGATAATGAGCTCCAATTTTGTGAATAGAACCATTAACTTTATCAGCTTGTAGCGTCCCATCGGCTTGAACAATGGCAACGTTTTTCTTTTTTGAGCAGTAGAGCTTTTGGCCGATCTCAATCAATCCTCTTTCGATAAGTGTGCCAAATGGTATTCTAACCTGGTCTCTTTTTGTCGATTTTATATTTATGCTTAATGAGCAGGGATTATCAATTTCCTCAAGTCTTTGCTCTGCAATTTGAACGTAATCTTTATTCCTTTCAATACCTATCCAACGTCGCCCTAATTTTTTACAAACTGCGGCCGTTGTTCCACTTCCTGAAAATGGATCAAGAACGATAGCATTTGGATCAGATGACGATACAATAACTCTATAAATTAAAGCTTCAGGCTTTTGTGTTGGGTGTAATTTTGCCCCATCATTATTACGAAGACGCTCCTTACCATTACAGATTGGGATGTGCCAATCAGACCTCATTTGTACATCATCATTCAAACTCTTCATGGCATCATAATTAAATTTATATCTAGATTTTTTGTCTTTGGCTGCCCAAATGATTGTTTCATGTGCATTTGTAAATCTTCTTCCACGAAAATGAGGCATTGGATTGGTTTTTGTCCAGATAATATCATTAAGGGTCCAGAATTCCATATTTTGCATAATGTAACCAACTCTAAAAATATTGTGATAGCTGCCAATCACCCATATTGTACCTGATGGTTTTAATAGTCTTTTGCATTCCTTTAGCCAATTTGAAGTGAAGGTGTCATATGATTTGTAGTTTTCGAATTTATCCCAATCTTCACGAACAGAATCAACATCTGAATAATCAGGTCTATAAATAGTGTCATTTAGTTGAAGATTGTATGGTGGATCTGCAAAGATTAGATCAACTGAATTATCGGGCATTTCCCTCATTATCTCGATCGAGTCACCATTAAATATTTTATTGGTTTGATCTTCAGATAATTCTGTAATATTTTTTTTTAACATCAAACTGGTTCATATATATTTCTGAACTCATAGTTTGACATCAAAAAGGTTATTATTTTCTAAATTAATTTTTTTTAATCATTTCATTTACCGGACTAAATGTTTTTCTGTGAATAGCCAATACTCCATATTTTTCAATTTCCATAATATGATTTTTTGTCGGGTAACCCTTATGCTTGTTGAATGTGTATTTATTAAATACAAAAGAAAATTTATCCATAATTCTATCGCGTACAACCTTTGCAATGATTGAGGCTGCCGCTATTGAGATTGATTTTTGATCACCCTTTATGATAGGTATATTCACAATTTCAGTATTGATCTCGAAATTTCCATCAATGAGCAATATATCAGGTCTTTTTTTTAATTTTTTATATGCTGTGTTCATTGCATGTTTTGTAGCGTTTAACACGTTAATGGTATCGACGCATTCAACATCAGCAACTCCAATACCAACATGGGAGTTTTTCAATATTTGTTCAAATAATATCTCTCTATCTAATGGTGAAATTTTTTTTGAGTCATCAATACCAGATGGAATATAATTTTTTTTTAAAATAACCGCGGCTGCAACAACTGGCCCAGCTATTGGGCCTCTGCCAACCTCATCAACTCCAGCGATCAGATTAAATCCTTGAAACCACCATTTTTTTTCTATCGATAAATTTGGTTTTCTAGATGAGTTCATCAAACATTATTTTTCAGAGAGCCTTGGCATAATCTCAACAAGGTTGCATGGCTTATGATTAATATCAAATTGATGAACAAGAATTTCATTCCATGCATCCTTGCATGCATTTGGGGATCCTGGCAGGCAAAATATGAATACATTATTATAAATCCCCCCAAATGCTCTCGATTGGATTGTCGATGTCCCAATCTTTGATGAGCTTATTTGGTGGAATAGAGTAGAGAAGCCACTGATTTCTTTATCAAGAAGTGGCATAATGGCATCAGGCGTCACATCTCGACCTGTTAATCCCGTACCTCCAGTTGTTATTATTGCGTCAAAGTTATTTGTGCTTACCCACTCTTTTATAATTCCTTGAATTTCTTTTATTTCGTCAGGGATAATTCGTCTGTCAATCAGACAGTGTTTTGCGTCATTTATCGCCTGCGATAAAACGTCGCCTGATTTATCATTTGTTTTATTTCTAGTATCGGATACCGTTATAACGCCGATATTCAGGCTAATAAAAGAATTTTTATTTTCGACTGTCATCAATTATCATCGATAGTTATTTAATTTCATTTGCAATTATTTTCAAATCCTCCCAAGCAAGCCGTTTGAGAGAAGGCTGCTTTATTAGTACTCTTGGATGGAATAGTGGGAATATTGGAATATTCATTTTTTTATTATTGAGAGTCTTTCCTCGTGAGTCAATAAAGTTAACATCACTCTCCATGAGCACGCTTAATGCCAAGTCTCCAAGAGAAATAATATATTTTGGTGCTAATAATTCTATCATTTTATAAAAAAAAGGTCTGCACTTATCTATCTCATTTGAAGTTGGTCGTCTATCTCCTGGCGTTCGCCAAAAAAAAGTGTTTATTATCGTGTTTCCCTTAAGTTCAACATTAATCGCCCCAAGCATCTTAACCAACAACTCCTTACAATCTTCAGCCAGTATATTATTGGACTGATCCTCCTCTTCGGAATTTGGAAAGTCATTTACTATCAATATTTCGGGATTCAGACTGCCTTGATGTATGTGAGTATGTTTTGAGTATATTTTCAGGTCTGAGATATCACATTGATCAATATATTCTATCAAACCCTGAACTGTTTTTATATCGTATAGATCATTTTTTTTATGAACTTTATCATCATCTACGCCCGCGCGCTCTTCTTGCGTATATTTTTTTTGATTATTTTTAAGAACGAAATCAATATTCTCATCAGCATACCAACTAAGTAAAACAATTTTTTCTAAATTATTCATAGATCATGGTTTTTGTTAAGAATTTTTTTTTAATTGTATCTATTAATAGTACAAAAATACAATGATTAATGTTAATAATAGTAAGTTATTAATAGAAAGAGTTAACATCACGAATGCAGGAAGAAAATACAAGAGAGTCTATAGAGGTTGATGTACTGATTATTGGTGCTGGACCGGCTGGATTAGCAACGGCAATAAAACTGAAAACCGAAGCAAATAAAAATAATCAAGAAATAAATATTGTTGTCCTTGAGAAAGGCTCAGAGGTTGGTGCCCACATACTTTCGGGTGCAGTTATAGATCCAATTGGCCTGGATATGCTTCTGCCAAATTGGAGAGATCTCAACCCTCCAGCTATGAGTGAGGTGATTGATGATAGATTTTATATTTTAGGACCAGCTGGTAGCCTAAGAATACCGAACTTTTTTTTCCCAAGGCTGATGTCCAATCACAATTGTTTTGCGACAAGCCTCTCAAATGTCGTCAAATGGTTAGGGGGTATTGCCCAGTCTCTCGGAATTGAAGTTTATCCTGGATTTCCAGCATCTGAAATAATTTACCAAGGTGATAGAGTTGTAGGAGTCATAACTGGTGACTTTGGTATCTCAAGAAATGGAGAAAAAAAGGACTCCTTCATGCAAGGGATGGAAATCAGAGCTAAATATACAGTATTTGCTGAAGGTGCTCGTGGACATTTAACAAAGAAAGTCATAGAAAAATTTCAACTCGATAAAGAATCAGATTTCCAAAAATATGGTATTGGACTGAAAGAGTTATGGGAAATTCCTGAAGATAATCATAAACCAGGTCTAGTACAGCATACCATGGGGTGGCCTCTTGACAATAAAACAGGTGGAGGGTCATTTATGTATCATTTTGGGAAAAATTTAGTTTCAATCGGTTTTGTTGTTCATCTCAATTATAAAAACCCATCATTGTCTCCATTCGAGGAATTTCAGAGATATAAAACACATCCGCTTGTAAAAGATATTTTGAGTGGCGGTAAAAGACTCTCATATGGCGCCAGAGTGATAAGCGAGGGCGGATACCAATCAGTTCCAAAATTAACATTCCCGGGCGGCTTACTTGTTGGATGCGCTGCAGGCTTTGTGAATGTGCCAAGAATTAAAGGATCCCATAATGCAATAGTTAGTGGTGTTTTAGCTGCTAATGCATTACTGGAGAGTTTTACATCAAAGAAAATATCGGAAGAATTATTAAGCTACCAAGACATGTATAATAAAAGCACCATAGCGAAAGAATTATCAAAGGTAAGGAATGTAAAACCGTTATGGTCCAAATTTGGTACTTTGGTTGGTGTAGCTTTGGGCGGTATAGATATGTGGTTAAGAGATCTTGGTATTAATATACCATTTACAATGTCCCACAAAAAGCCAGATCATCTAACATTGCAAAAAAAATCTGCATCAAAGAAAATAGAATATCCAAAGCCGGATGGAGTTTATTCTTTCGATAGGTTATCTTCGGTTTATTTATCATCAACCAATCATGAAGAGGATCAACCTGTTCATTTGAATGTGAGTGATTTTGGTTTACAAACCACAAGTGAATATCACGATTACGGTGGACCATCAGCAAACTACTGTCCTGCTGGTGTTTATGAGTGGATACTCGAAGGTGAGAGTCCTAAATTTCAGATCAACGCTCAAAATTGTGTACACTGTAAAACTTGTGATATCAAAGACCCAAATCAAAATATAAATTGGCAGGTACCCGAGGGAGGTGGTGGACCAAATTACTCTAATATGTAATTTTACCACCAATAAAAAATGTCATCAAAAGTAGTTTTGCACGCTAATGCTAAAATTAACTTAACCCTCGATATACTTGGAAAACGGTCTGATCATTATCATGATATACAGGGTTATGTTGCCTTTCTTGACTTACATGATGAGTTAATAATAAATCACTCTGAAAAATTATTGGTCAGCTTTGATAACCCTTTTGATGAGAATGTTTCCGCAAAATCCAATACTATTCTTAAATTATATAACTACCTCTGCAATTATTTTCCAAATTTGAGTCAATATAAAGTCCATGTGAAGAAAAATATCCCAATTTCTGCTGGTCTTGGTGGAGGCTCATGCGACGCTGCAGCCTTAATGAGATATCTTATTAGTGATAGTGAAATAAATATGGATCAAATTAGTATCGAATCATTAGCAAAGGATGTCGGTGCCGACGTACCATGCTGCTTATTAAATAGGCCATCTTTCATTTCTGGTATAGGTGAAATTATTCAAAGTATAAAATTAACTGATACATACTATTGTCTTCTTGTGAATCCACAAATACCTATTTCAACATCACAGCTATATGAAAAGATTAGCATCAAAGGATTGGAGGACGCACACACCAAAAATTTCTTACCTAATCCTTCAATGGCTCATATTGTTAGTGGTAAGAATGACTTCCAGCAGGTAATTATTCAAGATTACCCTATAATAGGAGAGATAATAAACAACCTAACTAAAGCTGAGGGTTGTATTTTGGCAAGAATGACTGGGAGTGGACCTACATGCTTTGGTTTTTTTTCAAAGCAAGAGGATATGTCAAAATGTAAAAAAAAATTTGAAGAAATGTATCCAAAATTCTGGATTATGGAAACGAAGTTATTAAACTAGCTGTCTCTTGTGTAGGAGAAGTACACGGCCTCTTCTAAAGCGCTTTTCATCTCTGACTTCTCGAAATTTTCTAGACAATTCAACGCTTTTTCACCGTATTTCTTTGCCTCAGCTAGTGTTTTCTCAAACCCTTTCTTTTTATCAATCAACTCAAGAGCAGATTGAAAGTCATTTGCGTTTTTATTTTTTTTATTTATCAACCTCTCCCAAAGTTTTTTCTCCTCTTTGTTTGATTTTTTATATGAATAAATAATGGGATAGGTGACCTTTCCTTCAAAAAAATCATCGCCAATATCTTTTCCAATATTATCAATTGTAGAGGTATAATCTAGGGCATCGTCTGATAATTGAAATGCAATACCAAGATATGATCCAAAATCCCTCAAGATCTCAGCAGTTTCTTTACTGGAGTCTGAAATTATTGCGCCTATTTCTGACGCCGCACTAAATAATTTTGCAGTTTTATAATTTATGATCTGAAAGTACATTTCGGGTGTTATAGACAAGTGATTGGAGTAAACTAATTGCATTACCTCGCCTTCGGCAATCACTGTAGCTGCATTTGAGAGAACTTCTAGTGCTTTTATTGATTGTGCTTCAACCATCATCTTAAATGCCTCGCCCAGTAAATAATCACCAACGAGCACGCTTGCCTCGTTTCCCCAAAGCATTCTTGCTGCGATCTTGCCCCTCCTCATTTCACTATCATCAACAACATCATCATGAAGTAATGTTGCGGTATGCATAAATTCAACACCCGCAGCCAAGGGAATATAATAATTATTTTTACAGCCACATAATTTACTCGAAGCAATAGTTAGCATCGGCCTTAAGCGTTTGCCCCCAGATGAAATAAGATATTGTGATACTTTTGGAATCATATCTGTATTAGATATTGTTCTTTGAATAATTAGATCATTGACAAGCCCCATATCTTTTTTTGTAAGAGATATGAGTTCTTCAATTCCATATTTTTTTTGCAGTGTCATAAATCTGTTTTTT
>CENY01165382.1_pt1 | contig 13079 bp, 14 predicted proteins | sample 356181 | NCBI WGS metagenome assembly CENY01 (sample SAMEA2619840, study PRJEB7988) | marine metagenome | isolation source: saline water (ENVO:00002010), including
AATTCCATCAGCGGCGGGGTGCTGGCGCTCAATCAGAACCCCGAGCAGTACCGCAAGCTTCGGGAGCAGCCTGAACTGATTCCCAATATGGTGTCAGAGATGATTCGCTGGCAGACGCCGCTCGCTTACATGCGGCGCCGGGTGTTGGAAGATACCGAGGTGGGCGGCCAGACGCTGCGCGCGGGTGAGAAGGTTGCCATGTGGTATGTGTCGGGCAATCGCGACCCGGACATGTTCGACGATCCCGACGCTTTTCGCATCGATCGGCCCAATGCGCGTAAGCACATCGCCTTCGGGTTCGGCATACATCGCTGCATGGGCAATCGCGTCGCGGAGATGCAGCTGCGCGTACTTTGGGAAGAGATTCTCAAACGTTTCCACACCGTTGAGGTAGTGGGCGAGCCGGTGCGCGTACCGTCATCGTTCGTTAAGGGCTATCTTAAGCTGCCCGTGGTGCTGCACCCTGTTTAGAGTCGGGTCTCGCGAAGCTCGTTGCCGGCTCCTGCGTGCGGCGGGTGCAAAGCGGAGCTGCCGCGAGTTAGCTTCTGTAGCATTGGTTTGGGCTGGCTAGATCTCCGATCGTGCAGATCACCTAGTCGTTCGTCGCAGCGGCTTGACGCGCCGCACTTTCTGGTGTCTTGCTAGCTGATTCCATGAGGCGATCGGCGCCTCAAAAGGCTCCAGATGCGAAGAAAACCAGCAGCGTCATGTCCTCTTCTATCTCGAAGAAGGAATGCTCGGCGGTTGCCCGAACATAAAGAATGGTTCCTGGTTGGATGTCCTGGATTTCGTCACCCACCTGGAGCCGTGCCCGACCTTCGAGAACGTAATACATCTCGTCTTCGTCGTGGGGTGTCTGCATGTCTTGCGAACCCGCCTGCAGGTGGTATATCCCGCAGGACAGGTGTGGCACGCGCAGGAACTCTTTGTACTCCACCGGCTTGTCGGAAAGCATCGACCTGATGCCGGCGACGTCGAACACCTGCCATGCGGTATCTTCAGAGTCGCTCATGTCTGTTGGGAATTTGCCGTTGTTACGGCGAATCGTCCTTTAGTCGCCTGACAAAGTACAGGGTCAATTTGTTGGTGGGTTGGGGGCAAGGTCGAGGGACCGGTGCATTTCCAGGCGCTCAGGGCCGCGCCTGGGCCGCTTGGCCGCGTTACGCGTACGGCCCCGTAGCAGGTAGCGTAATAGGGTGAGCCGCACGTCCCAACGTGACAGAAAAGCGCCGGGTGGCTCCAGCAGGTGGAAGCTTCGCAGCGCCCCTCGCGCGACGTGAAGGTGTTCCCGCGCGGCTGCCCCGACGGCATCTTCCAGCGCCAGGGATAGCCACTGTCGAAGCGACTTAGGTCGCTGCGGCTTGCTCGTGCGCATGAGCTCCTTGAAGCGGCCTACGCTTCGCTTGTCCTGGCGTACGCTCGCATCGAACATGGGTCGCAGCTCGCGGCGGGTATTGGCGGCGAAAAGCCGCGCCCGACGGACCGGATCGCTGGAACGGGCTAGTGCATCCACCAGCAGATTGGTATGCAGCATGCCCATGCTGCAGCCCCGGCCGTAAAGGGGATTGGTTCGAATGCTGGCATCTCCGATGGCGAAGAAATTGAGCGCCACCGGATCGCCGTTGGGGGCGTAGTCCCGCCAAACCGCATGGATGTCGCCGATACCGAAGGGCTTTGTGGTGGGCTCCGCCTGATCGTCCGCCAGCCAGGGGCGCAGGCCCGGCAGGCTCAGGCAGATGCGATCAAAGATTTGCGGGTCGCGCACCGCACGCTTGAGCGCTGCCTCGACTACGGGCACGCACAGGATGATGGCGAAATGACCACTTTCCCCGGGAAACACGCCGAACTTGAGGTAGCCGAGGTCCCCCGCATCGGAACGGTCTTCCCGCACCGGCTCGTGCCTGCCTGGCTTCAGCCGATAATGTCTGGTGTAGTAGACGATCTGTGCATCCGATTTCTCTTCGGCCACCGGCAGACCTATGTTTGCGAACCACTTTGGGAACGGGCTGCGGCGGCCGCTGGCATCCACTACCACATCGGCATTCAACGCGTGCTCGGCACCATCCTTGATGAAGCGAACGCCCGTTGCGAAACAAGCGCCTTCACGGCTCTGGGTAGCTATTGCTATAACTCGAGCCCGGTTGACGATGCGTACATTGGCCTGCGCCATTACCAGCCGCCGCATCACCATTTCCATGGTTGCCCGGCGGCACATCAGCATCCATACGCTATCGTCGCCTTTGTCAGGCCGGTAGTCGCCGCGCAGCTCCGCAGGCAGCATGTCGAGGAAGTCCACGCGGCGGGCGCCGGCGGCGTATAGCTCACTCAACAATTCCGGGTGGTTGCGAGCGATCAAATTGCTTAGTAGCCCGAGGAAGGCGTGGGGGTGGCGAAATTGCGCAGCGCCGTTGCGCTGCCAGGAAAAGAACGCCTCATCGGCATCCACTTCAGGCGGGGCGGTATCCCGTTCGATCAGTGTGACGTGATGGCCGCGCGCGGCCAGGGTCAGCGCAGCCGACATGCCGCAAATGCCGGATCCGACGATGGCGATGCGTTCCGCCACAGCGGTGCCTAGATGGTGTCGCTCACACCCCTGACGAATAGGGGTTGCATTCCGAGATCGGCCACGTCGGCGAGCAGCGATGCCTCTGCTGGTGCCGCGTTGGTGCCTTGCGCTGCCTCCAGAATTCTCGGTAGCACCGTGGCGTCGCTAGTGGAGTTCAGAAACAGACCGGGGCGGGAGAGCACGAAGGCCACGGCGCGCTCCAGAGCGCCCGCGTCTGTGATGGGCATATACCAGCTGAAGCGTTTGTCGCTGTCGTCGTCCGACCACCTTCGCCTGGCGACGCTCTTGATGGTTTGCACGGCCACCTCACGCTCCTCGCACCGCCTCACCAGCGCGTTGAAATCGCGAGCGTATTCCGGTTGCTGCATCATGGTGAAGTTGTAGGGGCACAGTACGGAATCGAACTCGAACTCGTTGAGGCTGCGCTGATGCATTGCGGCTACCTGTGTACCGTGACCTGTCACCCCGATGAAGCGCACCAGCCCTTCGTCCCGCGCGGCGGCCAGCGCCTCCAGTGCGCCCCCGGCTGACATGGCGGTGCGCCATTCCTGCTCATCCACCAGATTGTGCATCTGGATCAGGTCCAGCTGATCGATACCCAGACGCTCCAGGGTTTGCTCCAGCTGGGCGCGTGCTCCGGAAGCGGCGCGCTCACCTGTTTTTGACGCCACGAAGAAATCGCTGCGCCGCGTGGCCAGCCAAGGTGCGAGGCGCAACTCGGAGTCCCCGTATGATGCCGCCGTGTCGATGTGGTTGATGCCGTGCTGCAGCAGCAGTTCGAGGATCTGGTCGGCCCGCTCCTGGCGCATGCCGCCCAATGCAGCAGCGCCGAAAATGACGCGAGAACTCATATGGCCCGTCCGGCCGAAGGGGATGCGTTCGATCATGATCTATCCCAGTGATGATTCAGTTCGCTTTGGGATCCAGAATTTTGACGACCCCTCGGTTCAGGGAGCCGGATTGAAACCCGCTCAGATCCAAGGCTACGAAGCGGTAGCCGCACGCCATGATGTCGCGCTCGATGGCTTCGCGGTTTTGGATTGCAAGGTCAAACTCATCGACAAGCAGTTCCAAACGAGCAACGTCATCGTGGTGCCGCACCCGGCACTGGCGGAAGCCGAACCGCTCGAGAACCGCCTCAGCCTGCTCTACCTGAGCCAGCTTGCCTTCGTCGATGGGGGTGCCGTAGGGAAAGCGCGACGATAAGCAGGCTGACTGTGGTTTTTCTGCGTTGTCCAAACCCAGGCGAGCCGCCAGCGCGCGCACGTCGGCTTTGTTGAACCCCGCTGCCACCAAAGGAGAGTGTACGGCGAAGTCGTTTGCGGCGATCAGCCCGGGTCGGTGGTCGCCCAGGTCGTCGCAGTTCGTGCCGTTGAATATGGCGGCGAAACCTTCCGTTTGCGCGATCTCCTGCATCGCGGCATACAAAGTGGTCTTGCAGTAGAAGCAGCGATTGGTGGGGTTGGCTCGGTAGTCGGGGTTGCTGAGTTCGTTGGTAACGATCACCCGGTGGGGCATGCGCCACTGCTCCGCCAGCTGTTTGGCCAGGTTCAGGTCGCTGCGCTTCAAGCTGGCAGAGCCCGAGGTGACGGCCAGTGCCTTGGGGCCCAGTTCGGTGGCGGTGACGTATGCCACCAGGGAGCTGTCGACTCCACCCGAGTACGCCACCAACGCGCTGTCGAAACGTCCAATCTCCTGGCGCAATCGCTGGTGCTTTAGATTCAGTTCCCGCATGCCCATAGGCTGGAGTATCCCACTTAAAGGCGATTGATCATATTGGCCTGAAAACCTGCGCCGAACCCGTTGTCGATGTTCACCACCGTTACGCCCGCCGCACAACTGGTGAGCATGCCAAGCAGCGCGGTGACCCCTTCAAATGCCGCCCCGTAGCCGATGCTGGTTGGTACGGCGATGACCGGTTTGTCTACCAGTCCGCCCACCACGCTCGGCAGTGCGCCTTCCATGCCGGCCACCACGATGACCACCCGGGCGCTGCGAATATCCTCGACTCGAGCGAGCAATCTGTGCAGCCCGGCCACTCCGACGTCCACCACGCGGATGACAGGATTGTCGTAAAACTCGGCGGTCAGGGCGGCTTCCTCGGCCACCGGAGCGTCGGATGTGCCCGCGGACACCACGGCGACGCTGGTTTCCGCCAGCACGGCGACGCGTTGTTTGAGCATGGCCAGCCGTGCGGCGGGGTGATAGGTGGCTTCCGGGCAGACCGCAGCGATGGCGTCGGCCCCGGCCTGGCTTACCCGAGTGGCCAGCACGTTGCTGCCAGCCTGCGCCAGCGCACTGAATCCGTCTGCGAGCTGAGAAGGGGTTTTGGATTGACCGAAGATCACCTCGGCCGCCCCCGTCCTTCGCTCGCGATCATGGTCTATGGTGCTGTGGCCGAGATCTTCCGACCACAGCGCGCTGAGCTGGCGCAGCGCGCCTGCGTCATCCAGTGTGCCGGCTTTGTATGCGGCCAGCAGGGCGCGGGCTTTGTCGGGGACGTCCGTGCTCATTCTGACTTCGCCTGTGGATCGATTTCGCGTTGAATGCGCGCGGCGGCGTCGAGATAGCTCAGTCCGTTGCGGGCCGCCGCGTCTTGCACGTCATCGTGTTCGGGCTTCCAGCGTTGGCTGCCGCCGGGGAGCGTGACGGTTTTTACCTGCACCGGCCCGAGACTGGTCTGCACCGTGCGCAGCTCGCGCGGCAGCATGCGCTTTTCCACCTGCGTCACCCGGACGCCGATGGTGGTTGAGTGCTCGAAGACCAATGCTAACAATTCGTCCAACGCGTCCTGTCCGCATAGTAGTGTCAGTTTGGTGCCGGGACGTGATTTCTTCATCACGATGGGCGTCATGAACACATCCCTGGCGCCGTGGGCAAACAGCGTGTCTAACAGCGGAGCGAACGCTTCGGGGCTCATGTCATCGATGTTGCACTCCACCTGGTGGTTGGTTTCTACGTCATAGTCTTGGCGTTCCGCTACGTGTCCCAGGCAGACGCGCAGCACGTTGGGGATGTCGAATTCCTTCTGTCCGATACCGTAGCCGACCCGTTCGGTGGTGAAGCCCTGGGGTGCATCGATTTGCGTAATGGCCTCCTTGACGATGACCGCGCCGGTAGGGGTGGTGGCCTCCTGATTCACGCCGCCGTAACGGCAAGGAATGCCCGTAAGGAGCTCGGCCGTAGCGGGCGCGGGCACCGGCATGAGCCCGTGCTCGCAACGCACCATTCCGCCGCCGAGTTCCAGCGGGGTGCAGCCGACGAACTGGGCATTCAGGTGCTCCAGGCATACGGCGGCGCCGACGATGTCGACGATGGAGTCGGTGGCACCCACCTCGTGGAAATGGATTGCGTCCATGGTGGTTCCGTGGATCTTGGCTTCGGCCCGGGCCAGGCTTTCGAACATGCCCACCGCGCGCCGACGAATCGGAGCCGCGAACTGCGCTTTGTCGATAATCTGCACGATGTTAGCCAGGTGGCGATGCGGTCGTGCCGCATCCGGCGCCAGGCGCACGGTTGCCTGGGTGCCGGTAATTCCCATCCTGCTGCCCGGAGCAACTTCCAGCGAAAATTCCCCGGCCAGGCTGAGCTTGGATAGCTGCGCGCGCAGCATGGATTCCGGGACACCCAGATCGAGCATGGCCCCGATGTGCATGTCGCCGCTGATCCCGCTGAAGCAGTCATATAGTAGGGCCGTAGGCATGGCCCAAGTGTATCTCAGTTAGCTCAGCATGCGATGGGCGGACGCGCAGAAGTCGGTCTGCTCGCTGCGGGCAAATGCCAGGTCCTGATAGTCGGTGGCATACATGCAGGCGCGCAATACGTCCGCGAACACTACGGTGTGTCGATTCGACGGCATGTCCGGAGTGTACCCGAGGGCATGCCCTTGTCTGCATGCCCCACGATGGGGATACTGGAAGGGTCGCCGGTTCGTGCGGAGAAACATGCACCCCAACGAAGCGCTGTTTGCGAACGAAGCTTTTTATCTCGCCTTTGCTCAGGCGGACTACGATGCCATGCAACGGGTCTGGTCCGAGCAAGGGGAACTGATCTGTATTCATCCCGGCTGGGCGGCCATTACCAAGCGCGACGAGATCCTTGCCAGTTGGCGCGGCATTCTGGGTAATGCGCAGCAACCGGCGGTCACCTGCTATGGGGCGCGCGCCGTTTCCATGGGCGATTGTGTTGCCGTAGTGTGCTACGAAGAGGTGGCGGGATCGGTGCTCGTTGCCATTAACGTTTTCGTGGAGGAGGGGGGCAGGCCACGCATGGTGCAGCACCAATCGGGTCCCTGTGGTAGCCCGCCGGAAAAGCCTTCCCGCGATCAGCAACTGAACGGGTAGTCCAGGCGATTGCGCCTTAGAACCGGTGCACCATCCGGATGCCAGATGTAGATACGAACAGGGTGGATGGGAATGGCGCCGTGTCCTTCTGCCATACGAATCCCAAGCCCGAATGGTCTCCGCGGTGGCGGCCGAAATACCAACCGTTATCGAGGTTCCAGCCTTGTAGCTCAGTGTGCGAGTCCAAGCGGATGCTGGCACCAGGATTAGCGAGCTCGAAGGTGGCCGTTGCCGCTGGCATGCGCTCGTGCGTGGGGTCCGCACCGGCGTCCAAGGGCCGCAGCATCAGCAGGGCAGCGCCCACCAGACAGGCTCCGAGTAGCAGCTTACGAAATTGTTGTTCGTTCGACATGCGTTCACGGTGACACAACACTCGTGGGAAACGGGCGAAATTTAGTGGAGAATCTTTGAGAGATTATGAATTAGGTAAGTTGTATAACCTGCTGAATATATTATATATAAAAGATGTATAAATCGGTCCGGGGGTGCATCCGCAACCCGGTTGCTTTAAGGTGCGTGCGGTTCGTTTAGACGCGGTGGAGCAGGTCAGCGCAAGACATGACGACAGGCAGTGAGATTGCAGAAATTCGCAATAGCGTCCGGCAGCTATGCGAGAAATATGGCGAAGACTATTGGTTGGAATTGGACCGGAACAATGATTACCCCACGGAGTTCGTCGCTGAACTGACCGCGTCGGGTTTCCTCACCGTGCTCATTCCGGAGGAATATGGCGGCGCCGGTCTGGGCGTATTGGAGGCTGCCGCGGTCATGGAGGAAGTCTGCCGGTCCGGTGCCCATGCGGGGGCGTGCCACGCCCAGATGTACGTGATGGGTTCGGTGCTTCGCCATGGCAACAGCGAGCAGAAGTCGCGCTACCTCCCGAAGATTGCTTCCGGGGAGTTGCGCCTGCAGAGTTTCGGCGTTACCGAACCGACCACGGGCACCGATACCACCAGCCTGAAGACCACCGCCACCCGCGATGGCGACGTCTATCGCATCAACGGCCAGAAAGTGTGGATCAGCCGGATTCAGCATTCGGATCTGATGGTATTGCTGGCGCGCACCAGCCCTAAGGACCAGGTGGCGAAAAAGACCGACGGTTTGTCGGCATTCATCGTGGACGTGAAGCAAGCGGAAGGTAACGGCTTGGAGATCCGGTCGATTGAGTCGATGATCAATCACCACTCCTGTGAGCTGTTTTTCGACGACCTCGAAGTGGCGCGGGAAAATCTGCTGGGTGAGGAAGGCAAAGGCTTTAAGGTGATTCTCGACGGCATGAACGCGGAGCGGATTCTCATCGCCGCGGAGTGCGTGGGCGACGGTCGCTATTTCATTGACAAAGCCCGCGACTACGCCAGCGAGCGCGAAGTATTCGGTCAGCCTATCGGCAAGAACCAGGGCGTGCAGTTTCCCATCGCCCGTTGTTATGCCGAAGTGGAAGCGGCGGGCCTGATGGTGGATAAAGCGGCGCGCATGTTCGATGCGGGGGAACCCTGCGGCGCCGAAGCCAACATGGCCAAAATGCTCGCCTCCGAGGCGTCGTGGCGGGCTGGCGACGTTTGCATGCAGACCCATGGGGGATTTGCCTTCGCTAAGGAATATCATATAGAACGCAAGTTCAGGGAAACACGCCTCTATCAGATTGCGCCCATCTCCACCAACCTGATCTTGAGCTACATCGGTGAGCACGTGTTGGGCATGCCCCGGTCGTTCTGACGAGGCGGGCGAACAAGTACCGGGAACGAATTCATAGGACAAGAGCAACAAGGAACGAACATGAGCGAAGCAGAACAACAGATCGAAGAAGAAATTGGCGCGGTCCTGTACCAGCAGCCCAGCGAGCGGATCGTACGGATCGTGCTGAACCGCCCCGACCGGGCCAACGCCCAGAACCTGAAGATGCTGTACGGTCTAAACGATGCGCTGGATCGCGCATCGGCAGACGACAACGTCCGCGTCATCGTCGTAGCGGCTGCGGGCAAGCACTTTTCGTCCGGGCACGGGGATATGCAGCGCGACGGCGACTACACGCTGAAAGACGTGGCCATCAGCACCTCCCAGGGCTTTGCCCAGCCTGGCCCCGAAGGCCACTGGGCTATGGAAGAAGAGTTATTCTTCAACCTGTGCTGGCGCTGGCGCAACATTCCCAAGCCCACCATCGCTGAGGTCCAGGGTAAGGTCATCGCCGGCGGTCTCATGCTGGTGTGGCCTTTCGATATTGTGGTGGCAGGCGAAGGGGCCACCTTCCAGGATCCCGTGGTGGCTTTTGGCGTAAACGGAGTCGAGTACTACGGCCACCCGTGGGAGCTCGGAGTGCGCAAGGCCAAGGAGATGCTGTTCACGGGTCGCTCCATAACCGCCAAGGTGGCGCATCAGATCGGCATGGTGAATCGGGTGGTGCCAGACGACGAGTTGTCTGCGGAAGCCATGTCTCTGGCCGAAGAGATCGCCGAGCAGCCCATGATCGGCCTGAAGACGGCCAAGGAGTCGGTTAACCAGGTGCAGAACGAGCAGGGCTTCTACGCGTCTCTGCGCAGCGCGATGATCATGCAGCAGTTCGCTCACTCCCATAATCGGGTGGTGCACGATGGCGTCCCGGTGGAGCCCGAAGGGGGCCTCGCTGTGCGCGATCTGATCAAAAAGCCGCCGCTGGAGCAGTAGCTCGCCAAATCAATAACAACAAGGATGAGTTCATGAGCAAGAGCGTCAGCGAGCGGTTCGACCTGTCTGGCAAGGTGGCCATCGTCACCGGTGGCAGCCGTGGCCTGGGTCTGGAGATGTGCAAGGCCTTCGCTGCCTGCGGCGCCAACGTGGTAATTGCCAGTCGCAAGGCGGAACCGTGTGAGGAAGCCGCACGCGCCATCACCGAGGTAACCGGCATCGAATGCGTGGGCGTGGCGTTCCACGCGGGCAGTTGGGGCGATGCGGATAGGCTGGTGGACTTCGCCTACGATAAGTTCGGCCATGTGGACGTGCTGGTAAACAATGCGGGCATGTCGCCGTTGTACGAGTCCCTCACTTCCGTGACCGAGGAACTCTATGACAAGGTTATGCAGGTGAATCTGCGCGGGCCTTTCCGATTGTCGTCCCTGGTGGGCGAGCGCATGGCGGCGGGCAACGGCGGATCCATCATCAACGTCAGCAGCACGGCTGCCGTGCAGCCGACGCCCAACGAGTTGCCTTACGCCACGGCCAAGGCCGGGCTGAATGCCCTGACGCTTGGGTTGGCGAGGGCATTTGGTCCCAAGGTACGCGCCAACTGCATTATGCCCGGGCCGTTCCTCACGGACATCAGCAAAGCGTGGGACATGGAAGCCTTCAACGAGCGCGCGCAGCTCATGCCGTTGCAGCGGGGCGGTGAGCCGGACGAAGTGGTAGGTGCGGCGTTGTATTTCGCTTCCGACGCATCGAGCTTCACCACCGGGGCGGTGCTTAAGATTGATGGGGGCAGCGCCTGGACGCCAGGTTAGACGCCCAGGCCGTTTCGGCTGAGACTAGTTAAGCAGCGAGCGGCCGATCACGACGCGCATGATCTGATTAGTGCCTTCGAGTATCTCGTGTACGCGCAGGTCGCGCACGAACCGCTCGATGGGATAGTCCATCAGATAGCCGTAGCCACCGTGCAGTTGCAGCGCGTCGTTGGCAATTTTTGATCCCGAGTCTGTGGCGTGCAGCTTGGCCATGGCGGCAAACTGCGTCTTGTCGGGTGCGTTCTCCGTGACCTTCTGCGCGGCAATTTGAGTCAGTGCCCGAGCGGCGGCCAGTTGGGTGGCCATGTCCGCTAGCATGAACTGGGTATTTTGAAACCCCGCGATCGGGCTACCGAATTGCTGGCGTTCCTGTACGTAGGTGACCGCTTCGTCCAGGCACCGTTGCGCGCCGCCGATGGAACACGCGGCGATGTTGATGCGGCCGCCATCGAGCCCCGACATGGCGATCTTGAATCCATCTCCCTCTGCGCCCACCAGGTTCTGCACCGGTACCCGGGCGTCTTCGAAGTTCACCATGGCAGTGGGTTGCGAGTGCCAGCCCAGCTTGCGCTCGTTGGCTCCGAAGCTCAGACCCGGCGTGTCCTTTTCCACCACCAGGCACGAAATGCCCTGGTGCCCGGTCTCTCCGGTTCGCACCATGCACACGTAGATTTCGTTCTCGCCGCCGCCGGAGATGAACGCCTTGCTGCCATTCAACACGTAGTGATCACCATCCTTGACCGCCTGAGTCTTCAGCGAGGCGGCGTCGGACCCGGCGCCAGGCTCGGTGAGGCAGTAGCTGGCCATGTGCTCCATGCTCACCAGTTGTGGCACGAAGCGCGCGATCATCTCCTTGCTGCCGAAATTGGCAATCATCCAGGTGGCCATGTTGTGTATGGAGATAAAGGCCGATGTCGACGGGCAGCCGTAGGCCATGGCCTCAATAATCAGAGCAGCCTCGATGCGCCCAAGACCAATGCCGCCTGCTTCTTGCGGAACGTAGATGCCCCCGAAACCCAGCTGTGCAGCCTGCTGGATGGTGTCGCGCGGAAAGATATGCTCATCGTCCCATTGCGCCGCATTCGGAGTGATCTGGTCTGCGGTAAATCGCTCGGCCATCTCTTTGATGGCGTTCTGTTCCTCGGTGAGGTGGTAGTCCATGGCTACAGCGCTCGGCTGCGCTCCCCAGAGTGAAAGCAGCAAATTCTATAGCATCGGCGGGTAACCCTGCACATCTGTGGTGGGACAAGGGGCAGGGGCTGCTGCAGTAAGCTGCCTCCAAGCTGGGCAGTTCCTCTGGTTGTGCCTGTCTGCCCCCCGTACTAGGGTGGTTTGTCGAAGCGCATCAGGGGAGTGACATGAGCGACCAGGACAAGATCAATGGGCGGGTGGCCGTCATTACCGGCGCTGCGAGTGGTATCGGGCTAGCTACCGGGCAAGCACTGGCTGCGCGGGGTGCTCACGTGCTACTGGCGGATATCGAGGAGGGGGCATTGAGTGCGGCTGCCGAGGCCGTTGATGCGGCGGGCCCTGGTGAGGTGGCAACTGCGGTGTGTGATATCGCCGATCTAGGTGCCGTGCAGGCGCTGGCGGACACAGCTTACGAGCGGTTCTCGCAGGTGCACATCCTCTTCAACAACGCGGGCGTGGCGCTGCACGGGGCGTTGGTGGACATGACCCACGACGAGTGGCGCTGGATCATTGACGTGGATCTTTGGGGTGCGATACACGGCGTAGAAGCGTTTGGGGCGCGAATGCGTGACCAGCAAAGCGGGGGACACATCCTGTTTACCGCGTCATTCGCGGGGCTGGTGCCTAACGTGGGCCTGGGTGCCTATTGCGTAGCCAAGTATGGGGTGGTGGCCCTTGCCGAAGTGCTTCGTCGGGAGATGCGTGAGCACGACATCGGTGTGTCGGTGCTTTGCCCAATGCGGGTGACCACGAACATCGGCACGTCGCAGCGCAATCGGTCGGCCGAATACGGGCCTGCCGACCCGCGCGTTGCGCCGACCGCCGCCGATGAAGACGCCGATGACAACATGGCCGGTGGTGTGCTGAGCGTGGAGGAGGTGGCCGAGCAGGTGGTGGCCGGCATCGATGGCAACCAGGCCTACATCCTGCCGCATCCCGAAAGCCGTGACTATATTCAGCGACGGTTTGCCCGAATCGATGCGGCATTCGGGGGCTGAAAAAGCGCGCTTGCGCGTGCCCGGGTTCTAACGTAGGGTCGCGCTCCTGGCTTCGATACCCCCCGGTACGGAGACCGGAACGCGGCAGAAAGAGCTGCTGCGCGATCGGACACTAGATTTTGGCTGTAGGACTTGATCCATGCAGGGACAGGTACCAGGTGCAACCTCGCTGCGCGCTGCGCACTTCCCGGTACCCCGTTCTTGCAACCAACCCGCACCGACTGTAGGGAGAAATTGCGATGACGGTGGCTAAGGCACTGACGGTGCTCGATTTTCCAAAACGGAAGGCTTCGAGCGAAAAGATCTCCATGGTTACCTGCTACGACTTCTGGTCGGCGCAGATCCTCGATCAATCCGACGTTGATTGCCTGCTGGTGGGCGACAGCCTGGCCATGGTGATGCACGGCTTTGAGTCCACGGTCTATGCGGACGTCGACCTCATGTCACTACACGTCAGCGCTGTAGCGCGAGGCGCGCCCAACAAATTTATCGTCGGCGACATGCCGTTCCT
>CENY01062449.1_pt1 | contig 13065 bp, 12 predicted proteins | sample 356181 | NCBI WGS metagenome assembly CENY01 (sample SAMEA2619840, study PRJEB7988) | marine metagenome | isolation source: saline water (ENVO:00002010), including
CGCTCGTCGTCTTTACAGAAATAGCCCAGACGCTCGAACTGAAACCGGCGTTCGTCGCTGGCCATCACTGCGGGTTCCACCACTGCCTGTCGCAGCACCAGAGATTTCGGGTTCAGATCATCTGCCAGGCTGGCGGCTCCGGGATTGGGCGTCTGGAACAATCGGTCGTACACACGCACCTCGGTCGGCTTCCCATCCTCCGCCGAAACCCAGTGAATGACACCCTTTGGTTTCAGCCCGCTGGTGTCCGAACCGCTCCTGGAATCCGGGAAGTAGCTGCAGCGCAACTCCATCACCGCTCCCTGATCGTCGGTGATCACCTCGTCGCAGCGAATGATGAACCCATAGCGCAAACGCACCATGGCGCCGGGCGACAATCGCTTGTACTTCCTCGGCGGCTCCAGTTCGAAGTCCGCGCGCTCTATGAACAGCTCCCGGGCAAAGGTCAGCTCGCGCACCCCAAGCTCGGCATTCTGCGGATGCCACGGTGCCTCCAACGTCTCGCCGGCGCCATCGTAGTTGGTTATCACTACCTTGAGCGGGTCGAGCACCGCCATGCCGCGGCAGGCGGTTGCTTCCAGATCCTGACGAACGCAGAACTCCAGCAGGTTCATCTCCACCACGTTGTCCTGCTTGGTAACCCCTACCCGCCGGCAGAACTCCCGGATAGCGCCAGGCGTAACCCCCCGACGGCGCAGACCCGCCAGAGTGGGCATGCGAGGATCATCCCAACCGCTCACGGAGCCCTCATCCACCAGTTGGTTCAAGAGCCGTTTGCTCATCACCGTGTACTCCAACCCCAGCCGCGAGAACTCGATCTGAGGTGGGTGGAAGTTGACGTTGATGTTGTCGAGCACCCAGTCGTACAGCGGCCTATGGTCCTCGAATTCCAGAGTGCACAGCGAGTGAGTGATGCCCTCCAACGCGTCGCAGATGCAGTGGGTGAAGTCATACATGGGGTAGATCACCCACGCGTCACCGGTCCGCTGATGGGGAGCGTGCCGAATCCGGTACAGGACCGGATCGCGCATGTTGATATTGGGAGAAGCCATGTCGATGTGCGCGCGCAGAACGTGGGCGCCATCGGGAAACTCGCCGGAGCGCATGCGCTCGAACAGATCCAGGTTCTCACTGACCGGACGATCGCGATACGGGCTGTCGGTTCCAGGTTCCGTGAGGGTTCCGCGCCCGACACGGATCTCCTCACCGCTCAAGCTGCAAACATAGGCTTTGCCCTGCTCGATGAGCTGAACCGCAAACTCGTACAACTGATCAAAGTAGTCGCTGGCAAAGGTGAGATGGTCGCCCCAGTGGAACCCGAGCCAGGCCACATCCGCCTGGATGGCATCCACATACTCATCGCTCTCCTTGAGCGGATTGGTGTCGTCGAAACGCAGGTACGTATACCCACCGAACTCTTCGGCCACCCCGAAGTTCAGGCAGATGGACTTGGCGTGCCCGATGTGGAGATAGCCATTGGGCTCCGGCGGAAAACGGGTCACCACGCCGCCACTCACCGTGCCGTCGGCAATGTCCTGCTTGATGCGCTGGCGTATGAAATCGTTGGGTTGGTCAGACATAAGGGAGCAGACCCGAAAAAGGCGCGTATTCTATCTGAGCGGGCGCTGGTCCACATCCACGCCGGCGCCAGCAACCCACTGTAGTGCCACTCGAAGTACAATGGGATCACGTCATTCCCGAGGGGGTCTGTTGATCGTACGGTTGATCGTCGGCACGCTGGCGTGCGCCCTGTTGGCCAGCTTCGCCATGGGCCTTGCCGGTCTAGCCCCCCAGACGGCGCAGCGTGCCAGCAATATGCAGGGCGAACGCTGGTACAAGCTGACGCTGGACGATCGCCACGTGGGCTACCTGCACAGCCGAACATGGCGCGACCGCGCTGGAAATTGGCAGTTCGCCACAGACCTGCGCTTCGTTCTGGCACCCGGTGAACCGGTGGCCATTCTCGACAACCTCACGTTTGCCCATCGAGCGCCATTCACTCTGATCAGCGCGCGCCACGAGGATCGGCGTCGAGGCGAGCTTCAGCAGGTGTCCGTCACCAGAAGCGCCGCAGGATACACCGCGTTGATCCACACAGACGGGGAAGTCGATACCCGGCACGAGGCCAGGCTGGAATGGGAATACTCGCTGGAGGACTACCTGGCCTTCGAAAACTGGCTGCATAAGGCGCATCCCAGAATCGGTGCAACGATGACGGTGCCTACCCTGGATCTGGAGCGCTTGAGCGTAGTCAAAAAAAACCACCGGGTGATCGACCGCAACCCCATTGGTTACGCGGTGGAAAACCCGGCGGTTCAATACCCTACCCGCATCCAACTGGACGCCAACTACACGCCTGTCAGTCTGGAGATGGCCGGGCTGTTCAGCCTGACGCGCACCACCGAGGCCGCCGCTCTGGCGCCGCGAACGGCTCTTCAGTCAGGCAGTTACTTCATTCCCACCGATCAAGCCATCAAAGACCACCACAACGTCGAGCGGTTGGTGCTGAAGGTAATGGGGCCGGAAGCAATCACCGGCATCTGGCCACAACTGAATGCACACGATGACGGCTGGGAGATGACCCTCCACGCCAATCCACTAACGGACAGCTACGGCGCCGATTACACCGGCGAAACCACCGAGTTTCCAAGTTCCAGCCTGCGTGTCGCACGCCTGGCTAGGCAGGCCGTTGAGGGCGCAGACACCACGGCAGAACAGGTCAGCCTGCTGACACGTTTCGTGCACGAGTACCTGCGCTACCGACCCGGCGCGAGTCAGCGGTCGGTGCTCGCGCTGTTGGATCGCCCGATGGGCGACTGCACCGAGTTTGCCGACCTGTTCACCACCCTCGCCCGCGCGCTGAATATTCCCGCGCGCACCATATTCGGGTTGGCCTACGCCGAGCGACCTACGCCCGCATTCGCCTTCCATGCGTGGAACGAGGTGGAGGTGAACGGCGCCTGGCAAGCGGTGGACCCTACCTGGAATCAGGTTCGCGTTGATGCAACCCACATCCCTCTGCCCACCCACTCCGCTACTCTACGCCTGATTACCGGCGCGCCCGACCTACGCTTCTCGGTAAGCGAGGTAGATTACTTCAGTCGTTGAGCCGTCGCGCCACCATCAGCGTCACCTGCTGCGTGAGCACGGGCTCTCCATTCTGGTTTGCCAACAGATCCGACAACACGATCACGCCTCGATCGCTACGGCTTTTCGACTCCCGGCGCTCGACGCACTCGGTATCGTAAGACAGCGTATCCCCGGGCCGCGCCGGGTTCGGCAGCACCACCGAATCCTTCGACAACATGGCCATTACCTGAATTGTATCCGCGTGATCGAAAAACAGACGGGTGCAGATAGCGAACAGGTGCAAAGAGGATGCCACCAGGCCGCCGAACACGGAGTCGCGCGCGGCCTCCTCGTCGATATGGAACGGCTGCGGGTCCCAGCGGCGGGCAACCTCGATGACCTCCTCACGGGTCAGCTCGTAGCTTCCCACGTGGCTGCGGTAGCCTACGGGAATGTCATCGAAGAACAGCACGCTCCGCATCTTCCGGTTGTGCCGCTTCCCCGCCCAGCGGCTCGATGCCCAACTGATCAAACAGCGCCATGTCTTCGTCGAACTCGGGGTTAGCGGTGGTGAGCAGCTTGTCTCCACAGAAGATGGAATTGGCACCCGCCAGAAAACACAGAGCCTGCGCCTCCGGCGTCATCTCCGTGCGGCCCGCAGACAAGCGTACGAATGAGTCCGGCATCATGATGCGTGCTGCCGCTACCGTACGCACAAACTCGAAAACGTCCAGCTTCGGCGTTCCATACAGCGGCGTGCCTTCCACCTGCACGAGCATGTTGATAGGAACGGACTCGGGGTGCTCGGGCAGGTTGGCGAGCTCCACCAGCAGGCCGATGCGCCCGGGCCGGTCTTCGCCCATTCCCACGATACCACCACAGCAAACGTTCATACCGGCACTACGCACGTGGGCCAACGTCTCCATACGATCGCTGTAGGTGCGCGTGGTGATGATGTCGCCATAGATCTCGGGCGACGTGTCCAGATTGTGGTTGTAGTAGGCCAGCCCTGCTGATGCCAGGCGCTCCGCTTGATCGGCCGTGAGCATTCCCAGGGTGGCACAGGTCTCCAACCCTTCCGCATTCACAACCCGGACCAGTTCCGCCACGTTATCCACCTGGGCCTCGGTGGGACTCCGCCACGCCGCCCCCATGCAGAATCTCGTGGCTCCAGCCTGCTTGGCCCGCTGCGCGCACTCGCGCACATCGTCCAGCGGGAGAAGCGCATGGGGATCCACCCCGGTGTCGTAGTGCACGCTCTGAGGGCAATACTTGCAGTCCTCAGGGCAGCCGCCGGTCTTGATGCTCAACAGCGTGCTGATCTGCACCGCATTGGGGTCGAAATGCGCACGGTGCGCAGACTGCGCCTGATAGAGCAGATCGTTGAAGGGCTGCTCATACAGAGCGGTCGCTTCGTCGTGCGTCCAGTCATGCCGTATCACAGGCTACCTCGGGCCGGAAAAAGGGGCTAGACCGTAGCAGATTCCGTAGGCGGTGTGAAAGGTCAGCCCGGCAGGCCGAGCGCAATGGCCGCAGTCAAACGGGATAGATCCTCGGGCTCGATGACATAGGGCGGCATCACGTAGATCAGGTTTCTAAACGGCCGAATCCACACGCCTTCGGCAACGAAAGCCCGCTGCGCCGACGCGACGTCCACTTCCTGCACGGTCTCCACTACCCCGATGGCTCCCAACACACGCACGTCCGCCACGCGGCGATCATCCGCATAGGGCGCCAGCTCCCGAGCCAGCTGCTCTTCGATGGCGTGCACACGCGCCTGCCAGCCACCGGCAAACAGTAGATCGATGCTCGCGATTGCCACTGCGGCCGCGGTAGGATTGCCCATGAAAGTGGGGCCGTGCATGAGCACACCGCCATCCTGGGAGATACCGTCCGCCACCCGCCCGTTGGCCAGCGTGGCCGCCTGGCTCAGATACCCACCGGTGAGCGCCTTGCCCAGACACATGATGTCCGGCACCACCTGCGCGTGCTCACAGGCAAACAGGGTTCCCGAGCGCCCGAATCCCGTGGCGATCTCATCGGCAATCAGCAGCACGTCGTGGCGACGGCACAGTTGCTCCACATGACGGAGATACTCCGCGGAATAGAACCACATGCCACCGGCGCCCTGCACCACCGGCTCGAGGATGACGGCGGCCATCTCTCCCGCGTGGGCTTCCATGAGCGCTTCCACGGCCCGGGCATCGGCTGCCGCGAGCGGCTCACCAAATCGGCTGCTGGGTTGTGGCGCGAACAGGTGCTGCGGCAGCACGCCCTGAAACAGCGCGTGCATGCCACCAACCGGGTCGCACACGGCCATGGCACCAAAGGTATCGCCGTGATAGCCGCCCCGAATGGTCAGCAGGCGATGCTTTTTGGGGCGGCCCTGAGCCTGCCAGTACTGAATGGCCATCTTGATGGCCACCTCCACGCTCACTGAACCCGAATCCGAAAAGAACACGTAATCCAGGCCTTGTGGCGTAATGTCAACTAGACGGCGTGCCAGCTCCACCGCCGGCTCGTGAGTAAGGCCCCCGAACATCACGTGTGCCATCTTGTCAGCCTGCGCGCTCAGCGCGGCCGTCAGCACGGGATGCGAGTATCCGTGAATGGCGCACCACCAGGAAGCCATGCCATCAATCAGCTCGGTTCCATCGGCAAGCTCGATGCGCACGCCCGAGGCCGACACCGCGTGATAGGCAGGAATCGGGGAGCGTACGGACGTATAAGGGTGCCAGATATGCTGACGGTCGAAGTCCAACAGATCGTTCATTTCAATAGCGCGCCTACATCGATAAAGGAAGCAGCCGCCTCTGCAGTGGGTTCGGCCAGATGCTCCACCACCCCCAGGCAGGGGCCAGGCATGCACTCACGCAAGGTCGCCAGGTTCTCCTGCAATACGTCCATGTCCGGATCGATGCAGCTGGCCACCCAACCACCGAGCCGCACCCCGGCAGTGTTGATCGCGTGCACCGTCAGCATGGCATGGCTCAGGCAACCCAGCTTCATACCCACTACCAGCACCGCGGGCAGCCCCAACGCCGCGGCCAGATCGGCCAGAGTTTCGTGGTCATTGAGTGGAACCAACCAGCCGCCCGCGCCCTCTACCACCACGAAATCGACGTCCTCGCGTTCGGTCACCCGGCGCGCGGCGCCGACCAGTTCATCAAGCAGCAGCGGTCGGTCCTGCTGGGCCGCGGCGATGTGCGGCGCAATGGCCGCCTCCAGCACCACTGGATTGACCTCCTCGTAGGACTGATCCGCGCTGCTCAAGCGTGCCAGCTCGAGACCGTCTTCGTTCACCCATTGGTCACCCTGACGAAAGGCGCCGGCAGCCACTGGCTTGAGTGCCCCGGTGCGCAATCCAGCCCTGGCCACCCGCAGCAGCAACCCGCCCGCCACCAATGTCTTGCCGACACCGGTATCGGTTCCCGTCACAAAACAGCCGTCAGCCACAGCCTTGCCCCAGGGCTTCAACCAGCCTATCCACATGGGCCTCGGTATGCGCTGCGGTAAGCGTGATCCTTAACCTGGACGTGCCTTCGGGCACCGTGGGAGGCCGGATGGCCGTAACCAGCATCCCAAGGCCTTCCAGGTGCGCGCTGAGCGACAGCGCACGGTTCGGATCGCCCACCACAATGGGCTGGATGGGGGAGTCTGACGGCAAGAGGTCGCAGTCGTGCGCCGCAACACCGGCACGAAAACGCGTGACAAGCGCCTGAAGGTGATCGCGGCGCCACTGTTCTTCCGCGACGAGCTCCAGGCTCTTGAGCGTTGCCGTCGCTACCGCAGAGGGTAGGGCAGTGCTGAACACGTAGTTGCGTGCCCGCTGTATCAGCATTTCGATCAACGCTTCGTCTCCGGCCACGAACGCGCCTGCCGTTCCGAAAGCCTTACCCAGGGTACCCACCAATACGGGAACGTCATCCGTACCGTAACGTAGCGGGTCGACCAGGCCGCGACCCTGGTGCCCGCTCACCCCAAATCCGTGAGCATCATCGATCATCAGCCAGCCATCGTGAGCCGCCGCCACTTCAATGAGTGCATCCAGATCGCAGGTATCGCCATCCATGCTGAATGTGCCGTCACTGACCACGAGCCGTCTGCCGGAAGTGCCGGCAAGCTCCGCCATCCCGCGCTGCAGATCTGCTGGGTCATTGTGCGCGAACCAGGAAAACTCAGCTCGGCTGATCCAACCACCATCCAGCAGCGACGCGTGGTTCAACCGATCTTCGAACACGTGATCACCTACGCTCACCAACGAGTTGATCGTTCCCATGTTGGCCGCATAACCGCTGGAGAACAGCAGCGCGCGGGGCCGGCCAACAAAATCGGCGAGCGCCTCCTCCAGCGCATGGTGCGCTCGCGTGTGACCACTGATCAGATGCGACGCACCCGCGCCCACACCCCACTCGTCCACACCCTGCTTGAACGCTTCTCGAATCCGGGGGTCGTTGGCCAATCCCAGGTAGTCGTTGCTGCAGAAGTTCAGCAGCTGCCTGCCTTCAACCTGCAACGTCGGTCCCTGGGCGCTCTCCACCACGCGGCGGCGCCGCTGCAGGCTCTGCCGGCGACGATCATCCAGCCAGCGGGAGATGTCCGAAAAACTCACGGCCGTGACTCCGAGTTTTGCACGATCCTACTCACGCCAGCCACTGCTTGGCCGTTTGCCCGGGTACTTCTCTGGCCAGCCGGGGCACCAGGTAGCCGGGCAGGCAGTCACGTATCTCAGCATGCAAGGCGCAGGCTCGCTCCTCCTCCACCTGCAGATGGCGGGTGCCGGCAACGGGATCCAGCAGGTGCAGGTAGTAGGGCAGAATCTGCGCGGCAAACAGCGCCTCGGACAGTTGCACCAGGACATCTGCGCTGTCGTTCACGCCGGCGAGCAGAACCGCCTGATTGAGCACCGTAAAACCCCGCCGCACCAGCTCGCCCGTCCCCTGCGCCAGCTCCGCACCGATTTCATTCGGGTGGTTGACGTGAACGACCACGACCACCTGAAGCCGGGAGGCCGCCAGCCGGTCGATCAGGCGGAGGGTCAGCCGGCTGGGAATCACCACCGGCAAGCGCGTGTGTATACGTAGTCGACGCACGTGAGCAATGGACTCCAACTCATCGAGCAGGCGCTCCCAGTGACGGTCGGTAAGCATCAGCGGATCGCCGCCTGATGCAATCACCTCACTGATGGTGTGGTCAGCACGGATCGCACTCAGCGACTCGGCACTTACGCGCAGGCGGTGCTGTCCGTAGGGAAAGTTGCGGCGAAAGCAGTATCGACAATGTACCGCGCACTCGCCCGCCGCGATCAGCAGCACACGGCCGGCATATTTCTGAATCACCGCCGGAGCGAGAACCGCCTCATCTTCCTGCAACGGGTCTTCCACGAATCCCACCGCCGGCTCACGCTCCGCGGCCAGCGGCAGTACCTGGCGCAACAGCGGATCGTTGGCGTCACCGTACTTCATACGCGCCACGAAGCCTCTGGGTACCCTCAGCGGAAACGCAGAATCAACGTCCACGCCGAGGTCTGTATGGGTCAATCCCAGCAGGTCGAGCAGGTCGCCCACGTCCACCACCAGATCGGAGAGCGCTCGTGACCACCCGGGCTCATCCGCGATTGCTTGCAGCTGCCTGTCCAACATGAACGGATCGTAACAAAAAGCGTCGAGGCCGCGCCTACAGCCAACGACGCATGCCGGGGAAACCGGGGTGGGGATCCAGGTAGGTCTGCTGCAGCACGTACTCGTCGGGGTAGCGGCGCAGGTGGTGACCAAGCAGGGCCAGGGGCGCCATCAGCGGCTGCTCGCCACGCTGATAGGCGGCAATTAGCTCGGCGATCTCGCGCCGGCTCTCCGCACCGATCCGCTTCTTCAGATAGCCCTGCAGATGCGACATCACATTGGCATGACCACCCGGCGAGGCGGGCTTGGACAGCCCCGCCATGAGCGCCCTGCGGTACTCGCCCGCCTTGGCAACCAGGTCTCCCTTCAAATCGGAGAGCAGACGGCCCGTTTGCTGGTAGTGGGGAACGCTGTGCGCCATGAGCAGGTACTTGTAGCGGCTGTGAAAGGCCAGCAAGCCCGACGCGCTCAAGCGGCCGCTGGTGGCGTAGTCGGTGCCGAAACACGCATGCCAGTGCGCGAACGCGAACACCCGGGTCACGAAATTCTCGCGCAGCACGGGGTCGTTGAGGCGTCCGTTCTCCTCCACCGGGAGATCCGGCAGCGCTTCCACCACGGCGGCGGCGTGGACGCCACGCCCGCCCCGGCGCGGCATACCGCCGTCTTCGGGATACACCTTCACCTTATAGAGGCCGCAACTGGGCGAGTTCTTCATGAACACGTAGCCGGCCACGTCACTGATACGCCGCGCCGTCGACACACCGAAATCGGTGAGCGCGGGCGCGTAATCCTGTGCCGGCTCATGCACCGCTTCCACGCGGTCTGCCACCAGCCGGATCGGTTTGCGCGGCACGCTCATGCCGATACCTACCTCCGGGCAGATGCCTTGGTATTCGAACAGGCCGTCCAACAGGGAATGGGGAAACGACGAACGCGACGCGCTGCCGTCGTAGCGCACCTCTCGACCGAGCAGGCACTCGCTGATAGCGATTCGAATGGGCGGTTCGGGCCGCTCCGGTAGTGGGTCAGCCACGGGTGGCGATGAAGTCCCACACGGCGTCGGCACCCACACTGGCAATGTGCGCACCCAGCTCGCGGCGCCAGAACACGTCGTTGCCAAACTCATCGCGCCACGCCCAGGCCCTACGTGTGAAGTGATGCAATCGATGCTCGTGGGTAAAACCCATGGCACCGTGAACCTGATGGGCAATCTCGGCCACCACGCCGGCCGCCTCGCCCACGCGGGCTTTCGCGGCGGCGATTTCCACGCGCTGGCGCGGCGTCCCTAAGGCCGCGGCGGCGGCGTCTCCGGGACGTACCGCGGCGGCCACCTCGGCCGCCAGCACCGCCAGGTTGTGCTGAATGGCCTGAAACTTGGAGATCGGCCGACCGAACTGTTCACGTTCGCCCGCATAATCCAGCGAAAGCTCCAACACGCGTTCCAACGCGCCCGCGGTCTGCACAGTGCGTGCCAGGGCAAGCAACTCGTATGGCTCGTCCGAGCCACAAGCAAGGGGCTCCGATGCCGTTGCCGCCACTTGGTCACGTGACTCCCCGGCCAGGTTGGCGCCCTGCTCAACGTCCCCCACCCGGACCACGATGGCGTCCGCACCCAGCTCGGAAACGCCCACCACCAGCTTTGCTTGTGTCGCCCAGGGGGCGGCCGTTATCTTCTCACCTGCGGCCAACCCCACGGTTGCTAGCGCATCGGTCTGATTCAGCCAACGATTAGCCAGCATGATCTCTGCCAAGGGCACGGGCAACGCGTGGCGGCCGGCAATGCGTATCACGGCAAAAGCATCCGCCAGGGCGAACCCCGAATCGTGCATGGCCAACTGCAGAAATCCGTTGTCGGCCAGCACCTGACACAGGGCCTGGGGAAACTCGCCGGCTTCGGCCGCATCCAACAACGCCTTGTCGCAGTGGTCGCCGAAGATTCGCGATGCGGTATCTATATGCAGGGTATCGGTACTCATCAACGCAGCCCCAATCCGCGCGCGATGACACCGCGCAATATTTCCCGCGTGCCACCGCGAATGGTGAACGCCGGAGAACCCAACAAAGTATCCGTAAAAGCCCGCCTGAAATCGGTGGACTCAGCGGCAAGGGGCGCCGCCATGCGGGCAATCTCCGGCACCAGCTTTTCGAAGTTGTTGCCGAGTTCCTTCACCAGCGCCGCTTCGACCTCGGGGCTCTTGCCCTCCTCCAGCATCCCTGCGACGGATATGGACATGCGCCGCAATGTCATCAGATGCGACGCGATCCGGCCGATAGCATCCGCCTCGTGGGGAGCCGGCGTGTCGCCCACCAGACGGACCAGTTCCACGAACACACGGTAGGCGGAAAGAAACCGTTCGGGCCCGCTCCGCTCGTAGGCCAGCTCGCTGGTTACCTGCTGCCACCCGTTACCCGGCTCTCCCACCACCCGGTCTTCGGGAATGAGCACGTCGGCAAAAACCACCTCGTTGAAGTCTTCATGACCGGAAATATTCTTGATGGGACGGATCTCGGCGCCATCGTTGCGCAGATCAATCACTAGTTGCGATAGCCCGGCGTGGCGATTGTCTCCCAAGGGTTCGGTGCGCACCAAGGCAATCATATGGTGATTGCGATGCGCATCGGTAGACCAAAGCTTGGTACCGTTGACCAGCCAGCCATCCGCCGTTCGTTGGGCGGTTGTTCGCACCGACGCCAGGTCGGATCCCGAGTTGGGCTCGCTCATGCCGATGGAAAAGAAGCTCTCTCCCCGGGTAATGGGCGGCACGTATTGCTGTTTCTGCGCCTCGGTGCCGTAGCGCAGAATCAATGCGCCACTCTGACGATCTGCGATCCAATGAGCGCCCACCGGAGCGCCCGCCGCCAGGAGTTCCTCGGTGACTACGTAACGCTCAAAGAAACTGCGCTCGCCGCCACCGTACTCCTTGGGCCAGGTCATCCCGATCCATCCCTTAGCGCCTACTCGGGCGGAGAATTCCGGGTCGTGCCCGGATCCGAAATCCGAGTTTGGGCGCGGTAGCTGCGCCGCCTGCTCGCGAAGAAACTCGCGTACCTGCGCACGCAGCGCCTCTGCCGCCGCGGGCAGCTCAACCTGATCGAATTGCAACACTACGCCGTCTCATCCCAAGATGCCCCGAAAAGGACGCCCAAGGTACAAGAGCCGATGGGTGGGATGCAACGCGAATGCCGGCCTCGCGCTCAATGCAAGCACCAGCAATGATTGTCCGGTGTCCGGGCGAGACGTAAACTGCGTGCCGATGGCTATATCCGACCTCGCAACACGCTTCGACCCCATCCTCGAAGACATCGCCACGCGTTCACAGGTAACCGACTCCTACCTCGACCGCAATCTGTACCGGCTTTACGTGGCCACCTTGTGGACCAACGTGGTGCTCGACCCCCATGATGCCGGCGTAAATCCGGAGGACCTGGAAGACCTGCACGATCTGGTCAACGAGCGCATCACTGATGTTCTGGGCAGCGATGACGCCATCCGCGCTTGCTTCGAATTCATCAACAGTAAGGCCGGCGAGCGCGCCATGCAGGAGGCGCGCCTCACCCAGAACCACAAAGACCTGCTGCTCTACTTTTCGTCGATGATTCTGGATCCGGACGGGCACCGCCGCTGGATGGAGACCATCAGCGAGAACTCAACACGCTGACGACCACCTCGCGATCACCTCGGTGATGGCGATGCTCCCACAGGTAGATTCCCTGCCACGTTCCCAGCATCAGGCTACCGTCGTTGAGCGGCAGGCTAAGGCTGCAGGCGGTAAGCGCCGACTTGATATGAGCGGGCATATCGTCCGGGCCTTCCAGCGTGTGTGTGTACAGCCCGTCGTCTTCCGGTACCAGGCGATTCAACCAGGCTTCCAGATCTCGCTGCACGCTGGGATCCGCATTCTCCTGGATCAGCAGGCTTGCCGAGGTATGGCGTATGAACAGTGTGACCAATCCCTCAATTACTCCGGAACTCTGCACGCAATCCGAGACTTTGTGAGTGATGTCATAGAGGCCCTGACCACCCACCGTAAGCTTGAGCGTCATGTTCATGGACGACGCCTAATTCAGGCACAGGCACACAGGATAACGAGGCCTTCCCGATGAGGACAACACGCAAACCAAGTCCAGCGAGGCTTGCTCTGGGGGCAGGCGTGCCCGTTTGCGGGTTACTGCAGCTTTCTTTGCTGTACACCCTGCCCCATCTGGTGCTGCCCGTATCGGGCACGGCAATCCTGGTATGGCTCGTACTCGCCGTCTATCTGCAGCGCCGCGAAGGCTCCCAGGCGGACCACGCCCATCGACCAGGCCTGGGCGAAGCGTTCACAGCGAACGGCAGCATCGGCCCGGCAAGATGGCTGGAATCCGTAAAGCTGGC
>CENY01021800.1_pt1 | contig 13064 bp, 9 predicted proteins | sample 356181 | NCBI WGS metagenome assembly CENY01 (sample SAMEA2619840, study PRJEB7988) | marine metagenome | isolation source: saline water (ENVO:00002010), including
GCAGCTACACCGCATTCACCGTCATTTACGACAGCATCTAATTTCTCAACTGCTAAACGTTTTACAAGAGATTCAGCTGACTCATTAGGAAAAATTGATTCATCTACTTCTGGTATACGGACTTCGGGATTTAAACCAGCTTCAACAAGAAGAGATAGCCTTTGCGGGGAACTTGATGCCAGAATCAAAGTGTTTTTCAGCAAATTCAAATTTCATCCCCCTGAAACAAGAGCCTCAGCTTCAATAGGAAGAGGAGTTAAATCAGAAGGGTCATCGAGCCAGCCAGCAGGTAAAACCACAGGCTTAGGACCACTTTTATGACTTCTGGGAAGTCTCAGTGCAGAAGGATCAAATTTTCGATCAGCTCCAACAGTTAACAGAAGATCACTTAAAAGTTCTTTTAAATTATCCATATCTTCAACCATTTGGAGCGACCGCCTTGCGGCAGGGCCTGTCTGATAACCCTTCAAATACCAAGAAGTATGTTTCCGGAAATCTCTGATTCCATGAGGACCCGTCCAATCAACCAACATTTGTGCATGTTCAGTCATCGTTTCAGCAACCCCGCTCAATAACGGAGGATAGTCAGGCTCTAAACCTCCCGAAGAAGGGGCTGAGCCAAAAACAGAAGCTAACTGACCGAATAGCCAAGGCCTACCAAGACATCCACGACCTACTACGACCCCATCACATCCAGTTGTACGCATCATACGTAGTGCATCCCACGGTTCCCAAATGTCACCATTACCAAATACAGGGATCGACAGAACAGTCTCTTTTAAACGAGCAATAGCATCCCAGTCAGCTTCACCTGAATACAGCTGTTCAGCCGTTCTAGCATGTAAAGCAACAGCTGAAGCCCCAACGTACTCTGCGATACGACCAGCTTCTAAGTAGGTTAGATGATCTTCATCCGTGCCTTTGCGGAACTTCACAGTTACAGGAACAGATCCAGCAGCTTCAACAACGGAAGAAACAATCAACTCAAAAAGTTTAGGTTTCAGTGGAAGAGCAGCTCCACCTCCACGCCTCGTTACCTTAGGCATAGGGCAACCAAAATTCATATCAATATGGTCTACTCGACCCTCACCAACCAACATGGCAGTAGCGGTAGCGATACTTTTCGGCTCGGTTCCATACAACTGGATACTCCTAGGTGCTTCACCCTCAGCGAAACCGCTCAACCTTTGCGTTTTTGAATGCCCTTCTAGCAAACCTCGAGCAGTGATCATCTCGCTCACATACAAACCTGCACCAAACTTTCTACACAGAGTACGAAACGGAGCATTAGTAACACCTGCCATTGGAGCTAAAACAACTGGAGGCCAAATTTCGATCGGACCAATACTGGGTTTTTTGAATTCGTCGGGAAACGCAGTACTTACATCACGATTAATTTCACTTCTTAAACCCATACATAAAGCGTAGAGCCCAAGTAATTATCTAACGCGCTATTCGAAAACCTTGATGGCCTAAAGAACTGTCTGGAAGCAAACCCATCCTTGCTCCCACTCGATACCTGTTGCAATAACTGTCATGGCATAGATAAGAACCACCTTTTACAACCCTGTCCAAACCCATTGAAGGGCCTTTTGGATCACCAATTGGAACATCTGATTCATGACGTACAGAAAACCAGTCATTGCACCACTCCCAAACATTCCCTGAACAGTTATAAAGACCAAAACCATTAGAGGTAAAAGCATCAACAGGACAGGTTCCAACCCAGCCATCTTCACCATTGTTGGTGTCAGGGAAAGAACCGGTAAAAATATTGCACATAAAATCTCCATCTGGTCTGCTTTCATCACCCCAAGGAAATTTTTTCTGGTTGAGTCCACCACGAGCGGCAAACTCCCATTCGGATTCTGTCGGTAGGCGACTATCAGTCCATTCGGCAAAGGCTTTTGCATCGAACCATGAAACGTGAACAACAGGGTGGTTCCATCTAGTGCATCCAGGTTCCAACTTTGATCCAGGACCTTCAGGGTGCAACCAATCAGCACCTTCAACTTGTCTCCACCATTCTGCACCCAAAACACCTCTTGTTGGTGGAAAATCATCAGGTAGTAAACCTGCAAAAACAAAAGACCAAGGAGCTTCGCCTTCCTCACATTGTTCTGCAGTTGTCACATGACCTGTAGAAGCAACAAAAGCTGCAAATTCTGCATTACTCACAGCAGTAGAGGAAATCGAAAAGGGAGACAGAACAACCTCCCTAACAGGTCCCTCACCATCTGCAGGGTAAGCATCTAGCTCATTACCCATTAGAAATGAGCCACCCGGCAACTCGATCAGATTAGCTAGTGGGTCGGAGGCAGTCATTACCTTACAAATCAAGATCAGAAATGAAATTTCTAACAGCTTGAGCGACTTCATCAGAAGCTTTTACATGCACCATATGACCAACGTCTGGAACGACTAAAGTTTCTTTGACATCGAGATACTTTTCGAAAACTGCTGCGGATGCCGCGAAACGTTTATCGCGTTCGCCTAGAACAAGAAAAGTTGGGGCTCTTATATCATCTAAGTGATCAATCACATAAGAGTCAACATGCATTGACAGTTCTTCTGCACCTTGAGCAAGATCGAGGTTTTTAGCAGCTTGTCTGACAGATTCATTCCATTCTTCGCGTGCTTCAGCTTTTCTAAAGCCTGGTCCCGCAGCCACAAGAACAAGAGCAGCAACCTCATCAGGGTTCTCTAGAGCGTATGCAAGTGAAAGATAGCCGCCCAAACTATGTCCAACTAGAACACATGGCCTTCCAACCTGATCAAGAACCGCAGAAATGTCTTTTAAAGCTTCCTCCCGTCCGTAATTGCCAGGAGGAGGAGCTCCGCTTTCCCCATGACCGCGTAAATCCCAAATCGTAACCTGGTGGTCTTTGCATAGATTCTCACTTAAATCAGACCAAACATCTCTACTATTGGCCCAACCATTAATGCAAACAACCTGAGGTCCTGTACCTTTAGTCTCGCCCACAATGCTTACTTCACCATTATGGACTTCGAAAGAGGTCATATTTAACGCAACCCTCTGAAACATTCGCGGACATCTTCCACGAAAATGTCAGGAGCTTCCAAAGATGCGAAATGTCCACCTTTTGCATGTTCATTCCAAAGAATCAAATTCATTGAATCCTCAACCCAACGTTTACGCGGCATCATGAGTTCATAAGGGAAAACTGATACGCCCACCGGAGTTTCGCCAGTTGCGCCGAATTCAGGCTCGAGGGTTTTAAACATCTCATAATAAATTCGGGTTGAGGAATTTATGGTTCCGGTAAACCAATAAAGAGAGACATTTGCTAAAAGCTTGTCCTTGTCAATAATGCTGAAAAGATCACCATCATTATCGGTCCATCCATAGAACTTTTCTGTGATCCAAGCCAAAAGTCCTGCAGGACTATCATTTAAACCCGTACCCAGAGTCTGCGGTCTAGTTTGTTGGATACGAAAGTAGCCGTTATCTTCTGCTTGATACCAAGCACCCCTATCCAGTAACTGTTGTTCAATATCCGTTATATCTTCCATGTCATCAGGTTTTCCAGGAGGTCCTCCAGGAAGCATGGTGATATGACATCCAGTTACATTTTTTGGCGCTACGCGGCATATTTCACGGGAAATGATTGAACCCCAATCACCTCCCTGCACGCCATAGCGGTTATAACCTAATTCATTTACCAACTCGGCAAAAGCACGAGCTATACGTGTAGGTCCCCATCCACGCTCAGAAGTAGGTCCAGAAAGCCCATAACCTGGTAGAGAAGGCACGATTACGTGAAAAGCATCAGATTCATCTCCACCGTGATCTTGAGGATTTGTCAAAGGTCCTATTACATCTAGAAATTCGACTATTGAACCTGGCCAACCATGGCTTAGCAAGAGAGGAAGAGCATCAGGATTTTTAGAACGTTCATGGATGGTGTGTATGCGTTGTCCATCTATATATGTAGTCAAATTTTCAAAAGAGTTTAAGTAGGTTTCAAAAGAACTCCAGTCAAATTCATCTTTCCAATACTCAGCAAGGTCCTTTATTAGATTCGCATTGATGCCATAGTCCCACCCCACATCGGGCAAATTGTCAGGCCATCTTGTCTTTGCTAAACGTTCTCTGAGATCTGCTATCTCATCATCACTAACAGAGATAACAAAAGGGGTGAAATTATCGGACATTTAAACCTATTAGACGTGTTCAGCTAATTCACGTAGGCGGCCCAAAATGGCAGCAGGGTCACCACCGATGGGTGTCACATTAAGGCTTGTGACCCCTGCTTCTTTATATGCAGCTAAACGATCTTTAACATATGATTCGTCACCACACATATTAGACTTTTCAATCAACTCATCAGGAAGAGCTGCCATCGCTTCATCTCTTCTGCCATCTAAATAAGCTTCCTGAACTGCTAAAGCTTCGTCAGGAAAGCCATATTGACAGCAAAGATCGTTGTAAAAATTCTTACCTTTAGCGCCCATGCCACCTATGTAAAGAGCAGCCATTGGACGGGCCATATCTCGGTACTGTTCGGCATCATCGCCTATAGCAACTAAACCTCCGGCAACAACATCAAAATCGCCCAGCCCAGGATCTCTTCTTTCCATCCCAGCTTTAATGGAATCACCCCAAACCGTGTCCATCCTTTCAGGGAAGACCATAAAAGGAAGCCAGCCATTGGCTGATGCTGCAGTTTCCTCGACACTGTTAGCTCCTAGAGAAGCAACATAAATGGGTATGTCTTCTCTAAGCATGTGATTGATTATCTTTAATGGTTTTCCTAGTCCAGTTCCTCGTTCGGCAGGTAAAGGTAAATCGAAAACTTTACCGTTGTAAGAAAGAGGTTCGCGTTTCCAGGCTAAACGGCAAATTTCCATGACTTCCCTGAGACGTGTCAAAGGCATTGAATAGGGAATGCCGTGGAAACCTTCAATTACTTGTGGTCCGGATGCACCCAATCCAAGCGTAAAGCGTCCACCTGAGAGAGAGTCCAGGCTTGCAGCTGTTTGAGCCAGAGCTGCAGGAGTCCTGCTATATGTATTTAAAATTCCGCTACCTAGACCAACTGTCTCGGTTTCAGCGGCCAAATAGCCCAAAAGGCTTACAGCATCAAAACCATAAGCTTCAGGTATCCAGATCATGTCAACGCCCGCTGATTCTAAATCTTTAGCTTGTTTTGCCGAGTCCTTCGGGTCGTTGGCGTAGTTTAAAAGAGTAGATATTCGCATAATTGAATCTTTCCAGAAGTCAAAGAAGATCGCTTAGTTGGCAATCTTTTTCTTTCAAACCCACCGTACAACAAGTTTTCAAAAAAATTTAGCTTCAAAATAGGGTAATTAGTCACAAGTGGTGATCTTGATGACATTTTCTCAAATACCATCAAAGGATGGTGAATAATTCTCAATCTGAAAAAGAAACCATAAGCATGTCTGGTTACTTTAATGAATACTCCCGTCAAGATTGGGAAGATTTAGCTTTAGAGACATTGTCAGGCAAGTCGATCGACTCTCTAAACGAAATTACTGATGACAAAATTGAAATAAAAGCAATTTACACTTCTGAAGATCAAAATTCTAAAGACTCTACTGGAGTTGCTGATGTAACTCCTTTTACAAGAGGAGTCAAAAGAAGTGGTTATGAAACTGGGACTTGGGATATAAGAGCTTTAATTGATGAACCAACTATTGAATCAGCTAATGCAGCCGCGTTGAATGAACTTATAAATGGGTCCACCTCATTATTTTTAGATCCTGAAAAAATTGGAATTTCCTCGATTGCCGATTTAGATCACACTCTTAAAGATGTTTTTTTGAATATGACCAGTGTTTGGTTCAAGCCTAGTTTCAACTCCTCACACAAATCTGGCTCGACTGAGGTCGCGAAATGGATGATCGAATTATGGGACCAACGCGGTATAGGAGATTCTGAACGTCGCGGTGGATTAGGAATAGATCCAATAGGACTATCTATACAAAATGAAATTGGAAGCATGCCTGACAGCGATCTGTCAGAGGTTCCTGATTTAATTCACAAAAGCGGGCTTGCGAAGGTCATAAATATCGACAGCAGTTTTTTTCCAGAACGTAACGGATCAACTTCCGCAGAACTCGCATATTCGTTATCTTTGGCAGTTTTCTATTTACGGAAACTCGAAGAAAAAGATTTAGAAATTGAAACGATTACAAAAAACATGTACTTCACCTACTCTTCAAGCAGTGATCAGTTCATGACTATCGCAAAATTCCGAGCAGCAAGAAGATTGTGGGCGCAGATAACAAAAGAATGCGGATGTTCATCTGAAAATCAGACACAAAGTCAACACGCTGTTACATCCACTAATGCAATGGGTGATAAAGATCCTTGGTTCAACGCATTTAATGCGACCGTTGCTGCATTTGCTGCTGGTATTGGTGGAGCGGAAGCAATTACCGTAGTCCCGTTTCCTTTCTCAGATGAAATTTCCGGAGGAGAATCGGAAAGGCGTATGGCACGAAACGCCCAACTTCTACTAGCGGAGGAGAGTCATATAGGTAGAGTTATCGATCCTGCTGGTGGATCTTGGTTTGTTGAGCAACTTACTGAACGTTTAGCTCAAAAATCGTGGGAAATTTTCCAACAGATTGAATTTTCAGGAGGCATTGAGGAAGTTCTTAATAAAGACGGAGACACATTTAAGGAACTGTTAGGAACTCTTTCTTTGGGAAGTTCCAACGAAGGGGAAGAGGAAGATCGTGACTAAAGTTCCTAATTTTTCTAAAATTGAATTAGATCAAACTACTGGAATGAGTGGCAAAGAAATGGATCAACCCGCTTCTCTGGACGTAGAACAACGTAACGGTCAGTCATGGGAAACAGCAGAGAAAATATCAATCAATGACTATTACACCCATAAGGACACAGAAAACTTAGATTTCTTGAATGGATGGCCAGGCTTAGCCCCTTTTTTGAGAGGCCCTCATGCAACAATGTACAAAACAAGGCCATGGACTATCAGACAGTATGGTGGATTCTCAACGGCAGAAGAATCAAATGCTTTTTACCGTAGAAATCTTGAAGATGGTCAAAGAGGAATTTCTGTTGCGTTTGACCTAGCCACTCATCGCGGATACGACAGTGATCATCCTCGAGTAACAGGTGATGTGGGCATGGCTGGAGTCGCAATTGATTCTATTTTGGACATGCAAAAACTATTTGACGGTATCCCACTCGACAAAATGAGTGTTTCAATGACTATGAATGGCGCTGTATTACCAATAATGGCTTTATATATAGTCGCGGCTGAAGAGCAGGGAGTGCCAGCAAAAGCTTTAACCGGCACAATCCAAAATGACATTCTCAAAGAATTTATGGTTCGAAACACCTACATATACCCACCAGAACCATCGATGAGAATAATTTCTGACATCTTTTCATATACAAGTTCAGAAATGCCTAGATTCAACAGCATTTCTGTTTCCGGATATCACATGCAAGAAGCTGGAGCAACGGCAGATTTAGAACTGGCTTACACTTTGGCAGACGGAATCGAATATGTAAGGGCAGGTTTAAAAGCAGGTTTAGATGTAGATTCATTTTCTCCAAGAATAAGTTTTTTCTGGGGAATCGGAATGAATTTTTTCATGGAAGTAGCAAAAATGAGAGCAGCTCGCCTTATTTGGGCAAGATTGATGTCACAGTTCCAACCAAAAGATGAGCGTTCTCTATCACTTAGAACACATTGCCAGACATCGGGTTGGAGCCTTACAGCCCAAGACCCATATAACAATGTGATTAGGACCTGCATAGAAGCCATGGCTGCGACCCAAGGTCACACTCAATCACTTCATACGAATTCTTTCGACGAAGCTTTAGCTTTACCGACAGATTTTTCGGCAAAAATTGCTCGTGATACACAAGTATTTCTTCAGGAAGAAACCGATTCATGCAGAGTTATAGATCCTTGGGGTGGAAGTTACTACTTAGAACGACTTACTAATGATCTCGCAGTTAAGGCAATGGAACACATTAGTGAGATCGAAAATTCAGGCGGAATGGCAAAAGCGATAGAAGCTGGAATTCCAAAATTACGCATTGAGGAAGCAGCTGCAAGAACTCAAGCTCGTATTGATTCTGGACAGCAGTCAGTCATAGGAGTAAACAGGTATCACCCTGAGAATGAGTCAGTGGTGAATGTTCTCAGAGTCGACAACGCTGAAGTTAGATCATCACAAATTGCTCAGCTTGAAGAATTAAAAGCCACACGTGATCAAAAACAGTGTCAAATCGCTCTTGATGAGTTAACAAAAGCTGCAGAAAAAAATGAAAACTTATTAGCTGCATCTGTGAAAGCTGCCCGAGCGCGAGCTACGGTCGGTGAAATAAGTGAAGCGCTTGAAAAGATTTTTGGACGCCATAGAGCGGAGGTACGAACAATTTCAGGAGTGTTTAGTAGCGAAGTGGGAGACAGCGAAGCGGTCAAGACTGTAAGAGAGCGGGCAAATAAATTTGAATCCGATTTTGGCAGAAGACCTAGGATTCTTGTTGCAAAAATCGGTCAAGATGGCCACGACCGGGGACAAAAAGTCATAGCAACTGCTTTTGCTGACTTGGGTTTTGATGTTGATATTGGTCCATTGTTTGCAACACCGGAAGAGACAGCAATGCAAGCAGTTGAAAATGATGTCCACGTTGTAGGTGTGAGCTCCTTAGCGGCAGGCCACTTAACTCTTATTCCACAGTTGAAAAAAGAGCTTGAAAGTCTGGGACGAAGTGACATAGCCATTGTCGTAGGTGGCGTTATTCCACCTAATGACTTTGATGAACTCAAAAACGCTGGAGTCACAGCGATATTTCCCTCTGGGACAGTCATCGCCGAAGCAGCTGTTGAACTTTTAGAGAAACTGTCGTGACAGTCGACCTAGAAACATTGGTTCAAGGAGTTCTATCAGGTGATCGTACTTCACTTGGAAAGGCACTTACTCTTGTCGAGTCAAACAGGATTGAAGATCGAGAATTAGTTGAAGAACTACAAGCCCAGCTCTCACCAAAAACAGGTAATGCTCACAGAATTGGAATCACTGGGGTCCCAGGTGTAGGTAAAAGTACATTTATTGAAGCGATGGGTATAAAACTCATTGAGTCCGGTCATAAAGTTGCAGTTCTAGCTGTCGATCCCACAAGCACAGTTAGCGGTGGAAGTATTTTAGGTGACAAAACAAGAATGACGCGTCTCGCGAATGACCCAGATGCCTTTGTACGCCCTTCACCCAGTTCAGGAACCTTAGGCGGGGTAACTAGAACGACACGAGAGTCTATGGCTGTGCTCGAAGCTGCTGGCTATGACGTGATGATGGTGGAGACTGTAGGAATAGGTCAATCTGAAACAGTAGTAGCCGAGATGGTGGATATTTTTCTGATTTTGATGCTTCCAGGAGCAGGCGACGAGCTTCAGGGAATTAAAAAAGGAGTACTGGAACTGGCAGACATGATCGCTGTAAATAAAACAGATGGAGAAAATGAAGCAAAAGCTTTCGAGGCTGCAAAAGACTACATTTCTGCACTGAGACTTACGCAACCAATGAATCATGGTTGGACACCCCCGGTAGTCAATTGCAGTTCTCTGACCGGGAAAGGTCTTGATGAAGTATGGGAAAAAATTAAGGACCACAGAGAAATTCTCGAATCAAACGGTGAATGGGAAAAGCGCAGAAAAGATCAGAAATTAAAGTGGATGTGGTCAATAGTTGAAGCAAGATTGTTTGCAGACTTACATGACAACCCTGCTATAGCAGAGCAGATTCCTGAGTTAGAGAAAACAGTTCTAGAGGGCAAAATTAGTGCTACATCTGCGGCAGAAAGACTCCTTGAGGTTTTCAAGGAAAATACTTAACGTAATTCAAAGTAACCCGAATTTCACCAAAAGAGATTAGGCCATTAGTGTTATTCCATGGATCGACGTCAATTTCTTAGAAGCGGACTTATAGGTGCAGCAGGAGTTGGAATGCTGTCAACATTAGATATGGCCACAGCATCTGCTGCAGAGCCAGGAATAGGTCCCTACGGCTCTATAGAAGGAATACAACCAGACGACAACGGGATCATTCTCCCAGAAGGATTCACTTCCCGTGTGATTGCCACTTCTGGTGATCTCGTAGAAAATACAACTCACCAATGGCACATCTTTCCTGATGGTGCATCAACATTTCCCGATGGAGATGGAGGATGGTATTACGTTTGTAACAGTGAAGTTTTCAATTTTATGACAGGTTTTGAAGGACATGGAGGAGTCTCTTCGATACATTTCAACAAAGATGCTGAAATAATTGATGCTTTCCCAATTTTAGAAGGCAGCCACTCAAACTGTGCTGGAGGTCCGACTCCTTGGGGCACATGGCTTTCGTGCGAAGAAGGCTTTTTCCCTCCTTTATGGGGCAAAGTTTGGGAATGTGACCCAACAGGACAAAATGCGGCTATCTCAAGAGATGCTTTGGGATATTTTGCACATGAGGCAGTGGCGGTGGATCCTGTAGACGAAAAACTGTATTTAACTCAAGACAAAAATAACGGATTGCTCTACAGGTTTACACCAGATTCATACCCTGATCTCTCAAGTGGACTTCTTGAAGCGATGATTGTCTCAGATAACGGAGATGTGTCATGGGGAGAAATAGCTGACCCAACAGGTGCTTCCACGCCTACCGAAGAACAATTGTCTGGGGCGTTTATCACAGATGGGGGTGAAGGTATCTGGTATCACAATGGGTGGATTTGGTTTGCTACGAAAGGAAACAACCGAATTCACAGTGTTGATTTGAGAAACCAGAGGTATGAATTGATATGGGACGGTATTGATGATCGTCAACCGCTGACCGGAGTAGATAATGTCACAGTAGAAGAGGGATCAGGTGACTTATTTGTAGCCGAAGACGGTGGCAACATGGAACTTGTAGTGATCAGCCCTGAAGGGGAAGTCGCACCATTTTGCCGCCTTGCTGATCCTTTGCATAGCGACTCTGAAATGACAGGGCCATGCTTCAATCCAAATCGAGATCGCCTATATTTCAGCTCACAAAGAGGCCCATCAAATAAACAAGCAATTGAAATGGTCCCGGCATACACAGATGGTACTCATTACAATGCCGGAGTCACATATGAGATTTCTGGACCATTTAGAGGAAGATTCGTCCCACCGCCACCGACTACTACAACCACGACAACAACGTTGGCACCAACCACTACTACGACAGCGGCTCCGACTACAACCACGACAGCTGCACCAACTACAACTACGACAGCTGCACCAACTACAACCACGACAGCGGCTCCGACTACAACCACGACAGCTGCACCAACTACAACCACGACGGCCGCACCAACTACAACTCTGACAAAAGCAGCAGAAAAAGCAGCTCCCGCAAAAAGTGAAAGTGGAAGCAACGGAGGCCTTATAGGAGGGGTTTCAGCAGCAGTTGCTGCAATAATCGCAGTAGCTGTAGCAGTTCGAAGAAGAGCAACAAAAGACGAAAACATCACCGAGTGAACTTCAAGTGACTAGGGTCGGTTCTGGACTTATCCGGGAGATCAAATGGACCGACGTTCGTTTTTAAAGAGTGGCATATCTGGATTAGCTGGTATTGGGTTTTTCCTAGACGGAGAACCCTTAAGAGCTGCCACAGAAATGGGGCCATACGGATCTATCCAAGAAGTGGAACCTGATGAAAACGGTTTCTTATTGCCTGAAGGTTTCAAATCAAAAGTCGTAGCCGTTGGCGGTGATTTGATAAAAGGAACTGATTATCAATGGCACTTGTTTCCTTCTGGAGCAGGAACAATTCCTGATGGAAATAATGGCTGGTTCTTAGCTTCAAACAGTGAGGTAAGTAATTTCCTGACACCTGACGAGACATGGGGTGGTGCTTCCTCTATACACTTTGATAGCACTGGTTCAGTGATTGGAGCCCATCCGATTTTGGCGTGGAGCCATTCAAATTCTGGAGGAACTGCTACACCATGGGGCACCTGGTTGTCATGTGAGTCAGATCTTTTCAACGAAGGAAAGGTTTGGGAGTGCGATCCTCGAGGTGTCCAACTTCCCACGAAACTCGAAGGAATTGGTTCCCGAAATCATGGAGGGATAGCAATTGACCCTATTCGAAAATGTTTGTACATCACCGAGAACCATAGAGAAGGACTTTTTTACAGATACAGCCCATCAAGATGGCCTGATCTAGTTGAAGGTTCACTCGAAGCAATGAAGTTGGAAAATGACAGAACTATCAGCTGGATTGAGGTACCTAATCCACTAGATTCATCAATCTTAAATAGAGAAAAAGTCAGTCAAGGAAAATTAATGCCGGGCGGTAGAGGTTGTTGGTATGAGAAAGATTTTGTTTATTTCTCAACCAGACTGGATAACCGCGTTCACGCTATAGATCTTTTGTCTAATCGATATGAGATTATTTGGGATGGAGAAAACGGTAGACAACCTCTTACAGGTATCGATGATCTCACAGTCGATCCTTTAACAGGTGATGTTTTTGTAGCTGAGACTAACGGAAATATGGAATTAGTTGTAATAAGTCCTGAAGGTTCAGTTTCACCTTTCTGCCGAATTGTTGATCCAAGACATGAGTTTTCAGCACTAACAGGTCCCTGTTTTGACCCTTATAGAAATCGTCTTTATATAAGTTCACAAAGAGGTGAAGGCAGCAGGTTGGTTCGTGATGTTATTCCAGCAATTAATTGGGGTTCAGGGTCTTATGGCAGCCGTACTGGCGTAACTTATGAAATTTCTGGTCCTTTTCGCACTATAGAGAAATTTGACACGCAGAGTGAAGTAGAAGTTGGTACTCCCAGTGCTGCGACTGCAACTTCATCGCATAATTCAGGAAATGAAGAATACGAGAAAAGCGTTTCACCTGTTGTATCAACAACCGAAGTTGCTGCAACTACAAGCACTTTAAAACTTTCAGCAAGTAAGACTAAGGAAGAAAACTCTATACAGACGCGAGATTCAGAAGGGTCTAATTCTTCGATACTTTTAGGTTCTATTCTTGGTGCAGTTATTTTCCTAGGAGCTGGTGCTGTCGCA
>CENY01171839.1_pt1 | contig 13048 bp, 12 predicted proteins | sample 356181 | NCBI WGS metagenome assembly CENY01 (sample SAMEA2619840, study PRJEB7988) | marine metagenome | isolation source: saline water (ENVO:00002010), including
TTGGCTGAGGCCTCGCCTATCACTCGATACGCTTATTAAATTAAGACTAATCTAGCGTTTCATGCAGAAAATTGCAATAACTTATTGTCCTGCATCTTTGGTAACTCGAACACGTTTTACTCGACGCCCGATCGTGCTTACCACACGAATTTGAAGGTCACTGTCACTCACAATATCGCCTGAAACTGGAATCTTACCCAAGCGACTGAGAAGCAAGCCACCCACGGTATCAAAGCCGTCTGGTGCAATATTAACCTGAAAAGATTCATTGAAGTCATCCATAGACATACGTGCATCAATCAAAGCATCAGAATCAGACGACCATAAAATATTTGGCTGGTCCTTATCAAACTCGTCTTCGATTTCTCCAACTATCTCTTCAAGCAAATCTTCGACGGTGACAATCCCTGAGACTCCACCGTATTCATCAACAACCACTGCCATATGAATTCGACGTTCTTTGAACTCTGTCAACATTTCATCCACTCGCTTACTCTCAGGAACGAAAAATGCAGGACGAATCATATTTTGGAGTACCGGCTGCGCTGAACCATTTGTTGTAGCTGCCAATAAATCCCTGCTATATAAAATACCGACAATATTGTCCGAATTTTCTTCATAAACTGGAAGTCGACTATGCCCACTATCCAGAATTCGAGCAGCTGCACGATCAATAGGAGTACTCAGGTCTACACTTACCACGTCGACCCTCGGTACCATAATTTCTCTAACCGGTGTCTGATCAAGGTGTAATATTGCTCGAATCATCTGCCTTTCGTGTATTTCCAAAGGCTCTTCAGCAATTGTTTCTTCAACATCCATGGATGTTTCCGTAGATGTGACATTACTGCTTCCATTCATACCTACATCGAGATCCTGGTCTCCCCCAGCAAATCGCAATCCTGACCTAGAAAAAACGCGAATAGGCAACAATGGCCATAGAAGCAATTGAGCAATAGTACCGAAGGTCACCAAAGCCGACACAGAAAAACGCTGCACAATGTTTTCAATGACTGGAGTTAAAACCGTTAGAATCAACCATATTCCAATTAGTAATCCAATTATTGCAATCCAGTGGAGTTCAGTTGAAACAACTAGCCACCCTAAGCCAGAAGCAGAAATTATCGCGGACGCCAACGGGATTAATAACCAAATCAAATCTTCATAAGCTGTTCTATCAGTCCTCAGTCTGCGAATAGCTGCTTCCCGAATACCTCGATCATTTAATGAATCTCTGGTACTTGATCGCCTTAATAGAGGTAATGCTGCATCTGCAGCATGCAATCCCAAAAATGGAATTACCGAAAAAATAAAAATTATTGCTAGAGCCGTATCACCACTATCCAAGAGAATCTTTCTCCTTTTTTGAAAGTAATTTAAGTGAGCTTGATTTTGCCATAGGTTTTGCAGGTACGCCTGCTACCCTAGTGTTTGCTGGAACATTTTTTGTCACCACTGCTCCAGCGGCTGTCATTGCACCTATGCCAATTTTTACGGGGGCAACAAGTAAGCTATCACTCCCAATAAATACATCGTTTCCTATTTCGGTTTTATGCTTTTCCTGACCATCAAAATTGCATGTTACGGTACCTGCACCAATATTAACGTGATCACCGATAACCGCATCCCCTATATATGAAAAATGCCCTACATGGGTATTTGAGCCTATGGAACTCGACTTCACTTCAACATGAGATCCTATGTACACGTTTTCAGCCAACACTGTTCCTGGCCTCAAATTAGAAAATGGACCAACATGCACGTTGTTCCCTAAAGTGGCGCTATCTAACACAGAGTCTTCGATAATTGCATCAGATCCAATTATTGAATCATTAATTCTTGTGTTTGGTCCAATTACAGCACCCGTATCAATTACAGTTACTCCACGGATTTGAGTATTAGGATGGATAATAACGTCTGCAGCAACACTTGCAGTTACATCAAAATAGACTGAAGCCTTATCCAAAAGCACAGCACCTGATTCAAGTGCAAATGATCGAAGCCTATCCTGTGTGGCACTTTCAACTTCAGACAAATCTTTTTTAGTATTAACGCTTAATGATTCTGAAGGATCAAGAGTTTCGTAACATTCAATTCTCTCATCTCTATTAGAAGCAAATTCAATTAAATCGGTAAGATTATATTCACCCTTAGAACGAGGTTCGAGATCGCTTATCACTGATCTAAGCCAATCAACATCAAAAGCATAAACTCCAACATTTACCTCGTATTTAGATAAATCAACTTCTGTAGAATCAGGGAATTCAATAATTTTTACTATTTTTTCGTTTGAATCCCTAGCGACTACTCCAACCTGCTGAGTAGGTTTATTCTGAGACGCGTGTATTAAGAATGTTATTTTTGCACCAGTAGATTCATGTAATAAAGCTAATTCTTGTACTGTTTCTGGTTTAACAAGCGGTACATCTGCATTTATTACGAGGACATGATGGATGTCATGCTCTACAGCAAGCAACCCTATAGTCAAGGCATGGCCAGTACCCAAAGGATCTGGCTGGTCTATACATTTATATTCAGGTCCGAGAATCTCGCTTAACTGAGCTGCGTGGTCTGGTGAAGAAATGACGATAGGAGCCTTCGGATGTACGCTAGATACCGCACAAACTGCATGGAGCACGAGCGGAAGGCCCGCGACCTTGTGTAAGACTTTAGGCAAAGAAGAGTTCATCCGACTACCTTTGCCTGCAGCTAGGACAATTGATGTCCATGAATCCATATTACGCTCTAGGCTACTAGCCCTTTATGAGCTAAATTCTCCTGTATCACTAACCGCTTGCATTCAGATTCTACAAGCACGATACAATTATCACTTGACATTGAAATGGTACGAAGGAGCCAATCTTGGTGTCAAGTTCGTTAACATTGTATCCCAATACCCGCTATAGGGAAGAGTTAAAGATTATGCTAAAATTGCCTCTCTGGAGAGATGGCTGAGCGGTTGAAGGCGGCGGTCTCGAAAACCGTTGTAGGGGATTTCCTCTACCAAGGGTTCGAATCCCTTTCTCTCCGCCAATTTAATATGCTATGAAATTCGGAGAGGTGCCGGAGTGGCCGATCGGGCACGACTGGAAATCGTGTAGGGGCGCAAGTCTCTCGCGGGTTCGAATCCCGCTCTCTCCGCCAGAATTTCCGCAATTAAATTGAAAACTTACCTTTAAGGGTTGACAACACCCCAATAGGTTCGCGTATTTTGGAAATATGGAATCAGAACAAAATAGTCAAACAACAAAACAAAAACTAGTCATAGTAGAGTCTCCAACCAAAGCAAAAACTATATCTCGCTTTTTAGGTAACAGTTATCAAGTTATCGCATCAATGGGTCACGTACGGGACCTTCCTGATCGAAAAATTGCAGTAGATCCTGACAACGAATTTCAAGCAATTTACGAGGTTACTTCATCTGCAAAAAACATTGTGACTACTATCAAAAATGCAGCTCAAATAGCTTCTGAAGTATATTTAGCCACTGATCCTGACAGAGAAGGAGAGGCAATAGCATGGCACCTTCTTGAAGCCGCAAAAATCACTAAACCGGTCCAAAGAGTTGTCTTTCATTCAATTACAGAAAACGCTATTGAGGAAGCTTTCGCACATCCAAGAGAAATAGATATGCGCTTGGTCGAAGCACAATTTGCACGCCGCCATATAGATAGACTAATTGGTTACCCCACTAGCAATCTTCTTAGAAGGTATGTTCAAAGAGGTAGTTCTGCCGGGAGAGTACAGTCTCCGGCTTTACGGATGGTCGTTGAACGTGAAAATGAAATTCGGAAATTTATACCAGTAGAATATTGGACAATCTCCGCGGATTTTGCCTCTACTGAAGATAAGGTTTTTACAGCCACCCTAGTACATGTCAATGGGAAAGCAATTCCGAAACCAGGATTAACAGCCCTAGATCAAGTAAATTCGATAAAAATCGACTTGGGAAAATCTGATTTTAAAGTCTCTTCTTTGCGAGAAAAACCCACAAAATCAAAACCTTCAGCACCATTTATCACTACCAGCTTGCAGAGAGAGGCCTCAAACAAATTAAGGTTTGATCCTGATCGAACAATGCGAATAGCGCAACAGTTGTATGAAGGTATCGAATTAGGTAAGGAAACGGTCGGTCTAATTACTTACATGCGTACAGATTCACCACAAGTTGATCCAACTGCTATCGAAGAAGCAAGAACTTATATTAAAACCCGATGGGGTGAAGAATATATTCCGGCATCAAATCGAATACATACCAATAGAAAAGCTCAGGCAGTTGCAGCTCAAGAAGCTCATGAAGCAATCAGACCAACATCCATAATGAGGTCACCTGATGAAGTACAAAGATATTTAAATCGAGATCAATCAAAGCTATACGAATTGATATGGAATAGAATGGTAGCAAGCCAAATGTCAGACGAATCAGGCGTTACGACCACCGTGGAAATTCAGGCTTCATCGACCTCCGGTGCTTCCTATTTACTAAGAAAATCAGGATATGTTCCTAAATTCCTTGGATTTGCCATCCTCTATAAAGAGGAATCTAATGACAGTTCTGAGGAACCTGATTCAATAGAAAATGTACAAGAGATTCTGCCGAAGTTATCTCTAGACCAGTCAATGAAATGCGTAAATTTGTCTGATAAGCAAAGCTTCACCAAGGCTCCCTCAAGATATACCCAAGCCAGTTTAATAAAAGAATTAGAAGAGAATGGAATTGGTCGGCCAAGTACTTACGCTAGCACTTTGTCAACTATCATTAAACGTAATCAAGTTGCAGTAGAAGAACGACGACTCGCACCTACTCCTTTAGGTGAAGCTATCTGTCGACAGCTGCAAAATCACCTTAGCAATTTAGTTGATTATGAATTCACTGCAAAGCTAGAAGAGGATTTAGATGAAATTGCAAGTGGTGAAAGCAAGTATCTTGAAATTATGAAAAGATTCTACATCCCTTTCAATTTATCTCTGGAAACGGCGAAGGAAAATATCGAGCGAATCTCTCTTACGGAAGAAACTGATCGGCTATGTCCTGAAGGCCACCCTATGGTTAGACGATTTGGGAAAAATGGCTACTTTATTGCATGCAGTATGTACCCAGAGCATTCTTATATCGAATCTGAAGAAGGCCCTTTAGATGTCGAAACAGGGGTAATCTGTCGAGAATGCGGAGGTAATATAGTCTCAAAGCAAAGTAGACGCGGTTCAGTTTTCTGGGGATGCAGTAATTACCCTAAATGCAGATGCACTCTTTCGAAAAAGCCTCTAATTGATCCATGCCCTGTATGTGAAGGGATCTTAGTTGAGGGCACAGACGGACCCGAGTGCGTGGGTGATTGTGTCATGAAAGCAGCAGTTTCCTGCCCTAAACCGGATTGCAATGGTGTATTACTTGAAAAACGTGGCCGCTTCGGACCGTTTTGGGGATGCAATAATTACCCTAAATGTAAAACAATTGTAAATAAATTACCGCTTAAAATTGCATGCCCTCAATGCGAAGGGCTCACGGTTTCTGGCCCTAAGGGTGTGGCACAATGTTACGATAAAGAGTGTGGTTGGAAAGACATCCCGCTTAATGACTCCTCAGGAACGTCTCTACAAGAAACATCAAATTAGCAATTGTTCTAGTAATAAACGTCAAGAGTCCCTTGTAAGAAGCCATAGAAAACGCTACAACTAGCATGTGGAAGGTCTATGGCTAAAACACTTAGGAAATTATGAACGTTATTTGCGTTCCCATCGCGCGTTGTCTGAAAAAACTATCATCAATTACATCAAAGATTTATCCATTTTCGAAGAATATTTAGTGACGCAAGGATTAACGCTGAATTCAGATCAAACGGGTCTAAGCTTTTTCTTACAGAGACGCAAGCCTAATTCCATTCCAAACGAGTATCGTTCATTCATGCGCGATTTTGTTTCATGGCTTCTGCAGAAACGCGTCATTTCTGGGGGTGCACGTTTTGGTAGCTCAGGTCATAGTCGTGCAAGTATTAAAAGGATCCTTGCATCTATAAAATCATTTGTAAGGTACTTGATCCAAGAAGAGTACTTACCTGACGCCGAATTATGGCATTCACGATCATCACATATGGCAAGGATCATGCCCAAAATACCTCAAAAACTGCCCGATTTATTATCAGTAAATGAAGTGACTACACTAATCGAAACAGCCCAAACTATGGTGTCAAAAAAACCTAATTCTTTACGTAATTTAGTACTGATTGAATTACTTTACGGGTGCGGACTTCGGGTAAGTGAAGCAAGTCAATTAGACTGGAATCACATCAATCTCGGCCAAGCGACCATTAGAGTAATTGGGAAAGGGCAAAAAGAGCGTGAATTACCTATTGGAGATCATGCACTAGCGGCACTCCTTCGTTATTCAAAACAATCAATTCCATCTGGTCCTTTATTACTCAATTCTCGTGGTAGTCGTTTGAGCAGTAGGTCTATTCAGAGAATAATTCACAAGTATTCAATTCTTTCGGGGTTAAGAAATGATATCCATCCTCATACATTAAGGCATACTTATGCTACGCATCTTCTTGATGGTGGTGCTGACTTGAGAGTTGTTCAAGAGCTTCTTGGGCACTCCACACCAAGTGCTACTCAGGTGTACACTCATGTAAGCCAAAGTGAAGCGCAAAGAGTTTATTTAAACTCCCACCCTCTAGCCAAAAAGCATGGCTAGCAAAATAAAATAAGTAAAATGGAAATTTTATGACAATTCTTATCGTTAACGGACCAAATTTGAACCTTCTCGGCCAGAGAGAACCAGAAATTTATGGCACTTCCACGTTGCAAGATATTGAAAATTCATTGAATTCACTAGCTGAAAAACTTAATGTGAAGGTAAATTGCTTCCAATCTAATTCAGAAGGTGACTTAATTGATTTTATTCAGCAGAATGCGCGTTCTAGCTCAGCTGTTATATTGAATGGGGCTGGATTCACACATACAAGTGTAGCGCTACGTGATTGTATTGCGGCCTTATCAATTCCAGTGATAGAGGTACATCTATCCAATATTCATGCCCGTGAGGAATTTCGACAGACATCCTTAACCGCCCCTATGGCTCGCGGCATAATCAGCGGATTGGGACCGACAGGATACCTTCTTGCGCTTGAATATCTTGTCTCGACAGAAGGAGTCTCATGAATTTTACCAACAGGCTGAAAAAACTGCGCGAAAAGCTCATTGAACTCAATCTTGATGCCATTTTAATTTCATCTAATGAAAACCGTATGTATTTCTCTGGTTTTCGTGGTTCTGCTGGATATTTATGGATTACTAACACTGACGCAATATTAGCTACGGACTTTCGCTACACAGAACAAGCCAAAGTTGAAGCTCCAAATTATCAAATTATCCGTATTATCTCAGGATCAAGCTGGCTAAAAGATGCAGTCACCGCGTCAAATGCACTTAGAGTAGGGATCGAAGATCACGACCTTACACTTGCAGGGTACAACTCTATCAAGGCACAGCTTTCTGATATCGCAATTAAGCCTAAGCTCGTATCTACAGGATTTACATGTAATCAACTTCGAGCGATTAAGGATTCCCAAGAAATTGATCAATTGATACAAGCTATCAATTTTTCTGACCAAGCAATTGAAATCGTTGGGGCCAAACTTAAACCCGGGATTACTGAACGTGAAATTTCATGGGAGTTAGAAAAAACTATGAGGGAATTAGGTGCTGATGGATTGTCGTTTAATACAATTGTCGCTTCTGGTCCTAATGCAGCCAAAGCTCATCACAAGCCTTCAGAAAGAAAATTGGAAGCGGGAGATGGTGTAGTTATCGATATGGGTGCTCTCTATCAGGGTTACTGCAGTGATATCACACGAACTTTCGTGATCGGCAAAGCAAGCCCTGAATTTCGAAAAATTTTTGACATTGTATTGTCTGCTCAGGAAACAGCAGAAGCCACGGCAAAAGCAGGAATGACAGGCGCTGAAATTGATTACCTAGCTCGACAAGTCATAGATGCTGCTGGGTACGAGAATGAATTTGGGCACAGCCTTGGTCATGGAATAGGTATCGCCGTACATGAACTTCCCGGCGTAGGTCCAAACTCGATTAATAGAATTGAAAACGGAATGGTTTTTAGTATTGAACCAGGAATTTATATAGAAGGTTGGGGCGGAGTCCGTATAGAAGATTTGGTACTTATGGAAAATGACTGCCCTCGTGTGCTGACAAAAGCACACAAACGTGATTTAGTAGAAATATAAGTAACAGGGAGCAAGTAACATGGTAATGGAATTTGGGGATTTACGAAGAGGAGCCACTATTGAAATAGACGGAGTGCCGTTTAAAGTAGAAGAATATTACCAGCAAAAAATGCAACAACGAGCCCCTGTTTACCATATAAAAATGCGAAATCTGCTGACCGGACAACTACTTGATAAAACATTCTCTGGATATGGACTTAAATTAACCAAGGCACCTGTAGAAAATAGAGAATGCACTTTTTTATTTGAAGCCGACGGAATCTACACATTTATGGATTCTGCTACGTTTGATCAATACGAAGTTCAAAAGGATGTAGTTGGTGATTCTACAGATTATCTAGTAGATCAAACCAACTGTGAATTAGTTTTTTACAGGGATAAACCCATCATGGTAGAAATGCCTACTACTGTAGATCTTCAAGTGACTGATACACCTCCGGGTTATAAAGGAGATACTGCATCCGGAGGCGGTAAGCCCGCAACACTTGAAACCGGTATTAGGATTACAGTTCCCATGTTTGTAGCAATAGGTGAAAAAGTACGAGTAGATACCCGTAGCGGAGAATATGTAACGAGGGTTACAGACTAAATCGATGCAAATTTACTCCGTAAGTCAGCTCTCCACACATATCAAGTCTGTGCTTAGTGAAGATTCTGTACTACGTGATGTCTGGGTAACAGGTGAAGTTTCTTCATTATCTACACCAAGTTCAGGTCATAAATATTTCACATTTAAAGATAATGAAAGTGAAATCAGATCTGTAATGTTTCGAGGGAATACGATAAATGGTGGTGATCATCTCGTTGAAGGCCATCAGGTGAATATTCAAGGATATGTCTCCTACTACGAAATAAGAGGCCAAATACAGCTATATGCTAGTACGGTTATGCCCGTAGGTGCAGGTCAATTATCAGCTGAGTTTGAAAAATTGCGAAACCAACTAGAATCTGAAGGTTTATTTGCCGATTCAAGAAAAAGAGATTTGCCTTCTTTTCCACGAAAAATCGGTGTCGTAACTTCAGCTACCGGTGCAGTTATTCATGATATCACCACAACATTAGAAGCTCGATATCCGTTAGCTGAAGTAGTTCTATTCCCTGCGAGCGTCCAGGGTGATGATGCCCCTATGGATATCACTAATGGAATCAAAGCCTTAAATCAAATTGATAAAGTCGATGTAATTATTGTTGGAAGAGGCGGCGGCGCAATCGAAGATCTGTGGGCATTTAATACCGAATTAGTTGCTCGAGCAATTTACTCTAGTAAAACCCCAATTGTTAGTGCGGTAGGTCATGAATCTGACTATACTATCGCCGATTTCGTTGCCGATGTAAGAGCAGCCACTCCAACAGCAGCTGCGATTGCCTGCAGTCCTGATAAGTATATTTTAGAACACGAAGTTATGCTGCTAGCTCAGCGATCTCGAGATTCAATGCAAAATTCTTTTGCTGAAGCAGAATCCACGTTAAATATTCTGATTGAGAAAATGAAAAACAGCCTACCTGATATAAATGTCCAAAGGCAAAGAGTAGATGATATGCTCGAAAGGCTACAAAAAACCTTGTATTTATTGATCCAAATTCAAAAAGAGAAAGCTAGCACTTTTGTAGCTACTCTAAACTCACTTAACCCAAATGCTGTTCTTCAAAGAGGATATGCGATAGTGACAACATCAGACGCGAAGCCTATTAAATCAAAATATGATGTTCTCCAGGATACTATAATAAAAACAAGGCTCCATGACGGGGAGTTTGAATCAAAGGTTCTATAATGAATATTTCTGAAAATGAAGCACAATTAACATTTGAAGATGCTATATCCGAACTTAAGGAAATTGTTCAATCGCTTGAGGCAGGAAATACTTCACTCAATGAAGCAACCACTTTATTTGAGAAAGGAATGGTCTTAGCTAATATTTGTAATGATCGCCTTACCAAAGCTGAACTGAAAGTGACTACACTCCAAGCTGAATTTGAACAGCAAATACAATTATTACAAGATTTAGAGAGTTCGGGTAACTAATTATGGACTTCCGAGGCGATTTTCATATGCATACTTATTTTTCATATGATTGCCTTGTAAGTCCTAGAGCCCTGGTTGAAAGATGTAATGATGTTGGCTTTAATTGCATTGCAGTTACAGATCATAACTCTATTGAAGGAGCTCTTGCGGTTAAGGAAATTGCACCTTTCAATGTAATTATAGGGGCTGAAATCAAATCAACTGCAGGAGAGATTACAGGTTTATTTTTACAAGAAATTGTCCCCCCCGGACTCTCTCCAATTGAAACAATAAAACGTATTAAAGAGCAGGGTGGCTTAGTTTCGATTCCTCATCCTTTCACCGGTGGAGGGCGGTCCGCATTAAATAAATCCACTACCCTAGATGTATTGCCCTATGTTGATTTAATAGAAGGATTCAATGCAAGAACCATGAACGCTTTGGATAACAGAAGCGCCAAAGCATTTGCATACGAACATCAATTGCCAATAACGGCAGTTAGCGATGCCCATACTACCCGTGAACTAGGTCAAACTTACAACGAATTCAATGGCTACGATGGAAGTCCTGAGAGTTTTATTGCAGCAATTACAGACGCTAACAGGTATGAAATTGCTGCAAGTAAATTTGTCCACGTTTATTCAACTTTAAACAAATTTGTCCAGAAATTCCGTAACTTTCATTAGTTCGCGCTTACAAGATAGGTAGAGGTCTAGAGTGAGCATAAAAATAGGTTGGTTCACTTCCGGAAGAGGTACGGGTTCTCGAGCGATGCTGGAGCACACTGTTTCGCGTATAAAAAGTGGCGATTTAAATTGTGATATTAAATTTATTTTCTCTCATCGTGAAATTGGAGAAGGAGAAGGAAGCGACAGTTTTTTCCAACGAGTTTCAGATCTCAATATTCCATTAATAACCAATTCCTCAAAAAAATTTCGTGCTAGTCATGATGGAGAATTTGAGAAATATCGAGAAGAATTTGATGATCAGATCTTAGAATCAATCAGTCAATATGAAGTTGATGTATGTGTTCTTGCTGGCTATCTCTTAATCCTTAGTCCAAAGCTTCTCAAAAAATATGTATTTATTAACCTCCATCCTTCGTTACCTGGTGGCCCCAAAGGGCTCTGGCAGGAAGTTATTTGGCAGACTATAGAACAGCATTCTAAATCCACAGGCGCAATGATATTTCTTGTAAACGAAGAACTAGACGGTGGACCTCCATTAACATACGCGCAAGTCAAACTAACTGATAATAAGTTCGCTAATGAATGGAATGCTTTAAACGAACATCCTCGTCCTATTCTCGATATAAAGGCTACTCAAGGAGAACAGTTCCCTTTGTTTAAAAAAATTAGAAATGCTCAAATTCAGATAGAAGCACCCTTACTAACAGAGACATTGAAATTAATAGCAAATGAGGACATCAGCCTTAAAAGCACAAAAGAAAATCCTAAGTTGCCAGTAAATCTCACTAATATTATGCGGTTTTAGAATGGTCGCTATTCAGTGTAGTTATCTCTATCACTTGGCCTGTCTTTGAAAGAAGAACCGGCGGATTAATCTGTCCTTCTGGACTAGCATCAATTACGCATTTTTCAACATTTTCTGTGGTAGGTAATTCGTACATTACATCTAACAGTGATTCTTCGATAATAGAACGAAGTCCGCGGGCGCCGGTTTTACGACCGAGTGCTTGTTCTGCTGCAGCATTTAATGCTTCTTTTGTGAATACGAGTTCTACATTCTCAAGCATAAACAAGTGCTGAAATTGTTTAACTACGGCATTTTTAGGTTCCGTCAAAATTCTTACCAATGAATCTTGGCCTAATGAGTGCAGTACAACGTTTATTGGAAGTCTTCCAATAAATTCTGGGATAAACCCATATCCCAGTAAATCTTCAGGCTCCATAGCCTCTTTCACTTCATAATCAGATTGTGTATCTATCGAAGGTGAGTGAAAACCCATTCCCTTGGAAGATAACAATCTATTCTCAATAATCTTGTCCAGCCCGTCAAAAGCACCGCCACAAATAAACAATATATTCGAAGTATTGAGTTGGAGGAAATCTTGCTGTGGATGCTTTCTGCCTCCTTGGGGAGGTACATTGACAACTGAACCTTCAATAAGCTTTAACAATGCTTGCTGCACACCTTCTCCAGATACATCTCGGGTAATCGAAGGATTGGCACTTTTCCGTGCTAGCTTATCTATTTCATCAATGTAAATGATGCCCTGCTCTGCACGAGAAATATCATAATCTGCAGCCTGAATCAATCGAAGGAGAATATTTTCAACATCTTCACCAACATAGCCTGCTTCAGTCAGTGAAGTAGCATCAGCTATGGCAAAAGGAACGTCCAGTACTCGCGCCAAAGTCTGGGCAAAAATTGTCTTACCGGAACCTGTAGGGCCGATTAGTAAAATATTACTTTTCTGAATCTCGACACTATCAGGTTCCATATTCGAACGAACGCGTTTGTAATGATTATAAACAGCGACGCTTAAAACGCGCTTAGCATGCCCTTGATCGATGACATATTCATCTAGCTTAGCTGTAATTTCTTTAGGGGAAAGCTCAATGAGAGAATGTCTTGAAGAAGCACCTTGAGGAGAAATTTCTTCTGTGATTATTTGCTGGCACAATCTTACACATTCATCACAGATATACACTCGACCCGGGCCTGCCACCAATCGCTTTACAGCAGTCTGGGATTTACCGCAAAAACTACAAACATGCTCTTCACGCCCGATTATATTGCCTGAGTCATTTGACATTGCTAGACCTTACTTCTTTGCTTT
>CENY01073401.1_pt1 | contig 13034 bp, 8 predicted proteins | sample 356181 | NCBI WGS metagenome assembly CENY01 (sample SAMEA2619840, study PRJEB7988) | marine metagenome | isolation source: saline water (ENVO:00002010), including
CTAACGGGGATCACGAACGAAGAATTGCGATCAGCTCCTACATTTGATGATATTCGAGAAGATCTGCAGATATTCCTGGGTTCCGTTCCGCTCGTTGGGCACAATGTGACCTTTGATATTTCCTTCTTGCGAGCCCAGGGATTATCGATATCAGACCTGTATTTTGACACTTGGGAATTAGGTGCTCTGGTACTTCCTACTGCGGAGAAACTTAATCTAAGGGCTCTTGCTGGTGTTCTTAATGTAGATACGGGGAGGAGTCATCGTGCTTTGGACGATGCTGTAACGTCTAAGGAAATTTTTCTTCTGCTTGCTGATCAACTGAAAGCCATGTCAGATAAAGACTTTTCCGAGTTGGCGTTGTTCGTTTCGCGATCAGGTTTTTCCTCTCCGTTGGCTTTTCTAACTCCACGGAAGGGAGAGACCACGAGTAATCTTGAGTCCTACTTAGAGTTACAGGCTCGACTTGGTGTAATCGCAAGTAAGCCTCAGCATGAGACCGTGGCCGAGACACCATTTCCAGACGCTTTGAATGAGGCCTGGGAGATCGCAGCGGAACAGAATCTGCATATCGATAATTACCATGTTCGTACCAGTCAACAACTCATGTCCCATGCTGTGATGGACAATCTGGTATCTGGCGGGGAGGTTGTGGTTGAGGCAGGTACAGGCACAGGCAAGTCTCTAGCCTATGTTCTTCCAGCGGTATTGCATTCTTGGATGACTGGTGAGCAAGTAGTCATCTCAACACACACAAAAAACTTACAAGAACAACTTATAAAAGATGATATCCCAGCAGCGACAGCTCTTGTTGAAAAGTTGTTCTCCGATCAACCGAAGCGATTCGGTCATTCTTTCCAAATGCTCAAAGGCCGCGGTAATTATCTTTGTCTTGACCGATGGTATGGGAGCAGAGGCTCTCAATCTCGGCTCGATCGCAACGAAGCACTAGTGTTGGCGCGGATAGGGCTATGGCTACAGGGTACGCTGACAGGTGACAAGTCCGAACTTTATTTGACTTCACGGGACGAAAAGATTTGGGATACAGTGTCTGCCGAAGACTCAGACTGTGCAGCACGCAGATGCCAATATGTCCAGGACGGTAACTGCTTCGTCAGCAGGATACGCGCACAGGCTAGATCGGCACATGTAATTGTAGTTAATCACGCATTATTGCTTGCAAGCACGTCTACTGGTGACCAAGTAATACCTGAGTTTCAGCATCTCATCATCGATGAAGGACATCGACTCGAGGATGCTGCAACCGAATATTTCGGAGCGGAAGTTTCTCTCCGGGATGCTGCTGAAATCCTAAAGAGACTGTCTAGAGCGGATCGCAGAAAGAAGAAGGAGCATTCTGTCCTTGAGAAAATAGCTACGTCGCATAGATTAAATTCTGATGGCTATATCACTTTAATAGACAACCTGACGAAATCAGCGAAATTGAGTAGCGAGCGCCTACGGGAGTTAAGGACCAGCTTGTCAAATTTCCTGCAGGACCAGCAGGATGATGACAGCGGAAATCCCCCTGCAGACCTTTACGTCACGAAGGGTATGAAGGTACAAAATAATTGGGAACAGGTACAAGTATCTGGAACTAACATGGTGACGATATTGAATTTTCTTCTCAGTGAATTAGATGTACTCAGTAATACCCTACGTTCCGCTAGAGGAGGTATTGATGAATTGGGCGAGTTGATTGCCGGACTAGCTCGGGAACAGGTTGATTTGGAGCTTCTGGCAGGGAATATTAAGCGGGTACTTATCGACGATTCTGCTGAGGACATAATCTGGTTGGCACGAAAAGAGAAAGATATAAGAATACGATGTGCACCACTGCATCCTGGCGAATTCCTTCGACGTGAATTATTTGCCGATAAAAAATCTGTTCTTGTCACGAGTGCTACTCTTCGTAATTCAGGCCTCGATGGCACCCAGAGTTTTGACTTTACTCTGAATCAATTGGGCATATCAGATGCAGAAACACATTACTGGCCAGCCCCGTTTGACTACCAAAATAATTGCCTAGTGCTGTCATTTAAAGATATTCCTGCACCAAATGCCCCCGGGCATGCTGATCAGCTGCATGAGGCGATCCTCGAGTGTGTGATCGCAGCAGAAGGTCGAACTATGGTTCTATTTACGTCTTACGCATCCCTGAAACTAGCGACTCAAGCCCTAAGAGGTCGCCTAGATGCAGAAGGGATTCGATTACAGTCACAAGGTCTGGATGGTTCGGCTGACAGGCTCACCCAATTACTGCGCAATGAAGAAAACTTGGTTGTTTTTGGTACGGCTGCAATGTGGGAAGGTGTTGACGTTCCGGGTCCAGCTCTTTCTCAGGTAGTCATGGTGAGACTGCCTTTTCCGTCACCAGTTGACCCTATACATTCTGCTCGAAGCGATGAATTCGACAATCCATTTATTGAATATTCGCTTCCCAAGGCGATCCTACGATTTCGACAAGGATTCGGTAGATTGATCAGGGGAGAGAACGACAGAGGGGTATTCACGATTCTCGATAGTAGATTTGTCAATGCACGCTACGGCAATGAATTTGCCGGGATCCTCCCTGATACGGAGATGGGAAACGCCACCACTGCTGATGCCGGAAATATAATCCGTGGATGGTTAAATTGAGGTTTCGATATGCCAGTATGGACTAGGAGTAAATACGTATCCATATATGACGATCCAGCTCTCGAGTTCTTGGAATCAACACAGATACAGATGGCTTTGTGTGATGGGATTTCGCGGAAGTCTGATGTCGCTCCATCTGAAGTCGAGTTAGACGTACCCGGCGTTTTTTGGTATGGGGTGCGTTCGCTTGGCGAATCGGTTGGGGTTGTGGGACTAAGGCCCAATGCTCCATTTCGCGGCGCAACTACACTGGTGGCGGTGGCGATTATCAGACAGTACCGTGGAAATGCTTTGGGAACCCATTCTGTGTTGGCAGTTGCAAGGAAAATGAAACGCGACGGAGTTAAGCTCTATGGTTCTGTGCCGAGAACAAATGGTAGGGGGCTTTATTTTTGGTTGCGCTGTGGATACGCGCCTATAACCTTAAAAGAGGGGGCCTCTGGTGAAACGCTGTTCAGAAAAATTTGAGTTTGGCTAGTCTTTGGTTACCGCACCTACTTTTAATTCCTCGTCTTCTTTTTTCTTTCCCAGCGATCCTGCCGATCGCGTCGCTCAGCGATAGTGTTCCTCGCCCATTTTCTCCAGAGCAGAGTAACTGACAATGCGCATCCCGCATATATGACCAATCTAAGAAGTGATGTATCTTCACCAAAAATTCCAGTGAAGACAAGGCAGCTGAGCGCACCTATAAAAAAACAAAAAATATTAGAGAGACTCACGCGGGTTCCTGTGTTTGAGTAAGGCACAGCTCGCAGTAGTAGTAAAGGCCTTGCGATTCACCGAGTATCGCATCACCACAATCCTTTCCAGGTTTGTTAGAAAAAGGATTCAGATGGAAAGTTTGTCCGCAGCTATAGCACTGTTGGAAAAATTCAACTGCAGCGTCACTCAAGTCACAGATATAGCAGATTGGGTTCGAGGTAGTCACACATAATCTCCTTCGGCATTTAGTGTACGCAAATCTTATCGTGATGTAACCATACGCTTAACCAAACTACGGGCTTCTTCCTTGGACGCGATCGTTTTTGTAAATTTGGCCCATTTTAGTGTTGCCAACATCTGATTTAAGTCAGGCCCAGAAAGTACTCCAAGTTGGTTTAATTCATTGGCACTAAAGAACCCGTCACAATTCAGCCATTCGTTGACTGAGTGGCGTAGGTCGACTAAGCAAATATCCTGTAGTTTTTCGATCAAGCGGTACCATAAATCAGGATACGTTGATAAACGGTCCAGTCTCTCTTGCGTCAGGACCTCGTTGTGTAGATAGAAAATATCTACCGAACCGGAGATCAATTTTCTAGATGCTTTACTTAGTTCGACTTTATTCAAAAATTTCTGGCGATTCCGAGTTGCTTCGTTAAGTGTTAGCAAGACTAGCATTTCTTCCAGGTCTAGTTCCTCTACTGACAGTTGCTTGTACGCAGTTAAATGGTTCGTCACGTTTCGTAGCCCAAGTCTTTGCCAGATGCCCCATTTGTCTAGTAGTAATAATGTTTCAAACCATGAAGTCGATTGGCTCGTTAGTAATAATTCTGTATGAAGCCGTGCTTGCGTGATGAAAATTGGATCGGGGTTGGTCTCCGAGAGGGAGATCTCAATTTGTGGGGAAATGCTGTATCCATGAGATGTACAGTACCTCGCAGCGCGGAAAATCCGTGAAGGATCGTCGAGTAACGAGTCGTCGTGGAGAACTCTGATAACCCTATTGCGTATGTCGACTTTTCCGTTGAGCGGATCTAGAAAGACATCACGGACATCTGTTGTCAGTCCGAGGGCCATGCTGTTGACGGTGAAGTCACGTCTTTCCAGATCGATGTTTATAGAATCAGTAGTTTCTACTTTCGGAAGTTTCCCGGGTTCTTGATAGGTTTCGTGACGCATAGAGTTGATGTCAAATAATCGAACATTTGCGACGCTGATGCTACAGGCAAAAAGAGTTGAATTAAACGACAAATTGATTTCAGCAATGTCTACCCGATTTATTAGTTCGGTCGCCAAGGCCAAAGCATCTCCGTCCGTTGCAAGATCGATATCTGTTGGTACACGATCTTCAAAGTAGTCACGGATGATCCCACCAACGAACCATATTTGCTGTTGTCTTTCTTCGCATATTTCAATAATGATTCCCAGCATTTCCCGCTGGTTGTTTGTAAGTCTTTTGACCAGAGTCGTTACAGTAGGGTCTGGTATAGTGAGTTGGTCTTGTTTGTGCATTGTCTGTACATCTGATTAGGCAACTTAGCAGTTATTGACTTTGCTGCTACCTCATTCTTACACTGTTATAAGTGAGTATCTCACAAGAGTCAGGCGGGTGGTTAACTTGAGATAAAGGGGACATATGTCTCAACGATGGGCCACGAAATCAGATGCTGAATTATTGACTTATCTCTCCTCTCTTCAACTTGCGATTGACTATAAATTTGAAGACGAAGATCTTTTGGTTGAGGCAGTGACTCATCCGAGCGCTTCTAACGAGTATCCGGATCGTTTTTCAACTAACAATCAGAGGCTTGAATTTCTAGGTGATGCTGTACTTGATATGTCCATCGCTAGCGAATTATTCTCGATGTTCCCAGACCATCGAGAAGGGGACCTCACCAAATGGCGAACGAATCTTGTGAGAGGGAAAACCCTTGCGATGATCGCACGGAGTATTCAGCTAGGCTCATACCTGATACTAGGTGCGGGAGAAGAAAAGAGTAGTGGTAACGATAAAGATAGCAATCTTTCGGATGCATTCGAAGCACTGATTGGTGCTGTATTCCTGGACTCAGGTATTGAGGCTGTGAATAAAATGACAGAGAGATTATTTCATCATGAATTTGCAAAATTGTTTTCACCTGATTCAAAAAACCCGAAGGGTGACCTACAAGAATTAGCGGCATCTTTGGGTCATCGACCTAAGTACGCGCTAGTTGAAGAGTCAGGACCTGAGCACGCTCTGGAATATAGAGTTTCGGTGGCGCTATGTATCGAGACTAAGGTGGGCTGGAAGCAAATTACAGCTGAGGGCCAGGGATCATCTAAGAGAGCTGCTGAAGCCGAAGCAGCAGCTGTCGCACTTCCAGAGCTCGTAACGCTTGTAACAGATTTGGTGGACTAGCAAATGTATTTAAAGAAACTACAAATACAGGGATTTAAATCTTTTGCAGATAAGACTGAACTGCAATTCGGGTCAGGAATGACTGTTATTGCTGGACCTAACGGCTCAGGTAAAAGCAATGTGACCGACGCAATCCGATGGGTTCTTGGAGAACAGGCGGCAAGCTCTCTACGCGCCCGAAAAGCCGAAGACATCATCTGGGTTGGGTCTGAGCGTAAGCGGCCAGCAGGATTCGCAGAGGTAACCCTTACCTTCAATAACGCGAGTAGGTGGCTTCCCTCGGATTACACTGATGTCGCGATAACTCGGAGAGTTCACCGAGATGGCCAGAGTGACTATCTCCTCAACAAACGAAAGGTTCGACTATCCGATCTACACGATCTACTTGCCAAGGCTCAAGTTCGACAGGGTTCATATTCATATTTATCGCAAGGGTTAGTTGACAAAGTTCTTTCGCTGAAACCGGATCAGCGTCGAGCTCTAATAGAAGAAGCAGCAGATCTCCACTCTTCTAGATCTAAATTGAAACTCTCTGAGCGTCGTTTGAAAGAGACTCGAGATAATCTGGGCCACGCAAGAGCACAAGTCAGAGAAATTGAACCAAGAATCAGATCCCTCAAGCGCCAATCGAAGCGAGCAGAGCGCTACAGAACGATTAAGACTGCTTTAGATTCGGCATTGCACGAATACTTCTTTTTCGGCCTTCGGAAGTACAGTAGTACTGTTGACACGCTTAAAGATACTCTGAGCCACGCGAAGAAGAATACCGAGGTTGCCCAGTCAGAGTTTTCGGGACTCCAAACGGAATATGGCCAGATTCGGACAGCACTGGAATTAGCAAGGAGTGAATCGGCGGTCGCAAAACAAGACGAGCAACAAAAGCGTGAAATTGTCATGCAGTATGAGCAGGATATAGCACTACTTGAACAACGAATTGAACTATCTCGACAGAGGAAGAATGATGTGTCTGAGCGACTTAGTTCAGAAAAAGAATTCAGTTATCAATTTTCAGCGAACGATGTTGATACAGATATTTTCAATGAGCGTGAATTACTTGCGTCGAGCCACGTTGAACAACGGAGAAATAATCTAACAGAAGCGGATAGGGCTGTACGAGATACTCTTCAAAACCTCGCCGAACTGGAAGCTCGTCGGAACAGGCATCTGAGCGATTTAGATTCGTTGAAATCGACGCTTGGGACCACTCGAGATGCCCAGACGGCCAATATCGAGTCAATAAAGAGAGATACTGACAGGAGAGAACACCTTGTCGAAGAACTGAATCGTATGGGGCTGAAAATATTTTCGTTGCAAGAAGAGATAGCCGCGACTGGGGAATTAATTACTGGCTCACTGAACGATATCGATAAGGTCCAAATTCGACTCGCGGAGTCTAGAAGAGCGACCGAGGAAGGGGCTGCGAATTTAGTTGGGTCAAATGCCCTTATTGGAGAGCTTGAAGAACGAATATCCTTCTTGCAGAATCTGATGGATGAATCCACCTTATTGGCGGATAGCCTCAAATTCTTGGAATCTAGTTCAGATCCGATGGTTGTTGATGTCATTAGTAGATTAATTGAGGTGCCGGAAGAGTACCGTACTGCAGTTGATTCTTGGCTTGGTACGAAGCTGGGAGCAATAGTAGTGTCGAGTCGGGATGGGCTAGAGCGGATTGTAGCCTCACAGAGTATCTCTGGTGCGAGTGGATTGATGTTTTATTCGAATGAAGACAGTGCCGTAGATACCCACCAGGAAGATCTTGCGCGTCCCAATGAGCCTCAACTGGTCGATCAAATAAGTCTGCATAGCGAGATGAGTGGGCTACTGAGATCGTTGTTTGCTGATGTTTACATAGTGGCTGACATAAAAGCGGGACTACGTATCAGCGAATTGGGCTTTTCAGCAGTTATGACAGATGGCACGGTATTCTCTGCCGACAAGGGAGTAAAGACTCCAGACAACACAGAGGAACACCTCTCTTTGGTCGTTGGAGTGACGGAGTCCTTATCCAAGCTAGCGAAAGAAAAAGAGATAAATCTTGTGCTACAAAATGTATTGACGGAAGCTCGATCGATTTCTGACCAGCTAGAATTAGATCTTCGTGACTCGAAGGCGGTTCACCTGTCGATATCAGCAGAAAAAGAAATTCTCGTAGACAAACTAGTTAATTTGGAAAAGGAAAGGGCAGACACTTCGTCGGAACTAAATATTCTTGAAACAAGTATTGCGACGTCAGAAGCACGCCATTTCGAAGAATCTGAATTGCTAGCGTCTATTAAAGACACTGAAGCATTAACTCGTAGCCTTGACGCGGAGATTGCGGATATGAATTTTAGAGTCAAAATCATCACGGATGAGCGAGATTCCGCTGCCGCGGAATTTGAATCATCCAGCTCAGAATTAGCTGCAATAATTGCTGAACGCAATCTACAGGAGAGACAAGTTGCTGAACGGGAGATGGAGCGACAGAATAGGATTGCTTTGATGCAAGATCTTGAGCTTCAGCTTGGGCAACTAGATTCGTCAGAGAAAGAATTGATTCTTGATCTTGAGTCTTCCAAAGACAAGCTGCGCTCCCAAAAAAGACTATTTGTCCAGGTAAAAGAATCAATTGCGCCAATTGAGACGAGAGTGAGCGATCTTTCGGAGAAAGAGGCAGCTCTTGAATCTAGTCGCGCAAAATCAGAGAGTGAGTTGCGTGACACTGAGTCTCGCATGCGGGATTTGCAATTTGATTTGGAGAAACAGGAGGATCAACTCGAGCGTATAAGAAATGAAATGCGTGAAGAAGAAGTAAGCCTGGATACTCTAGTACAGCCAATTCTTCAGAATCTTACAGAACAAGAATCTGATAATAAATTCAGTGAAGCTCAAATAATGGTACGAGAGTCACGTTCACAACTTCGGTCGCTTGGTCCCGTAAATATAGATGCGCTCGACGAACTAGAAGACATTAATGAGAGATATGAATTTCTTACTCTTGAAATGGAAGATCTTGAATCAGCACTGACTGAATTGCGTGCCGTGATCAAAGACCTTAAATCAGAAATACAGCGTTCATTTATCGAGACTTTTGAACAAGTGAATCATCATTTCAAAGAATACTTTGTTCGTTTTTTCGGTGGTGGATATGCGGAATTGAAACTGGTCACCTCTGAGCCGACTGCGGTAAGTGAGTCTGATGCCGAGTCTACAGATGTCGAGAAAGATTCCTCTTTGCTCGAGTCAGGTCATGCCGAAACTCCCAGTACGGGCGAGGGTGTTTTGGGAGGAGATTTGTCATTGCTGCCAAACGACAAAGAGGCAGGTGTAGAGATATATGCTCAACCACCTGGAAAGAAAGTTACTCGCTTAGCGGCTTTGTCGGGCGGTGAGCGATCACTTACGTCCGTTGCCTTATTATTCGCTTTGCTTGCAGTCAATCCATCGCCGATTGTAGTACTCGATGAAGTAGATGCAGCTCTAGACGAATCAAACATCGGTCGATTTATTACGACTGTCAGAGACTTTACCGAGAATACTCAATTTCTCGTCGTGTCACATAGCCGGCTTACCATAGAGGCGGCTGATTCGATTTATGGAGTTTCTATGGGGAATGATTCAGCAAGTCAAGTTCTGTCGATGCAGATTAGTGAGACTAATGAACAGAATGCCGCGTAACGCATTGAGCTGTTTGTATGCCTAGCATGAACCTTTTCAAACGTCGGGATAAATCTGATGACGGACCCTCAGATGATAATTCCGAGCAGCTCGCCAGAGCAGTCGGAGTTACCCGGAGGTCCATTTTTGGGAAAATAGGCTCAATATTGGGCCAAGATCAGGTCACCACAGCGACTTGGGAAAATTTAGAAGAAGTTTTAATTGGGGCAGACGTCGGTGTGCAAACTGCACTTTCGTTGGTGGAACGGGTGAAATCGCGAAGGCCTTATCAACCGGAGGACGTGAGAGCATTACTGCGGGAAGAACTAGTTGAAATTTTAAATCGTGCTGACCACCATTATGATTCGGACAACGATACTTTGGAACACCAGGTGTCTAATGATGTAAGAAAGCCTTACGTGATTCTGGTGGTTGGGGTCAATGGAACTGGAAAAACTACCATGATTGGTCGAATTGCAGCCAAATATATCGAGGAGAGCTATGTTGTTATGGCAGCTGCAGCGGATACATATCGTGCAGCCGCTATTGAACAGCTAGAAACCTGGGGCGATATTGTGGGATTCGATGTGATCTCTCAACAAACCGGAGCCGACCCAGCGGCCGTTGCGTTCGATGCTATAAATGCGGCAAAGGCAAGGGACTGCGATCTTGTAATCATCGATACCGCGGGAAGATTACAGAACAAAACCAGCCTCATGGATGAGTTAGCGAAGATTAAGCGAGTTATCAATCGACAACTAGGTCGTGATTTAGATGAAGTTCTTCTCGTGTTAGATGCTACAACAGGACAGAATGGATTGAACCAGGCTGGTATTTTTATGGATACGGTAGGAGTTACAGGGGTTGCCCTATCGAAACTCGACGGTGCAGGTAAAGGTGGAATTGCATTTGCTATTGCTGAACAATATTCACTGCCTGTCAAATTTGTTGGCACCGGCGAGAAACCAGGGGATATAGCATTATTCGATCCTGAAGTATTTGTTGACGCACTGCTTACCACGGATGAGGCTAGTGACTAATATTTTGATATCAGGCGATTGATATGTCTGCAATAATTTACTGGTACTTTGCTAGCTTGCTCGTATCGGGAGCAATGCTCCTACCATGCATGATTATATTCACGAAGTCTCATTCAAAAGGAATACCGTATGCCAGAATAATTGGTTCAGCCTCTGTGGGTTTATTTGTGTGGTTCGTGTTGCGTTTCTCTGACTCTCAAAACATCATCGCAATGGTCTGTATCTGGATATTATTTTCAATTGCCTTGAATGCGACTCTTCTCTACCTGAACTCCAAATTACGGGATGAACTTTACACGGTAGGCCCTATATTTCTCCGGAACGAGTGTCTCTGGCTAGCGATGTTTTCATTTTTTTTACTCTGTAGATATCTTGCTCCCGACGCGACCAGTACTGAAAAACCGATGGATTTAATGATTGTCGTTTCCCTGTTTGAATCACCAAACGTTCCACCCTATGATTCTTGGTTTTCCGGGGAACCGATGTCATACCATTATTTGGGCCACCTTGTCGCTGTCATTTTTGGGAAGATAGCTGGTCAAGATCCCGGTATTATTTTCAACTTTGCTCTGGCATCTGCTGGTGCGAGTACAGCTTGTGCGGTGTATGCGCTGGTGGGTGATCTGTACTCGGACTCGAAAAATAGTCTTGTCAGAAGCCCGGTGAGTTTAGCCTTAGCTGGCATCTTTACATTGTTTCTTCTGTTTTTCATGGCCCCTTGGACAGGACTACTTAATCTGTTGGCAGCAAATGGACTAGTCGATAATCTACAACTAGGCCGCTGGGGGATCCCTAACTTTCCGATCGAATCCACCACTGAATTTGGTCTGCCAACCGATTGGTGGTGGTGGTGGTGGACTACGAGGTTGTTTACAGATGGTTTTGCAGAATTTCCTGCATTTGCTTTCATCTTAGGTGATCCTCATTCGCACTTGCTGAATCTTCCTTTCGTAATTAGCTTCCTTGCGCTAGTAATATTGCGGGCTAACGAAACAGATAAGCGTGATAGCTCACTGATGCGACTCGCCGACTGGGCGATACCTGCTAGCTTCCTGCTTACTACTATTTTATTGACGAATGTTTGGGATTTCCCGATCATGATCTGTATATTATTGATGTTTACTTTGGCAAAATCCTATCGCAGTAAAGTCAACTTACTTGAGGCCATCCGCTCGATGTTATTTGCCGTATTCCCAGTAATCACTTCGCTAGTTATATCGATCCCATTTTTAATGAGTCTTGAGCCACCACCGACGGGAATAAGACTAGTAGTCGGCGAGCATACATCACCGACTCAATTACTTATGTTTTGGGGGCCATTGTTTACGGTTTTCTTTACTTTTGGTCTTACTACCAGTTATTACAGAATGAGTCGATCTTCTCTCATAACAATGAGCTCTGTAATTACTGCCCTCGCAGCGATCTGGGTGATGATTCTTCTATTCACTGGGAATGCCCCTGAACTATCTGAGCGGTCTCTTGGTTGGCTTACGTTAGGTATTCTTCTAACCCTTCTGATGATCTCTCTGCGACAAGTATTTTTGGGACACAGTTCGCAATGGGTTGCCTGGTCATTCATGGCAATTACTTTGATGCTACTTATCTCGACAGAAATATTTAGATTGGATGATGCATTTTTGGGGCGAGTCAATTCAATATTTAAAGTCTGGTTCATATCATGGGTTTTGGCTGCTGTCGCATCAGGTGGTATTGGTGTGATAGCAGTACAGAGGATTTTCGACAAAGACCCAGATGAAAATAAACTGACTGCATATCTCTGTGGGTTGGCGGTGACGGTAGTTATTCTCAGCAGCACATATACATTTGCAATGATCGCCACTCGGTCAGGGGAAATGTTGTCTAAAACACTAGATGCGACTGCTTATGTGCAGCGTGACTCTCCAATGCTCACAACAGCTGTCCGTTGGGTTCATTCGAATTTGGATGCTCGCGAGCATAAACTATTGCATACTGTCCATGAATCCTATGAGCCCGGAGATCAGATCTCAACATTGACCGGCATCCCGACGATATTGACTTGGCCGAATCACCAGCGACAATGGAGGTCAAAAGTACAGGAGACGGAGCGACGGACAGCAATCAACAGTATTTATGAATCAGCGAGTATCGAAGAGGCAAAATTGATCGCAGGAAGTTACGGCGTCACACATGTCTTTGTTGGGAGTCACGAATTTAACGAGTTCGGAATTAATCTAAAACAAAGATTTAGCTCATGGACCAAGGTGTTTGAAAGCACAGATGGAAATACTCTTATATACGAAGTGCCTGACTGAGTATGACTTGCAGGGTATCGAAAATCCATTGCAATTTTTAGAGCAGGATTATGTAGTAAGGCTAATTACTTTATAAATGAGACGAGTAATGAACATAATTTCGAGTCGTCGAGATGCCGCTGTATTGACCGGTTTTGTGTTGATATTTTCTTTGGCAGTGGTATCTAGACTGTTTGATTTAGGGTCGCGAGCGATGCATCATGACGAATCTCTGCATGCAGAGTTCGCTTGGAGATATTTTATTGGGCTGGGTTACGAGCATGATCCGATGATGCATGGTCCGCTGCTATTTCATTTGATTTGTGGGAGCTTCTTGAT
>CENY01029395.1_pt1 | contig 12994 bp, 10 predicted proteins | sample 356181 | NCBI WGS metagenome assembly CENY01 (sample SAMEA2619840, study PRJEB7988) | marine metagenome | isolation source: saline water (ENVO:00002010), including
TCTGTGATGATATCCATTCCATCGCTAGCAGGAGTTGAACAAGAGGCGGGGAATCCCCTAACGCCCCCAATCTTTACAAGGCATGTGCGACAAGCACCGATAGGTTTCATATCTGGGTCTTTACACAGCTGGGATATGGGTGTTCCCGACAAATTTATTGCATCAAGAACAGAACCGCCGCCGTCAAGAGAAATTTTTTTTCCATTCACTGTGACATTAATCAAATCAACTCCCCTTAGCTTTGCTTTCATGCAACACTGTTCCCGGAAAATGATGTAACAGACTGAGTATAGGATTACCAGCCGCTTGACCCAACCCACAAAGTGAAGCCTGATTTATCGCGTTAGCCAATTTATATAGCTCGTCATTCAAATTTGGTGACTCATTTTTTGAAAGAGCCAAAAGTTCCAGTAAGCGCGGAGTACCTTCCCTACACGGGGTACATTTACCACATGATTCAGAGGAATTGTACTCAGCGAGAGAGGTTACAGAATCAATGATATTTCGATTCTCTCCTAGTGCAATAATGCCTCCTGCCCCTAGCATCACTGAATTATCGTCAATCAGCCCTGGCCTAATAGGCAATATTGATTTCTCAGAAGGCAATATACCGCTTGATGGTCCGCCTACCGCGATTCCTGTTAATTTTTCTGGCTCAACACCACCGAACACACGTAAAATCTCAGCAATCGGCGTACCCATCGGCACCTCTATTGCACCCGGATTCTCAACTTTACCACTGAGGCTCACAATCTTTGTGCCGGGGCAATCATCCAGCCCTTGCTTTCTAAATTCATCGTCCCCATAAGACAAAATATAAGGAATATTACAGAGTGTCTCCACATTATTGACAATGGTCGGTTGATTTTTGTAACCAGATTCTGTCGGAAAAGGAGGTCTTAACCTAGGCTCTCTTCTCTTACCTTCCATAGTATTCAAAAGTGTGGATTCTTCTCCACAAACATACCCACCCGCACCTCTTATTATTTTGATATTCGCAGAAAAATCTGATCCTAATACACCCTCACCCAAAAATCCCTCTCTAACGGAAACATCTACTGCCTCCTTCATCCTTTGGTACGCTAATTCAGCCTCGGCGTTTACATATAAGAAAATGTTTTTAATACCCGTAGCGAAAGCAGATATAAGTGCGCCTTCAATAAGTCTGTAAGGTGCTCCTTCCATCAAATGTCTGTCTTTAAAAATACCAGGTTCCCCTTCTTCAGCATTAATAACCATCACTCTGTTGGCTGATTCAACTGATAAAGCAGAGCGCCACTTGAGGTGAACAGGAAAATAAGCCCCGCCCCTTCCTCTCAACCCCGATTTTTCCACTATATTTAATACATCGTCGGAAAGAAGGGACAGGGCAGTCGCTAAACCAATAAATCCACCTTTATCTAGATAGTCATCTAGCCCAACAGCACTCATATTGCCTATATCTTTCATAGCAATTCTGTGTTGATCTGATATATATTTTTGTGAAACCCCACTAGCCCAATTAAAGGATAAATCTTCAGATAGGCTTTCGTGTGAAGCTTTAAACACATTGTCTGATGTGAAAACCTTAGGTCCAGCAAAACAAGCACCATCACACCCGGATTCTTCGACGACGATTTCGTCGGAAACCTCTCGTCTCAAATCATTCAAAACTTCTAACGCACCAACCGCCATACTACAGTGTCCAACCTGAACTAGAAGCTTTGACCTACCACCTTGTAGACCAACTCTTTTACGCGCATTGCTAATAAATCCCAGAAGTTCACGCCGGTGCATCGTTTAAAATCCTCTCTATATTCTCTGAATTCAGCCTGCCAAGCCATCTCTCTTTATGCTTAATAACTGGGCCTACAGCGCACATGAAAGCACATGGAACTTCTTTTAAAGAATATTCCCCAAAATTATTCGAGTTTATCAATTCTCCTATCTTGGTAGCTCCATTTTCTAAACAAGACAAACCTGTACATATAAATATATCGCTTGTGCTTCCAGGACTGAGGTTCAATTCAGTATAACTGGTAGCCGCACCATATATTTCACTCGCAGGTCTCCCCAGATGCCATCCCAAGACTTCCATAGCCCACTCCGGTAGAAATCCAAACTTATCCTCTATAAAATGCAAAGCTGGTAATAGTGATTCCTTTTCTCGAGGAAACGACTCTATTAATTCTCTTCTAAATTCGTTTCGCTGTTTTCTATTTTCATTTTGGGGCATTATCTCTGGCGCTCCGAAAAAATTTATTTGTATCTACTCAGAAACATTAATTACAACGTTATTTCAAGTTCTTGAATCTTAACTTTCGGTACTAATCCCGATTGAGACCAACCACGTGCAGCATAATAGGAGGATATCATCGTATCGAGATCTTCTTTGTTCAAGCGGATTTCCTCACCTTTTTGCCCTATTATTGGCTCGTTTAATATACGCTCTGGCAAAGTATCATGACCTCGGTACCAACCTTCGCGAATATTAAACATTTTTTTTACATTATTTATTCTCTCACCACACATTCTCAGTTCAGACTCCGTCACATCCCAACCTGTTACATAATTGAGTATCTCTGTCGATTCTTTATAAAAATCTACGAATACTTTTCGAACAAATTTGCACCATATCAAAGAGTCCATAACAGCGCTATAATCTTCACTTTCCTTCACCAACTCACCATATATCTCGTATTCTGAATTTTTATCGGCACTATCTGAAAAATCATACTCATAGGCTGAACTACGGTTGTGGCATGCGCCTCTCGTGCTTACTGCAAGCGCAAGAGCCATTGTTTTAAGGTTTCTTGGCTCGTAACCAGGCATTTCTAACCCTTTCACATGCATAGCAAAACTATTTGTCCCATTCCCTATTTTTTGGCTCGCTCGCATTGAACCTTCAGCCAGCAGGTCCCCAATCCCTTTCCGCGCAGAGATATCACTAAGTATTTGTTGGATTAATTGACCTGTATCTGTTTGATCCAAGATTAAATCAGCTAAGTCATCCTTAAATAATCTTTTTTCACTGACTTCTAGATACCAGGCTATGGTAGCTCCAGCGCTTATCGTATCCATCCCTAATTCGTCACACAACTTACTGTTTTCCAAAACTTGTCTTCTATCAACTAAATTGACTAAAGAGCCCATTGCATACAAGCTCTGATATTCCATGCGAACAGATTCTCCTGACCCACCTGGTATTTTAATTATTTTTTCACATCCAATAGTGCAATTGGCGCAATGAGCAGACGTAACAGTTTCCTGAAGATGTAATGACTCACCAGAGATATTTTCAACACATGGATGAGAACCTTCTTTAAAGTTCGAAGTAGGTAATATATTCAATCTGTTGAAGATAGATATATTCGCCATTGTACCCATTTCCCGATATTTTTCAGTAGCAAACCCAAGACTCTTTCTTGCCATTTCGCCTCTAATTTTCAATAAGGCCTCAGGGTCTGACACATCGATAGACTGACCTCCACGAAAGGCAATGGCTTTAATCCTTTTTGATCCCATTACTGCCCCTGCACCAGTACGGCCGGCCTGTCGTCCACCATCATTACTTATACTTGCAAACCTAACTAAATTTTCACCTGCAGGACCAACGCAAGCTATCCTATGATCATCGGATAGTTTCTTCTTCAAAATAGACTCTGTCTGAGATGTTGTCTTTCCTAATAAATATTCGGCCGACTCAAATGACACGCTTTTCGGAGTGATATTAATAGTTACCCATTCATCAGAAATGCCCTTTAAAATTACCGCGTCTGCACCGATTTGTTTTATCGACACAGCCAGATGACTGGATGAAAGGGAATCACCAATAAAACCCGTCAATGGGGATTTAGTCGCAATTGCGAACTTAGAGGATGTTGTCAATTTGGTACCTACCAATGGACTAGAGCAGAATATCAAGGGGTTATTTTCATTGAATGCGTCTATACCAGGTGGGCAGTATTCATACAATAAATATGCCGCTAAACCAGTGCCTCCAAGAAATTGACGAAGCACTTCAGGATCAACTGTTTCCCAATGAAATGAACGATCAGAGACATCAATCACCAGTAAAGCACCATTATATCCGTACAAATTTATCCCCCTGATTGACTAGGTATCACCAAAACTGTATCACCATTTGACACTTTGAAATTTTGTCCCACAAAACTGTACCCATTTAGATTACACATGTAGCTTGGCAATACCATATCTGTATCACAAGATATAACCGTATCTAAGAGTGCGGGCAATTTTTCAACCAAGTACCTACAAAGAACATTTGAGGAGATTTCGGGCTCTTCAAAAATCTCTAAATCTATTGATGCCGTCCCAGATATTATTCTAGATTGGCCATAGAACTCCACGGACACTTTCATTAGATTTGTCCTTGCATGTCGCCAAAAATGGATCGCGATCTCTTTAAATCTTCTTCGGTATTTACATTAAAAAAACTTAACTCAGCATAAGGTATAGTGGTGATTAAGCTATCGCTCAGTTTTCTTAAACGGACTTGGTCAAAATAACCACTCATCTTCAGATTGTTTGTTAATAGGCTTTTTTCGATTTTATCAAGGCAAGTTTTTTGATATAAGGCATGGGTAGTCTGAAGGTATCCATCTACTTCAAAAACGACTACGTCAATACTGTCGGAAAGTTCGCTATTTATCATTAAACTTAAAACCGATTCAGAGATAAACGGCATGTCACAAGCAAATAAAAAATTCCAATTACTAGACGAAGCCTTTAGCCCACTATAAAGACCTCCTAAAGACCCTTTATCCGGATATAAGTCAGTAACAAATTTTATATCTTCGCCTAGAGCCAATTCGTCTTTTCTAGCTGCATCGTTTCCAACAACAATTATATCTCTACAATGTGAAGAAACTGAAGATATAACCCTGTCCACTATCCTTTTGCTACCAATATTCTCAACAGCTTTATCCCGTCCCAATCTCCGGCTCTTACCGCCTGCCAGTATTATTCCTGTCAAATTTTGCGTGTCCAAATACTTACGGATCCCATCGAATTTCAGAAGTGCGTTAAATCGTGAAGTCCAAATCTCCCATGGCTTGTACATCATAACCTCCGATCGACGCTATCTCTGATCGGAGCTCCGTTTCTTTAAGTAACTCAATTAATTTTCTAACTTGCTCATTCTGATTCATGACATCGTCCGGTACGATCAGTTGGAATTTTTCATTTCCAAGTGGAATGAAATCAAGATCATTTCCTGTCGCAGCGGCCATAATACCAACTCCCACATCCGCAATCCCAGAACCAACTGCCGCCGCTACATTCCAATGAGTATATTCTTCAGATTCATACCCATTTATATTTCTCAAATCTATCCCATTACGGTTCAACAAAAAATCGAATAGAAGTCTAGTTCCAGAACCTCTCTGACGATTTATAAAATTACATCCAATATCAGCGATATCTTGTACCGACTTTAGATTTAACGGATTGCCCTTTTTTACTATCAACCCTTGAGTGCGGCCTACAAAATTAAAAACATGTACCTTGATTCCTTCAAGGTGTCGTTTCACTGCACCAATGTTGTATTCTCCAGTTTCTTCATCCAAAAGATGCGAAGCTGCTATATGTGCATATCCTTTTGAAAGAGCAAGAAGCCCTCCGACACTCCCCACATTAGTAGACACCATTTTACCAGTACCTGGATACTCGCTTAATTTAGTTCCTAAGACATCCAAAGCAATGTCATGACTACCTGAGACTATGGTTGTTTTATCTATAATGTGTCTAGGTCTGATAAGCTCGGTCTTAACTGGGTCTCCTTCATCAACACCTTCAGACTCAGCGGGAATCCGAACAATTCCATCAGATCGCGACATAGCGAATGTCATAGCTGCTCCACGAGCTGTAGGAGTGGCGACATAATCCCCATTTATCTTACCCACCGTGACTCTCAAAAATTCCTCATCACCCATAGGAGAATGTACTTTGCGAGCTATCTTTGCCTGTACAAAATCTCCCTCGTCAAAAAATTCCCCCGTAAACTCTTTAATCAAGGTTTTTACAAATAGTTCGCTAGTTGTCGAAGCAGATGCAGGATAACCAGGCAATCCAACTACAGGGGCAGAATTGGAAACACCAAGTACGACAGGATGACCTGGCCGGATTGCTACGCCATGAACAAACACTTGACCACACTCGTCGATGACTTTATAAGTAAAATCCTTAGATCCAGCAGAAGAACCAGCTATTATTAAAATTATGTCGAAAGTTTCTGTCGCTTTATTGAGTGACGCCTTTATTTTTTCAACTTCGTCCGGAACTGGGTTCAGGACAGATGCAGTCCCACCCCAACTTTCTATCATTGCCGACAAAAAGATTGAATTAAATTCAATTACATTTCCAGGTTCTGGATCCTGACCCAGCTGTACTAATTCGCTGCCAGTTGGTATAAGGGCAACCTTTGGCTTGACAGCAACTTCTACTTCGGCTATCCCTGCGGCTCCAAGAGGAGCTAGATCAATCGGTCGTATTATTGACCCTCTACTTATTAACTGTTCAGGAGCCGCTATATCTTCGGCGATCTTTCTAACATGCTGATATGGTGCCACAGGAGACCTTAGTAAGACACTCTCACTATCTACTCGTTCGACATTTTCAATCATCACAACAGCATCATAAATACTGGGCAATGGCTGTCCGGTATTTATCCACTCGAAATCGTCTGGCATCAAAACCTTGGGATTTGTTTCGCTGACCCCATAAGTATCCGAAGCTTTTAATGCAATCCCATCCATGGCCGATGTGGTAATAAATGGAGCCGAAAGATTGGCAAACACGGAACTCGTCAAAATCCTACCTACTGATTCAATAATCGGAACAGTTTCAGTTTTTATACTTGGAAAGGCACCATGCCGACGCAAGCCATCGTAAAATTTCTCACAGGCGAGCATCAACGGAATGTTATCCAAATAATATCTTCTATCCAAATAATGTCCTTATTTGTGAACTAACATCTCATTAATCAAGCAACACATCAACTAAATCTCCTTGGTATATCCCATCAGATTCAGACGGAATAACCACATAGCCATCAGATTTCACCATAGTAGAAATCAAATTCGACTTCCCATAAACAGGAATTGCCGTACTCTGGTTGCCTTGGATGACTACTTTGACACGAACATAGTCTGTTCTTCCACTTGAAGAAGATACATCCGACGCTAATTGACACCTAGAAACGGTACGCACAGATTTATCAGACACTCCCATCATATGCAAAAGTATGGGGCGGGCTACCTCTTTAAACACAGTGACCGCTGACACAGGATTTCCAGGTAAACCTATCACAGGTTTTTCATTACAAATACCTAATATGGTTGGCTTACCAGGTTTAATTGACAACCCATGCACCAAAATCCCAGGAGAACCGAGAGATTCAAAAACCTTTGCTGTCAGGTCACGTCCACTCACGGAACTACCCGCTGAAAACACTATAGCGTCACATTCAGACAAGGCTTTCGTGGCTTCTGCTAGTTGAATTTCAAAATCGTCTGGGAGAAGAGGAAACAAGGTGGTATCCATTCCAAGTTCCTCCACCATTGTTTTTATCATGTACAAATTGATATCTCTGACTTTCCCTGCGGTCAATAGCTGATCAGGAGCTACAAGTTCATCACCAGATGAAAAAACCGCAACGTTTAATCTTTTCGTAACATCAATATCTAACACTCCTGCACTTAATAACGACCCTAATATGTTGGAATCAATTATTTTCCCAGCTTCTGCAATAACCGCACCTGGTAAATAATCTTCACCTCTTTGAATGGTGTTTTCTCCAGGAGCCACTTGCCGGAAAACTTCTATTAATCCGGTTTTTGAAATTGATGTATTTTCAATCATCAGAACCGCATCAGCACCATCAGCCAACATTCCACCAGTAAAACAGCCAACCGCCTCTCCAGGAGAGATGGATATGTGTTGATCTTGACCCATAAGAATTTCACCGACCAACTCCAAATAGGCAGGACTTGTATATGAGGCTCCAAATGTATCTCGAGCTCTAACTGAGTAGCCGTCCATTGTAGAACGAGTGAATGCGGGAAGAGTTTCAGTTGAACAAACTGCCTTAGCCAATACCCTGCCGATAGAATCCTTTACTGTTGTCTTCTCAGATCCTGAACCCGGTAGCCTTTGGGAAATTATCTCAATAGCTCGATCCGGCATAACTACATTGAAGAATTCCGTCATAGATCAAACCCTTCGCTAAAAACTTTACTTCAAAAACATTGAGTATCAGATATTAGAGCCCTAAAATGTTCCCTTTATCATCTACATCTAGTCGTCTGGGTGTACCAGGCAAGCCAGGCATTGTCATTATATTCCCTGCAATTGGGTATATAAATCCTGCACCAACAGACGCTCTAGCATCAGAAACCCTGAAAGTATATTCAGATGGTAAGCCTTTTAAGGATTTGTTATGAGAAAGAGAAAGATGAGTCTTGGCCATACAAATTGGAAGATTAGCCCAACCGTTGCTGCTAAATTCTCTTAAAGCTCTCCTAGAAGCCAGATTAAAATTAACGCCTTCAGCATTATAAACGCCTTTGGCTAGTGCCTTTATCTTGTCCTCTAATGTATCTTCAACATCATACATATAACTTATGTCTGGCCTTTCCCCTGTGATATTGTCAACAACAGCTTCTGCCAATTCAACACCGCCGTCACCACCATCCTGGAATACGGTTGATTTAGCGACTGCAACCGCCCCCGCTTCTTCTGAAAGAGCCCTAACGAGGCTGAGTTCTTCATCGGTGTCAGATGGAAATGTATTTAAAGCTACAACAACTGGAAGCCCAAATGATTTAATCATCCCAATTAAGTGAGCCAAATTCGGCATTCCAGATCTAACTGCATCTAGATCAGGAACATCTAACTCTTTTGCCTTCACTCCCCCATGAGATTTAAGTGCCCTGACAGAAGCTACAATTACAGCTCCATCAGGCTCCAAATCATTAAACCTAGCCTTAATATGCATAAACTTTTCGAAGCCTAGGTCTGCTCCGAAACCGGCTTCTGTAAGAACATAATCAGCGTACCCAAGGGCTAACTTGTCTGCAACGACGGAGCAGCACCCGTGCGCTATGTTACCGAATGGTCCGGCATGTACTAGAACAGGTTGTCCTTCAGTGGTTTGTACGAGATTTGGTTGAATAGCCTGCCTCATTAGCGACATCATAGAACCAACAGCATCTATATCTTCAGCATGCACTGGCTCACCAGAATTCTTATATCCCACTACAATTCTTCCCAGCCTTTCCCGGAGATTATTCAAATCTGATGAAAGGGCCAAAATCGCCATAACCTCTGAAGCTGTAACTATATCGAAACCGGTTTCTCTAAGTGGAGCGTTTCCAGGACCGCCAATACCTGTGACTATATTCCTTAAGGATCGTTCCTCAACATCCGTAACTCTTCTCAGGGTGACGTTGTTTGGGCCGAATCCTTCAATTGATCCTCTTTGTGCCGCATTATCAGTCAGAGCAGCAAGTAAATTATGCGCTGACCCGACTGCATGAGCGTCACCGGTGAAATGTATGTTAACTTCATCCTCAGGTTCCACTTTCGCCAGTCCACCACCAGTTCCTCCTCCCTTTATCCCGAAAATAGGCCCTAATGATGGTTCTCGAAGTGTTGTTACAACTTTCTTGCCTATCTTACCCATCCCCTGAGCTAAACCAACAGCAGTAGTGGTTTTACCTTCACCTGCTGGTGTAGGACTTATACCGGTGATGACAATTAGTTTCCCCTTTTTGCCATCTTGTTTGATTTCTGTAAGAGGAATTTTCGCTTTATATTTCCCGTAAGGGATCAAATTTGCAGGGTCCAGACCCATATTAGTTGCTATTTCGTCGATCAATTTCATATATATGCTCTTTTATTTAACAAAAATAAACACGAGAAGATATGATACCAGCACTTATCACAGTTTTGGAGCCTACACTACAGTTGTTATAAGGGGTTCGAGCCACGATATACACTCATTCCTTAAGGAAAGGATATCGCAGGTGTTCAGCTCGAACCCGAAATTACTTGTTAATGGAAATTAAATTCCAAGTTAGAGTTAAGTGAAGTTATAATTACCAATATTATCATTTTAATCTGCCAGTAAAAGTGACCACTTATGGGTAATACATTTGGAAAAGCATTCAGGATAACCACCTGGGGTGAATCTCACGGAGATGCAGTGGGAGTAGTTATAGATGGTTGCCCACCCGGGTTATCTATTTCAATTGACGAAATCCAAAGCGACCTTGATCGAAGAAAACCTGGGCAAAGCGAAATCTCTACCCAAAGAAAAGAATCCGATCGTGCGGAAATACTTTCAGGAGTCTTTGAGGGAAAGACACTCGGTACACCGATATCTATAGCTGTATGGAATACTGATGCACGTGGTAAAGATTATGAACATATGCGTAGTGTCTACCGGCCCTCTCATGCAGACTACACTTACGATGCAAAGTATGGGTTACGAAACTGGAAGGGGGGCGGCAGAGCATCCGCACGGGAAACTATAGGAAGAGTAGCTGCAGGTGCGATAGCCAAAAAATTCCTTCAGCAAGAATATCGAACTGAGATTTTTGCATACGTCAAAAGAATAAGTGATATTGAGTCAAGCCTACAGCATGAAGACATAACCAAAGAGGCAATCGAAAGCAATATGGCCCGATGCCCAGATCAGGACGCAGCGACCGCTATGATAGAAGCGGTTAAAGTTGCTAGAAAAAATGGGGATTCTTTAGGCGGAGTAGTAGAGGCGTACGCCACTAACGTTCCGACCGGTATTGGAGAACCCGTATTTGATAAATTAGATGCTGAACTCGCTAAAGCGATGCTATCCCTTCCTGCATGCAAGGCATTTGAGGTTGGATCTGGTTTTTCAGGAACATACTCCACAGGATCCCAACATAACGATTCTTTCTACATATCAAAAAACGTTATCCACACAGAAACCAACAACTCTGGTGGCATTCAAGGTGGGATTAGCAACGGAGAACCGGTTATTTTTAGAGCTGGATTTAAACCAACAGCAACAATAATGAGTTCGCAAAACACTGTCGATGTTTTTGGTAATGAAGTTGAACTGCAGGGTAGGGGACGACATGACCCATGTGTTCTCCCAAGGGCAGTCCCCATAGTCGAGGCTATGTTTGCACTGGTATTGTGTGATCACGCAATACGGCAACGCGGTCAGAGAGGAAAATAAAGCCGGGAGACTGTATCGCCCCCGGCTCACAATTAAAGGCATCACACCACAGGCGAAGTACCTCCATCAACATTAACAGCAGTTCCAGTTATGTAACTCGCTCTGGATGATGCCAAAAAGCAAATCAAATCCCCTGCTTCACGAGCCTCACCGACTCGACCGATAGGAACATTTTTCCCGATAGCCTTCCAGTGATCTTCAAGCGTGTAGCTCGAATCTTTGGAATTAGCCGCTTCCCATCTCGTGCGATGTTGACCTGACTTCAAAAGGCCAACGCAAACTGTATTTACTCTGATATTGTCTTTCGCCAATTCCCCTGCCCAAGATTTGGTGAGCGAAATGCCCGCTGCTCTAGACAGAGACGTAGGCTGTCCTCCTGGGCTAGCGGCCTTGCCACCGGGAGTTGTTGTGTTCACTATCGCTCCAGAACCGGATTTTTTCAAATATGGCAGTACAGCTCGAGCGCAATAAACTGCACCATAAACTTTTATGCCAAAGTCCACTTCAAGTTGTTCATCAGTCATATCCTCTAATGTTGTCGCAGAAGAAGTTCCTGCATTATTTACCAAAATATCTATGTTTCCGTATTCAGACACAACTTTTCTAACCATAGATTTTACTTCTGATTCAATAGACACATCAGTAGCGATACCTATGACATCACCGCCGGTCAAACTTTTTATTTCAGCAACAGCTGAATCCAATTTTGATTGAGTGCGTCCGACTATAGCCAACCTGGCGCCCTCAGATGACATGGAAATGGCTGCAGCCTTGCCTATACCATCGCTTCCACCAGTAACGATAGCTACTTTCCCATTTAACCCTAAGTCCATAAAACGTCTCCTTAGATTTAATTCTTATTTTGTTCACATAGCTCGTTTATCATTTCAGCAACATACTTGACTTTAATATCCAATCCATATTTTTTGATTCCGCTTTCAATCTGCATATAGCAACCAGGGTTTGAAGTTATAACAACGTCAGCCCCTGTATCCTGGATATTCTTGATTTTGGAAGATAACACCTTATTGGACATCTCCGGTTGCGTCACCATATATGCTCCACCCGCACCACAACAAATATTTGAATCTTTAAGCTCTTTGAACTCCACACCAGGCAATCGACGTATTATCTCCCTAGGAGCTTGTTTGATTCCTTGAACATTTCCTAAATGGCAAGAGTCCTGATAAGTTACCAAAAGTGGCTCAGAATCACTGCTAGTCGGCAAGTCTATTTGTTTTTCTCTGATATATTCATGAAGGTCCAGAACACGCTCACCAAATTTTTTTGCCTTGTTAGCATATTCAGGATCTGAACTAAGTAACGACGAGTATTCCTTCATCCTAGCACCACATCCAGCTGAAGCTACGACAATTGGATCCTGGTTTGAATTGAATGCATCAATATTGTCTCTCGCCAATTGACGGGAAGAGTCCATATCTCCAAGATGGGAATTAATTGCACCACAACAGACTTGATCGGCAGGGACTTTAACCCCGGTGCCGGTTTCTTTCAACACCTCCACAACAGCGCGCATCTGATCCCCTTGAACTAAAGGCATCACACACCCACTCAAAAGATTTACCACAGCTGTCTGTTCTTTCTCAGGCTTATAATATTGCCCTTTGGATTTGAAGGATTTTCCGTGTATGAGGGGGGTGGATCGTTCAATTAAATCCAACTTCTTGGATACAAATTCTAGTAGTCTGGTCTTTCGCAAAACCTTTTGCACACCTGTTGCCGAATAAAGCCTTAATCCTATAAACATTG
>CENY01082893.1_pt1 | contig 12982 bp, 13 predicted proteins | sample 356181 | NCBI WGS metagenome assembly CENY01 (sample SAMEA2619840, study PRJEB7988) | marine metagenome | isolation source: saline water (ENVO:00002010), including
AATATGTCGAGCGGCTGCGCGGCCTGGATCAGGCCGCCCACCTGGGGATCTACGGCGCGGGACACGAACACCTGCATGCCCTTGCCAAGGAATGGGAAGTAGTCTACAAACCCTGCGGCGCCGGTGGCGGCGACGTCGGCGCAGCAACCGCCCGAGATGGGGAAACGCTTGCTGCATTTTCCGCGGCCGCCGTCGACGCCGGTTTCCAAAGACTAGACGTTACAAGAGCAGATCATGGCGCCCACCTCAGCCGCTGAACGCACCTCCCGCATTCCCAACTTCTTTCGTATGAGCATCGCAGAGCGGATCACCGCGCTGCACGAGCGTGGGCTGCTCAACGAAGATGATGTGCGGGCACTGGCCCAAGGCGAGCATACGCTGCCGCTGCGGGTCGCCGACAAGATGATCGAGAACGTAGTGGGCGTATTTGGCCTGCCGCTGGGCTTTGCCCTCAACTTCCTGATCAACGGCAGGGACTACGTGGTTCCGCTGGTCGTAGAGGAACCGTCCATCGTCGCCGGGCTATCGGGTGCTGCCCGGATGGCGCGATTGAGCGGCGGTTACGAGGCGAGCAGTACAGACCCCATTCTCATCGGGCAGGTGCAGGCAGTGGACATCGATGATCCACAGCAAGCAATGCAGAACCTCCTTGCACACAAAGACGAGATCCTGAATCTAGCCAACAGCCTACATCCAAAGATGGTGGCCCGGGGTGGCGGCGCCCAGGATGTAGAGGTTCATCTGCATCATGCACCTGAAGACGGTCGAGATATGGTGGTGCTGCACCTGTTGGTGGATACGCGCAATGCCATGGGCGCCAATCTGGTCAACAGCATGTGCGAGGGTATCGCCTCGCTGGTTGAAACCATTACCGGCGGTAAGGTGTTTCTGCGGATCCTTTCGAACCTGACCGACCGGGCAATCTCTCGGGCCCAAGTGCGCATCCCCACCAAGAACCTGGAAGGCAAGGGATTCAGCGGAAAAGCCGTTCGCGACGGCATCATCCTGGCAAACGACCTTGCAACCGTAGACCCGTACCGAGCCGCAACGCATAACAAGGGAATAATGAACGGCATCGACGCCATCGCCATCGCCACGGGTAACGATTGGCGCGCGGTAGAAGCTGCGGCTCACGCCTATGCGGCTCGCAGTGGTCGCTACCGGGCACTGACGCGTTGGTACAAGAACGACGCCGGCGACCTGGTTGGAGAGATCGAAGTGCCCATGAAGGTTGGCACGGTAGGCGGGGCGCTAGAAACCAACCAGAGCGTGCGCATCAACCATAGGCTGCTGGGGTCTCCCAACGCGCCGGATCTGGCTGCCATCATGGCTGCCGTAGGGCTGGCGCAGAATTTCGCAGCGCTTCGTGCCTTATCCACCGATGGTATACAGCAGAATCACATGACCCTGCACGCACGCAGCGTTGCCAGCACCGCAGGCGTACCCGAAGCACTATTCGACGCCGTCGTGGACTCATTGGTCGAGTCCGGCGAGATCAAAGTGTGGAAGGCCAAGGAGATTGCACGCACCCTGTCCAGACGTCACATCGAGCCCACAGCCGCCGAGCGCAGCTCGGCATGCGGAAAAGTAATTCTTCTCGGCGAGCATGCAGTGGTCTACGGTCGGCCCGCCCTCGCCGTGCCGATTCCACTGGCGGTAGAAGCCTCGGTGCGCAAAGGCGGCGGCGACGGAATCGATCTGGTGATACCGAGATGGGGGCTGGAACAGAAAATTCGCGACGCAGAGTCCGGTGGCTTGAGCGGCGTGCTGTTTTCGATCCTCCAACAGTTGGGGATTGCGACAGAGGACATGACCATAGAGGTAATCCCCCACATTCCAAGAGCAATGGGCCTGGGCGGCTCGGCCGCGAATGCGGTCGCCATATTGCGCGCGTTGGAACATACGTTCTCGCTAGGGCTTACTGACGCGAAAATAAACGAGCTTGCATTCCAATGTGAGACAGCCGCACACGGCACCCCGTCCGGCATCGACAACACCATTGCGACCTACGGTATCCCCCTGCGCTATCAGCGCATCGATGACGAACCCCGCTTCGAAGAGATTACCGAGCGCGGCGAGGTGCCCCTGGTCATAGGCATAACCGGCAAGGAGAGCTTAACGGCAACAACGGTTGCCAACGTCCGACGCGCTTGGGAGTCGCATCAGTCCCGCTACGACGGAATTTTCGATCAGATCGGGCAACTCACCGAAGCAGCTGTAGAGGCGCTGAAGACAGGGCACCTCAATGAACTGGGCGAGCTGATGAACCTGTGCCAGGGCTATCTCAACGCCTTGCAGCTTTCCACCCCGGAACTCGAAGAACTCATTCACATCGCTCGGCGGCATGGCGCCCTAGGGGCAAAACTCACCGGTGGCGGAGGGGGTGGCTCCATGGTGGCCCTGTGCCCCGACAACCAACAGGCGGTTGCCGGCGCCATGCGCCAGGCGGGATATCAAACGGTAATCTTGGGCGACGCCGGCTGAGCGTCAGTCTGCTAACGAGATGTGCGACACGTCCGGCGCTACGGCACTATCGCGCCGGCCGGGGTCACCGATGTCCGCACCTACTTCCGCCACTTCGAAGTTCACTTCATCCAGATCAATAACGACGTAATCGTCCCGAGCCAGAGTGGGAATGGTTTCGCCGACTTCGGCTAACTCGAAATCCGCATCCGGCACCACAAAATCAACCGTACGCGGCTCGCCCATGTCCGCACCAAGGGCTGCAAGGGAGTAGTCCGGCGCCTCGAAATCCATCGGGGGCGCACTCTCATACGCCTGCTGCAGGGGCTGAAGACTCAAACCGCCATCGCCAGTGTCCGCGACTGCTTCTAACGATTCTTGACTGGCCGGGGAATCGGCTTGCTGCTGCGCGTCCGGCTGGGCGGACCGTTCTTGCGCAGGGGATACAACAACCAGGCGAGCACCCGCTTGCTTAAAGAGTTCCTGAAGTCTGCCAGCCGTCTTGGCGTCCGCGCTCTTCTTGAGGACCACCGTTGTGCCCGAGAATAGCTTTTCCGCCTGCTCGTCGGACAGCTTGAGGGCGTTGACGAGGCGCTTCTTTACCACGGCGGGATGCTGCCCTTCCAACACCTCACCACGAAACACAAGACGATAGTTGTCTCCCATATTTTCCATTGTATAGCAATGCATCCGTGCGGCCGCCGTGCCGGGGATACTCTCCGACGAAGGCTGGGAGAACTGCAATGGTCCGCGCACAAACCAGCGGCAGTGGTCGCGTCCGGCCGTCTGGTATCGGCGCCGGCTGGGGCCCCGCTTTGTCAGCGCTGGCCGTGGCTTGTATCTGAAAAAGCCGCTCCCGGTCACCCTGTGGCAACTCGAGGCAATCGTCTAGGCGGCCATGAGATCAGGCGCGCAGAAAGTCGGGTTGCTTGAGCTCGATTTCTTCGTCCACTAGCAGGCTCTGCAGCACACGCTCTAGGGGTACCTGCAAGCGTGCGGGCCTTTTGGGGGAGGGATAGCAATCAATGGCATCTACCAGAACCGTCCCCTTGTGGCCGCTAAATCCGCTAACGACGTAGGGGTCCTTTCCAATCGTGAACTGCCGGCCTACCAACATTCGGTAGCTCTTGTTCATGTCTGGTTCGTTCTCCTTAACGCCCCGGTAGTGTATCCAGCACCCCAGGCTTTGATGTAAAACACTTGTCGGAAATGTAAGGCTAATGTGTGTGAAATCGCGACCCTTCAAAACCGCTCGATGCATATTGCACCGCAACGGGCGATACCTGCTGGCCGTGCATTCCAGCTTCTGGGGAGCAAGCGATCGGCGCTGGGGGCTTCCGGGAGGCGCCATCGAACGCGGCGAATCGCCCATTCAGGCGGTGCGTAGAGAACTCAACGAGGAGCTCTCACTATCCAACCTTGACCTCACGAAGCTGGGTGTCTTTCAATACAAGAAGGCCCAACACATGGTATTTGCCGCCCCGCTCGCCGAGGAGGTCACCGAGTACAGCACCTCAGAGCTCCTGGATGTCGGCTGGTTCTCCTTTAGCGACGTGACCGACATGCACCGCCACCGCAAACTGCACGCTTACTACGAACTAGACGCCATCAACCGCCTGCGCCGACTGTCGCCTCCAGCCGGCGATTAGCCCTGGTCAGGTCCCGCACTGCGCGGCGCAGCAACAAGTTTCCTCCGCCTGCGCTTCATGGTCCAGCCCAGCCTGGGCCAGCCGGCTTTCCGTTTTTCGCGCGCTGGTCCGCAACAAGCTGCTCTCGCAGACGCGCGAAGACCGCGTATTGCGCTGTCGGGCTAACCACGCATCAATGGATGCGCTCATGGACTACCTGACGCGGGAATGCTGCCAGGAGAGCAGTGGCATCGGCTCCTGTGAAGACAGCTGCTAGTTGACCGATCCCACGAGCTTGCCGAAATCTTCCGAGGTGTTCAGTCGCGGGTACTCTTCGTCGGGCACCAGACAGCCGAGAAACGCACACAGCGGCCCCCAACCCTGCACAGGGTCGAATTCCAGCAAGCGTTCGGCTGGCACGGCGTCGCGTACCTGCTGGTTGTGCTCGAGGTATTTGCCGATGACAAACTCCTTCTCCTCCATGCGACCCTCGAAGATGCCGTCCCAGATCAACTCGAACACCATATTGGATTGCGGCGCCGACGCGTCGCGCATGGCCACTGACGACTTGTAGATCGTATTCATCACGCTGTTGTACCAGCGCTCCGGGTCGCGCAGCGAGAGAATCACCTTGGCGTCAGGGTAATAGGCCATCTGCTCGCGCCAGAAGTTGCAGGACGGCCAATCCACCGCTGCCTGATAACCTTGGAACAGGGCATCCCAGTCCACTCCCTCACCCCGGTGGGCCGATTGCCATTGCTGCATATGGTCCGGGTGCCGCATCACCTCGAACATGTGGTAGCACTTGTCGAATCCGAGCCGTTCCAGCGCCTCCTTCAGCGAGGTCGTTCCTGTGCGCCCAAACCCTGCGCCAATGATCTTCAGCGACATATCTGCACTCCTCCTATAGAGCTAGTAAGCCTTCGCCAAGGCCCACGTGGTTGCCTATGACCCCGTGGGAAACAAACGAAACAACGGAATCACCCGGTCCGTGCGCTGCTCATAACGCGCATAGCCGGGATACAGGTCCACCGCCAAGTTCCAGGCCAGCTCACGCGCCTCACCAGCGAGCTCTTCTGCCCGGTAATCGCCACTGTGGCCCGAGACCACGCAGCGAACCTCGGGAGCACCGCGAAGATTGTGGCACCACGCGGGATCGCTGGCCCGTCCTCCATTGGAGCCGATTAGCACCGGGGTCTCGCCGTCAGGAACGTATAACAGCGGCACTTCGCGAATCTTGCCCGTCTTGGCCCCACGACACTTCAGCAGCAGTACGGGAACGACGAAGCTCAGCCGCCAGCGCCCACCACTCCACCTCATCAAGGGTCGGTCCACCCAAGTGGCAAGGTGCATGAAGAACAAAGTGACGGGTTTGATGGCGAAGAACCACGACGCCCAACGCCACAGCCTGCTACGCGCGCTAGGACGAATCACACCAGCCGATAAGCGCGGGCGGCGCTGTCGTGAAACAGTGCGCGCTTCTCGTCTTCAGACCCATCCGCCACCATCTTTTTGAAGGCGTTCCACAGCACGTGATAGGAAACGCTCTGCTTTTCCACCGCGAAGTTGCTTTCGAACATACAACGATCGGCGCCAAAGCAATCGATGACGTGTCGGTAGTAGCGCCCGGTAGCCTCTACGATGTCGTCCGAGGATGGTGGGCGGGATTGCTTGTGAAAACCAAAACCGTTGATGGGCATTACCACACCACCCAGCTTGGCAAACACGCTGGGGCACTGGGCGAGCTCTGCGATGTGCTCTTTCCACTGCGCGAATATCTCATCGCTCTTTCCCGCATACGGGCCGATGCCCAGGGGGCCACCAAAGTGATCCAGAATGATCGTGGTGTGCGGAAAGGCCCGGGCCAGGTCGATAAGTTCCGGCATCTGGGGGTGATAGAACCAGGCATCGAAGCTCAGACCACGCTTGCCGAGTTCCGCAAACCCCTCGCGAAACTTGGGGTCGAGCAGCATGCCTTCGAACGGGTTGGTGTGCGAACTTCTGATATCAGGACTGGCATCCCAGCCGGCGGCATGGCGGATGCCGCGAAAGCGCGAGCTGGCCGCCATGTGGGCATCCAGCACCTCGCCCACCGCAGCGCCCAGATTCAGATCCGCAAAGCTGACGATGCCAGCACAGGCCCGAAAATCCCCGTAACTACCGCTGGCGCACATGGCGGCCACGCCGTTGACGAATTCGGTCTCGCCCACCGGCCGCAGTGCTTCTGGCCCGTCGGCGCGATACATCGCCGCACACTCCACGAACACGGTAGAGACCACGTTGTGGCCGCTCTGGGTGTCTGCGATGAGCTCATCGAGCAGGTAACGGCTTCCGGGAAGATCCCACAGGTGATGATGGGGATCGCAGATTCTGAGCTCCGGTTCGAGGATCTCCTCGGTTACCAGGCCAAGCCACTGTTCTCGCTCATCCATGGCGCGCCTTGAGTTTAGTAGACCACCACCGAGCGAATACTCTCGCCGGCGTGCATCAGGTCGAACGCGCTGTTGATCTCTTCCAGCGGCATGGTGTGGGTGATCAGATCGTCGATGTTGATCTTGCCCTGCATGTACCAATCGACGATGCGCGGCAGCTCGGTACGGCCCTTGGCCCCCCCAAACGCAGTACCACGCCAGACCCGGCCGGTCACCAACTGGAACGGGCGCGTGCTGATCTCCTGGCCCGCACCCGCCACGCCCACGATCACACTCTCGCCCCAGCCCTTGTGACAGCACTCCAACGCCTGGCGCATGACTTCGACATTGCCGATGCATTCGAAGGAGTAATCTACGCCGCCCTCGGTCAGATCGACGATAGCGGCAACAGGATCGTCCACGTCCTTCGGATTGATGAAGTCGGTCATCCCAAAACGTTCCGCCAGGGGCACTTTATCAGCGTTGATATCTACGCCGATGATCCGGTCCGCACCCACCAGACGAGCACCCTGAATGACGTTCAGGCCAATGCCGCCCAGACCGAAAACTGCCACGTTGGAACCCGGTTCCACCTTGGCCGTGTTCATCACCGCACCCAAGCCCGTGGTCACGCCGCAACCGATGTAGCAAACCTTGTCGAACGGCGCGTCGGGCCGAATTTTCGCCACCGCAATTTCCGGGAGCACGGTAAAGTTGGAAAACGTAGACGTGCCCATGTAATGAAAGATGCGCTCGCCGTTCAAAGAGAAGCGGCTGGTCCCGTCGGGCATCACACCCTGCCCCTGGGTTTCCCGGATGGCGCCGCAGAGATTGGTTTTGCCAGACAGGCAGAACTTGCACTGACGGCACTCCGGCGTATACAGCGGAATCACGTGATCCCCCGGGGCTACCGACTCCACTCCGGCACCCACTTCCACCACCACCCCTGCCCCCTCATGACCCATGATCGAAGGGAACAGGCCTTCCGGGTCGGCACCAGAGAGGGTAAACGCATCAGTGTGACAGATACCGGTGGCCTTGATCTCCACCAGCACCTCGCCCTGGCGGGGTCCTGCGAGCTGAACGGTCTCCAGGGCCAGCGGCTGTCCCGCAGCAACCGCAACGGCGGCGCGTGTGTCCATGGCGTCCTCCCTCCGATATGGCGGTGAGGCTACCAGATTCCCTCCGGGGCCCCAATACCACGCAGCTCTGCTAGGCTTTCCGGCGTGACCAACGACGAGCGACAATCCATTCGCAGCGCGCGTCACCGCGAAGCACTCACCGACGCCAGCCTGGTGCTCACCGCGGTGGGCATCGAGCACCGGCTGGAGCCACTCGACCATCAGTGGCACCTCACCGTGCAGGCCGCGGACGCAGACAGAGCCATCGACCAACTGGAGCGTTACCGGCACGAGAACCGCAAGCCAGTCGCGGTTCCCCCCGCGCCGCGGGTACTGGGGCGTGCCTGGACCGGGGTGCTTGCCTACCTTCTGGTCATCTGGCTGCTTCCCACGCTGGAAGGCGAGCAGGCATTCGGCTGGGATTGGCGCGCCATCGGCGCCATGCATGCCGAATCAGTCCGCGACGGGCAATGGTGGCGCACCTTCACCGCATTGACCCTGCACGGCGACCTGGCCCACCTGGTGGGAAACTCGCTGTTTGGTGCCGTGTTCGGAGGCTTTATCGGACGCCACCTGGGGTCGGGATTCGGGTGGCTGCTGATACTGCTCGCAGGCGCTATGGGCAACGGGGCCAACGCCCTCATCCAGGGTGATGACTTTCGTTCCATCGGCGCTTCTACGGCCACCTTCGGCGCCCTTGGCGTCGGCGCCACGTTCTTCTGGCGTCAGGGCTACTTCAGTGGACGCAGCTGGAAACGCAACTTTGCACCCGCCTTTGCAGCCATTGCGCTACTCGCCTTCACGGGCGTTGGTGATGAGAACACCGACGTGGTCGCCCATTTCACCGGATTCACTGCCGGTGCGCTGCTCGGTCTGATGGCCACAACATTCGATCTACGTCGCTTGGGCCACTCTGGCCAGTACCTGAGCGGCGCGCTGGCTTTGGGCCTGCTCATCATCGCCTGGAGATCGGCCGCTGGCGCTTAAATTGGCGAACCGCGTCGCCGAGCGCGGTCCAGTCCATCAGCGCCGTTGAATAGCCGCCGTGAGCACCAGCCGCATGGCATCCTCCACCCGAATATCCAGCGGTGTCACCCGGGATCGGGAGACCAGCATCGTGTAACCGCCGATCTGGTAGCTCATGGGCATGTAGACGGCAATTCGGTCATCGCCGGAAACATCTATCCTTCGCGGTTCGCTGTCCGTCACGAAACCGATGAGCGACGCGCCGTCGTCCAACGCCACGCTCACAACCGACTGCGCATCCTGGGATGCGCCTTGAGTAAAAAACTCGAAGAAGTCGCTGATGGCGCTGTATACCGACTTCACCAGTGGAATGCGCTCGAACAGGCTTTCTATGGCCAGCCACAATCGTCGCACCACAAACAATTGGACCAACACACCGGTTAGATAGATGAGGACCAGCCCAAGAACGATTCCCAGGCCAGGCAGATACAGCTCTGCGGGGAGCACCAGGTCGAACAGCGGGCGCAGCAACTGTTCGGCGCCTCGGGCCAACCAATAAATGATCCATAAGGTGAACACCACAGGCAGAAGCACGCTGAGCCCGCGGAAGAAGGTAGTGGTGACGTGACGCATTTTCTATTTCTCTGCAACCAGATCACCGCGAGTCTACCGCTTCTCGCCCTTTACCATTCGAAGCGCACTTGGGTAAGCTCATGTGCGAGGACGACGAATTGGGGGATGTATGAAGCTTGGTCTGTCGCTGGGTTACTCCGGCCCACAACTGAAGATTCCGCTGGAGAAAGTGCAGCTCGCAGAGCGCCTGGGATACGACTCGGTCTGGACAGCGGAAGCCTACGGGTCCGATGCGATAACGCCCCTGGCCTACATTGCCGGGCACACGGAGCGCATCCGGCTCGGCACAGGCATCATCCAGCTCGCAGCGCGCAGCCCGGCCAACGCCGCCATGGCGTTCGCCACGCTGGATCAGCTGGCCGGGGGCAACCGGGCCATATGCGGCATTGGCGTTTCCGGCCCCCAGATCGTGGAGGGGTGGTACGGAGAACCCTGGGGGCGGCCCTACTACCGCATCAAGGACTACGTGGCCATCATGCGCAAAATCTTCGCACGCGAGGAGCCGGTCACGCACGAGGGCACGGAGATCAGCCTGCCTTACACGGGGGAAGGCGCCCTGGGGATCGGCAAGCCGCTCAAGTCCATCATGCACATGAACCCCGACATCCCCATCTTTCTGGGTACCGGCATGGAGTCCACCGTGCGCCTAACCGCCGAGATCGCCGACGGGTGGCTGCCGCTGGGTTTTGTGCCGGAAACCGCCAGCATGTACGACGATTGGATCGACGAGGGGCTGGCCAAGGCGGGCAAACGGCCCGCCGACTTCGAGCGCCAGGCCGGTACCCAGGTTCAGATCACGGACGATGTCCAGGGAGCCCTGGACCGCCTGAAACCGGGCATCGCCCTGTATGTGGGCGGAATGGGCCACAAAACCAAGAACTTCCACAAAGAAATGATGGTTCGGCGCGGCTTCGGCGACGCGGCCGAGCGCATTCAAGAGCTGTTCCTCGCCAAGCGCAAAGACGAGGCCACCGCCGCCGTTCCGGATGAATTCGTCGACCAGGGCGCGTTGGTGGGACCAAAGGATCGCATACGGAAGCGCTTTCGCGACTGGGAAGATTCCGGCGTGACCGGGTTGACCATCTCCGGGGACGAGCAAGCCGTGCAGTTCATGGCAGAGTGTGCGCGCCTGAACTTCGCCGCAGAGTAGAGGGACCACGCCATGTACCCTGGTAAGTGGGCAGCTGAGGTGCCGGAGAAAGCGGCCGCGATCAACGCGGCCACCGGCGAGCGCCTGAGCTATGCGCAGCTGAACGCCCGCTCCAACCAGCTCGCACAACTGCTGTGGGATCGCGGTCTGCGCCCGGGTGACCACATCGCCATTCTGATGGAGAACAACCTGGCCTACTTCGAGGTAGTGTGGGCCGCGCTACGCTCCGGTCACTACCTCACTACTATCAACCGTTATCTCACCGCGGAGGAGGCCGGCTACATCCTCGACAATTGCGAAGCCCAGGCGCTGGTCGCCTCGGCACGCATGGCGGAGGTGGCAGCCGAGCTCGGCCAGTATGCCCCTCGTTGCCATACCTGGCTGATGGCCGATGGCGTGCCAACAGGCAGCAACACGGCTTTTGAGGCCTACGAATCCACCATTGCGGCCTACCCAGACACCCCGCTGGATGACGAGCCGGCAGGTCAGTTCATGCTGTACAGCTCCGGCACCACGGGGCGTCCAAAGGGCATCTTACGCCCACCGCAGCAACACAAGATTCACGAAAACGCGGGCGCAGTCGGCGCACTGCAACAGGGGCTGTGGGGCTTCGACGACAACGTGGTGTACCTGTCACCGGCGCCCCTGTATCACTCCGCGCCGGTCAGCTTCTGCACTTCTACCCAGGCACTGGGCGGCACGGTGGTGATGCTGCCACGGTTCGATGAGTTGGCCGCACTACAGGCCATCCAAGACTATCGTGTCACCCACAGTCAGTGGGTGCCCACCATGTTCACCCGCATGCTCAAGCTGCCCGAAGACCAGCGCCACCAATACGATCTGTCCAGCCACCGGGTCGCCATACACGCGGCGGCGCCGTGTCCGCTGGGTATCAAGCAGCAGATGTTCGATTGGTGGGGCCCCATCATCTACGAGTACTACGGCGGCACCGAGCTGAACGGCCTGGTGCACTGCACCCCTCAGGAGTGGCTCGACCACCCAGGGACAGTAGGCAAACCGATTCTGGGTGTCCCGCACATCTGCGACGACGATGGTGAGGAACTTTCCGCTGGCGAGAACGGCATCGTCTATTTCGAGCTACCGGTGATGCCATTCGAGTATTTCAAGGAAAGCGACAAGACCAAGGATGCGCAGCACCCGACTCACCCCAATTGGTCGGCATTGGGAGACGTGGGCTACCTGGACGAAGACGGTTTTCTCTACCTTACCGACCGCGCCACCTTCATGATCATTTCCGGAGGCGTCAACATCTATCCTCAAGAAATCGAGGACATAATGATTCTCCACGACAAGGTCGTCGACGTGGCCGTGATCGGCGTTCCCAATGAAGAAATGGGCGAAGAGGTCAAAGCTGTGGTGCAACCCATGCCAGGCGTCGCTTCGGATGAAGCGTTGGAGTCCGAACTCATGAGCTACGCCCGAGAGCACATTGCGCACTACAAGTGTCCGCGCAGCATCGACTTCATGGAGGAGCTTCCCCGGCTCCCCACGGGCAAGCTCTACAAGCGGATCATCAAAGATGCGTACTGGGGCAAGACCGATTCGAGGATCGTCTAGGGGGTCTAGGAATCGCCCAACGCGCGGATGAATTCCAGCAGCATATCGGTGACCCGCTCACCCTGCTCATCTGTAACAAAGTGACCCACGCCCGCGAGCTCCTCGAACCGGTAAGGTGCCGAAACGAAATCTCCCGTCGCTTCGGCTGCCACACGACCAACGCTGGCATCCTGATCGCCCCATACGTACAACGTAGGCACCCGCACCGGGGGGACCTCCGGCAGCGCCAGGCCCGCTGCGGCCCGATACCAGTTCAGCGCGGCCTCCAGCGCGCCCTCTTCTAACAACACGCTCAGATACGCCTGCGCAGCCACGTCCGGCACGCCCTGCTGAGACCAGATTCGCCGCAACCTGCGGCAGTCGTCTTGCAGCAGCAAGGCGGCCGTATCCGGATTGTCGAACGCCCTGTGGTGTTTGGACCTTTCCGCCTGATCCGGGTCGGCGTCCAAAGATCTGGCAAAGGCCGCCGGGTGCGGCCTGGACAGAACCGCAAGCGACATCACCCGCTCCGGATGAGCGCTGGCAAGCAACCACGCAAGCTGGCCGCCCCAGTCGTGGCCCACCAGGTGAAAACGCTCGTGCCCCAACGCGCTGGCGATCGCGATGGCGTCACCCACCAGATTGTCAGTGGCGTAGGCGGCCTGTTCGCTGGGCCGCGCCCCGGCCGAGTAACCACGCTGGTTCGGGGCGACGGCAAAATAGCCAGCAGCGCCGAGCCCCTGAATCTGGTGGCGCCAACTGTGGTCGGTCTGCGGAAACCCGTGCAGCATGAGCACCATGGGCGCCGTCGGATCTCCGCCGGTGCTGGCCGAAAAGCGCAGGTCCGCAACCACGACCTCCATCAGGATTGCGCCTCTTCTCCCAACTGGCCGCACAGCTCGCCCATGCGCAGCTCACCTTCCCGGGTTTGCCCTCCGATCTCCAGGAAGCGCTGCATGTTGCGCTGCGCTCCGTCCGCCCGTAGCGTGCGCGCGAACAGATAAGCCTCGTCGGAAAGCCCTTCGGGCAGCGGCTTGTCTGCTGAATTGATCG